>QMCE01000606.1_pt1 | contig 48966 bp, 56 predicted proteins | sample 1821851 | NCBI WGS metagenome assembly QMCE01 (sample SAMN09453174, study PRJNA476694) | Termite gut metagenome, whole genome shotgun sequencing project. | isolation source: worker | host: Odontotermes sp. | place: South Africa:Pretoria | collected 2016-01-28 | reverse complement strand
AAATTACCAGTATCCATAAGAAATTTAAGACCAAAAAGGAATATATAACACGTGAGTACTTCGATTAACAATTCTGTATATGTTCCACCGCTCTGTTGGGCGGCTCTAGTTCCGCAAAATGTCATATACAGGCTTTAAATGATTGACAAAACGTAAATAAATGAATAAAATAATGAACCTCCCCGCCGCAAGCGTTGGGGAAACATGTACATGTTACAGAATTGACGAGGTTCGTTCTGTAAGGAAATTAGTATCTATGGGGTTTACTACCATAGAATGGTAAGTATTACAAACAGCAACCGCCACACAGGAGCGGGGTAGTAAACCCCACTGCGAATAAAAAGGATAAACAGATGAATGACAATGTACCAGAAGAAACAGCAAGCCCAGAGATCATAAGAATGTTGTCACAGTATTTAGGACCGGCAAGACAACGTCAATTATTGTTTGGTGAATATGTTGTACGTAATCAAAATTGGAATATTGATTTAGGTAAAGGTGTTATACTGTTTGGAGAAGATACATATCTAATACAGGTTTTGGGAACAGAGTCTTATTCACGTAATACATGGCTTTGGGCTCATAAAAATCCAAGTATTCCTGAAGAAATGCTGATAGATGTCAACCATTTTTATGAATTTTGTCAAAATGCCGCGGAACTTGCCCCCGATGAAATTGATATTACTGATATGGTAAATGGACACAATATAGCATCTATCGCCGTGGCGTCACATAAAGATAAAGTATGTTATTATCGGTGTCCGTATAACGGCGGCGCTGCGTATGTTCTTGTAAAGAATATACCTGAAAAAGTTTTTGCTCCCATGGAAGCACAGAATATCATATCATTGATTTATGATATAATAGCGCAGTTCCAATTGGAACATAAGGTTTTTGTCAATAGTTTATTGGAAATAAATTGTTCTGATATTGAAAAAAAAGATAATATGTTTATTGGAAAATATAGTGATGGAACAAATCTGGTAATTGAGTTTGATACATTTGAACGAATATCATCATTACGTACCGAAATTTCAAAAAAATGAAAGACTTGGAACGAGTAAATTTTTATCCGTATTTGGAGGTGATTGAAAAAGTATGATGAAGTTAAACAGAGCCATAATTGATATAAAAGAAAGCTATGTCAAAGGCTTTGAAATGATTAAAAAGATTCTTTGAAAAACAACAATCCCGTATTCCGATACCTCTTACCAGCATCTTTCTTATCTTGTCGGGAATCCCCGAATGAGTGCCGATAGAGCTCTTTCATGCTCTGCTATACACTGATGTCCACAGTCAGTATAGCGATAATTCTGTTTATGGTTGTATTTTTTCCCATTTCGTACTATATTTATTTTCTGACAATGAGGACACAGGATAATTATCCCACGTAACTACTTTCCCAGCAATATCCTGCCATAACGATGCTTGCGCGTCACGCGATCAACGTCATGCCTTCTTTTGCCAGAACGAGTGAGAGACCGCCCAGATGGGAAATACGGCTTAACAAACCACCGGATACGGAGGAAGACGGAAGTTTCCGCCGGTATTCCTGTTCGCGCTGGCTAAGAAGCTCGTCGCTGCTGTTGGGGTCGTGGTGGAAGAGTGCGAGTGTCTTGACGCCTGCTTTGAGCGCGGTGCTGATGGCGTATTCATACGTCGAATGTCCCCAGCCTGTTTTGCCGTTTTGGTATTCCTGTTCCGTGTACTGGGAGTCATGAATAAGAATATCGGCGTTCCTGAAAAAGTCCTGTATCTTCGCGTTTTCTTCTTTTACTACAAGCTCGCCTTCTTCCGCGATGTTCTCGTCATAGTTCGGGTCGGAAGGATCGGTTGGAAAGAGGTTCCGATACGGCTCGTGATCATACGCCGTAACGATAGACTTCCCCTGATATTCAAAACGGTAACCTAGACACATGGCAGGATGGTTGAGGTATTTTGTCTTGACCGTCAATCCCTCCCCTAAATCTATGCTCGTTGTCTGAATTTGCCCGTATTCCAGCTTCGCAGAAAGTTCACTCAGGCGTACAGGCCAAAATTTATACGCCAACTGCGCGTTTAGGACACTTTCAAGCGCTTCGCCTTCACTGGAAATGGGTCCCCACATACGGAAGGTTGTTGTTGGAATAAAAAGAGGCGTCAGAAGCGGAAATCCGATAATATGATCCCAATGGGTATGCGAGACGAAAATATCAGCATTGATAGGACCTTTCTTAAAATCATGCGACATAAGATAGTCGCCAAGCGGACGCACCCCAGTTCCTAAATCTATAATGATAAGCCGTTCGTCGGCACGTATTTCAAGACAAGAGGTATTTCCCCCAAAAATGACTGTTGACGAACCCGGACTTGGGATAGAGCCTCTTACTCCCCAAAAACGAACCGATAACATATTACCCCCTACGAAGAAATCTGCAAGAAAGATTGTGCTTTTTCAAGTTCTTTTAAAATTTCTTCTTCCATTTCAAAGAAAATATTCTTCTTTATCTGTAAAGCTTCTAAAACAATGTCGTCAAACTGTTCTGGATACGGATCGCCTGAAAAGCCTAGTCTTGAAATGTTGACATATCTATTCACCGCAACGACTGTGAACAGCTCGTCCTTATAAGGACCGTTGTACGCGCTGGTGTTATGATGATGGATGATAACATCCCGTACCGCGCCATCCAGTTTCCATAATTCGGTTATCATTTGTCCTGTTTGACAATGATTGATGTTAAAGAGGCGGTCTTCAATACGAAAAAACGGTTTTTTCTCTTTGTCGGCGCAAGCTATGGCGTGCAGATAATCCCCTGCCAAGAGCGCGTCAAGAGGGATTTTGCCTATGTCGTGGAGCAGACCCACACAAAAATAGTCCTCCCATTGCTTACGGTCTATGCCGCGCCGCTGGGCTAACAGTTTCGCTGTAACACCGACGCACAGGGAATGCCGCCAAAATCCACTCATATCAAGCCGGGTTTGGTATTCAGATTTCGAGAAGGTTCCTAGTACGGCAGTGGAAAGCGCCAAATTCTTAACGGTATTTACACCCAGCATAATCATGGCGCGTACCAAACTTGTAATCTGTTGATTCGTCCCGTAATACGCCGCGTTAATAAGTTTTAACACTTTCCCCATAAGCACTGGATCCAAGGAAATTACCTTATTAAGGTCTGCGGGACTCGTCTTGGGATTATTGCACACTTCCAATACTTTGGAAACCGTTAACGGGAGGCTTGGCATCGCTTCTATGAAGCGTTCTAATTTTTCATACATTTCCTTGCTCATATATCGCGCCGTTTTATTGCTGTAAAGCTGTTGCGAAGGTTTGCATCTTTTTTGTCAGTATGCTTATCGCTTCCGGGTCAGGCAAACTCGCGCTCAAGGAGCTTAAATACGAAAGAACATCTGCGATCTGCGTCATATTAAGTTCACTGCCGGAAGAAGCAGTTTCCGTTTGTTGCGCTTCGGCAGGCGTCTCTGTCTGCTGGGGTTGAACAACAACGTCTTCACGCGTTTTAAGAACGTTCTGTTTTTCGCGTAAAGCCTGAATTTCCCGCAAAATCCCCTTATGTCCAGAAAAGGTATTGATAATATATTCTATATTAAGGCGGGCGTCGCTTTGGCTGAAAACCATCTTTTGCTGTTCGGGTAAAAAATCAGTCATAGATTTGAGATAGGTCAGCATATCACGGAGATGGCGTATGTCAAAGCCCATATATTCGCCTTCAAGCGGCGCCGTTTCGGCTTTCGACAGATTAAAGTTAATATCTACACCTTCGTCAAGCAGGATATCCGCTGTAATAAATTCAACCTGCGGCGGATAAGAGGTATCGTTTTGTACGTGTTCAATATTGTTTTTAGCTATATCAAACTCAGAACGCTCTTCAAGCGCCCTGTTAAAATGCTGGATGGCTTCTTCTTTGCTTCCCTGTAAGGCAAGCGCCACGCCCATATTGTTCCATGCGTCCGCGTTGAAGGGGTCTTCGTCAAGCACAAGATCGAAAGATGACGCCGCCTTTTCAAGCTGTCCTGCCTTAGCCTGAGCCGCGCCCAAGTTGAGGCGGGCTTGCGTCCAGTAAGGATTTATCTCAAGAGCAAGCTCGTATTCGCGGATGGCTTCCAGTACCTGTCCGCTTACCCCAAGGACAACCGCGTAGTTATAGTGGAATTCCGGGTTTGAACTTTGCAGGGAAATTGCCTTCCGCATCTGCTCAATAGACTTTGTAATCTCATTGATCTCATAATAAACGAGACCCAAGTTATTGTATGCAAGGGCAAAATTAGGATCACATTCTATTACCTTGGCATACGCCATAAAGGCAGATTTGTAATTCTTTTCCAGCATCTGTATATCAGCGATATGGCAGAAAAATTCGGCGCGGGTTGGATCTATCTCGACTGCTTCATTGAATATGCCGAGCGCATCCTTGAGCTTGCCTTGCCTGCGGTACACAGACGCAAGCGCACCCAAAACATCCGCATCACAGGGATTTTCTTCCACAAGTTTGAGAAATTCCGCCTCGGATTCCTCAAGCAACCCGTTTTTAGCAAGAGCCATGCCAAAAAGGAGGTGCGCCGTTTTGTCTTCGGGCGTCTGTTCAAGAATGATTTTGAGCAGTTCCTCGGCAGTTTCGGTATCGCCGTCTTTGATCAATTTGACGATTGTCTGAATTTCTACGACACTCATTTTTCTTATCCTTCTTTTGGTTTTAACGCATACCCGGCAAAGGTCTGGCGCTTATCTCACGGGAAAACGCGCCCAAATGGGGTGTTTCTTCTTGCTTGGCGGCGTCATAAGGCGCCACGGCAAAATAATAAAGTGTACCGTTTGTAAGTCCGTCAATGCGGATCGCGGTGCGTTTCCCTACATCTATCGGGGATGCGCCCAGAATCGAACCTTCCCCGAAATATGTACCCGAAGCAGTACCATAATATACGAAATAACCAGCCGTATCAAGATCGGGACCGGCTTTCCACGATAAATCTACCGCGCCGTCCCGCGCTATGGCAGTTAATCGGGTGGGCGGCAAGGGCGGTTCATCTGGTTTGTATACAATGCAGACTTCGTCCAAATAAGGGCTTGCCTCGCCATCCCCACTGGGATAAAAGCGCACCGCGAGCTGCACATAGCGCCCTTTAACGCCGTTTGCAAGCGGTTCGCCGGGCGAGAACGGCTGCCATTCGTTGGGAAAGCGGTAGGGCGACTCGGAGGCGCGGATAAAGAACTGGAGTGCGGATTCGTCGGCGAAGCGCACAGCGCTGGTACCAGCGAACTCGTTGTGAAGACGATTGCCCGCAAAGGAAAGCCTACCAGTCATCGCATCAACTTTGACGACACTGGTGTTCGGCTGTCCCAAATCCAAAGGCTTGGTTTCCACGCGCCCGCCCGCAGGCGGAAATTTCGCGCGCGCGCCGTTTCCATCCGTCATCACAAGTCCGTTGTACACGCGCAGCTCATCCAGCATACCGACAAACTGCGCGCCCAAAGTAAACACGCCGTTCTCCCCAATAAGAGGTATGTATACGTCGCCTTCCTCGTGTCCAGTAGAGGTTGTATAGGTGATGGCTTCGGGTTTCCCATTGACGTAATATTCCAAAAGACCAGTGCGAGAATCAAATCGTATAAGGTGATGCGACCACGTTTTTGGGATAAGCGGCGTAACGCCTTCAAGCGACACGCTTGTGCGCGAATCCCCGCGGGCTGAAGAGAAGAAGTTAGTAAATGTCCATGAAAAGCGGTTTTTTGACGAGACGCAGGAAATATTCTGGGGAATGTACGCGCCGCCGTCGCGTTTTACCGCGTTCCACCCAAACATCCGCTCGCCTGAATCCACATTGAACGGCTGCGCCCAGAATTCTATGCTGAAATCAGCTACACGCCTACCCGCCGCAAACAGGGCGAACGGCGATTGAGGCACGACAGTTAGGTTTCCCGCGTCCGCCGCGTTGCCGCGCGTGGAAAAGAGCGCCGCGCCCGCGCCAAACCGCGCTTTGATTCTGCCGGTCTGCGAGGCGGCGACAGTACTATCGCCGTTTCCCACACGATAATGTCCAGCAGCGTCCGCAAAGACGGCTGGATCATCTTCATCAAAAGAGATGAGCATATCAACAGCAAGATCACGCGGCTCCACAGCCGCATTCAGCGCAAGCACGGTCCATGGACGCTGCGCCTCGATCTCGGCAACGCCATCCAGCGCCCCCACCGCAGTCCAGCCCTGCTCACGCCCCATCCGCAAAGTCAGCTCGCCCAGCGCAGGCAGAGGGACGGAAGCGAGGAAAGCTAATACTGAAAACAAGATAGCTTTTTGTTTCATACCATCCGTATCCTAGTCTATTATCTACGGAAATTATTATAAAGTCAATGCTTATTTAGAGGCAAAAGTCATATTTTTTCAATACAGGACTCTCTTTTACACTCCAGTAGAGCCAAAACCGTCCACGCCCCGCTCTGTTTCGGAAAGAATGACGGTTTCGGCAAGCTCCGCCCGTATTACAGGAGCGAACACAAGCTGGGCTATACGGTCGCCGTCAGCAATGGTAACAGGCTCGCTTCCTAGGTTGGCAAGAATGACGCGAATCTCACCACGGTAATCCGAGTCTATGGTACCGGGTGCGTTCAATATAGTGATTCCTTGTTTTAGCGCCAGTCCAGAACGCGGACGCACCTGCGCCTCAAAGCCGCTTGGGATTTCAAGGGCGATTCCTGTGGGAACAAGCGCCCGCTCAAGCGGTTTCAGCACAAGCGGTTCTGAAAGAAGCGCCCGAATGTCCATGCCAGCTGCGCCCGATGTTTCGTACTGCGGCATCTGTGCGGCAGGGGAGGTTTTGCGAATTTTTACGATAATGTCAGCGCTCACTGGTTTCTCCTTCTGCAATGCCGTTATATTTCAGCACATTATCGGATTAAGATCTCCGACATATTTTCCAAGTGAAATTCCGTTTGTTAATTCTTTCTATTTTACAAAGGGAGAGACTGCGCGTCCTCCCCTTTGTGGAAAAATCTAGTACCTGCGCGGAGGACGGTCGCCGCCTCGGGGTGGTCTGCCGTTCCGGTCGCCGCCACCGCCGCGAGCGCTGTTTCCTGCACTCAAAGGAGGCGCGTGATCAGGGTCAATGGCGTCTATATAGGACAGGCTCACGCGCCCGGTCTTGTCAATGTCGATGACCTTAACGGGAATCTCCTGATCCTCGGTGAGGATGTCGCGCACGGATCCCACACGGTCGCGGGACAGGCGGCTGATATGCACCAAACCATCCTTGCCAGGCAGAATCTCTACAAACGCGCCATATTCTTCAATGCGGCGCACCACGCCGTTGTATATGCGCCCTAAATCAGGGTCGGCGGTAATGCCCGTTACCGCAAGCTTCGCCTCTTCGGCATCCGCGGCATTGCGCCCGTAAATCGTTACGGTACCGTCATCGGCAGTGTCGATCTTCACCTTGTACTGCTCACAGAGCGCCTTGATGTTCTTGCCGCCGGGTCCTATCAACGCGCCGATCTTATCGCGGTCTATACGCAGGGAAACGATCTTCGGCGCGTACTCGCTGATCGTTTCAACCGGTTTGCTGATTGTGGCGTTCATAACGGAAAGAATGTGTATCCTCCCCCGTTTCGCCTGTTCAAGCGCCTTCCGCATCACCTCGATTTGCAATCCCGCGATCTTAATGTCCATCTGGAAACCAGTGATACCGTCCATAGTACCGGCGACTTTGAAGTCCATATCGCCTAAGTGGTCTTCCTCGCCCAGAATGTCGGACAGCACGGCGTAGCGGTCGCCGTCCGTGATCAATCCCATGGCTATGCCTGCCACCGGCTTCTTCATAGGCACGCCCGCGTCAAGCATGGACAAGGTGCCGCCGCATACGCTCGCCATAGAGGACGAGCCGTTGGACTCCATAACCTCGGAAACCACACGGATCGTGTAGGGGAAATCTTCTTTATTGGGAATCATAGCTTCAAGAGAGCGGCGGGCAAGGTTGCCGTGTCCGATTTCGCGCCGTCCCGTGCCGAGCCGTCCCACCTCGCCCACCGAATACGGGGGGAAGTTATAATGCAGGATGTAATTCTCCCGCTTGTCGCCCTCAATGTCGTCAAACACCTGCTCGTCCATAGAGGTGCCAAGCGTTGTAACGACCAATGCCTGCGTTTCACCCCGTGTGAAAAGGGCGGAGCCGTGGGTGCGCGGCAAGATATCAATTTCACAGGTAATAGAGCGTATATCTTCGGTACCGCGCCCGTCAACCCGTTTACCCTCGTCAAGAATAGACGAACGCAGGATAACGTACTGCGCGTGTTCAAACAAAGCGCCAAAGAGTTTCGCCTGCGCTTCATTTTCAAGCTGGGCGGCGTATTTCTCTTTCAGTTCTTTTCTTACCGCCCGAATCGCGTCGTGCCGCTCGATCTTCGTGGGCAGAAAACACGCGGAGCGCAGTTTCTTAAAAGCCATGTCGCGGATTTCATCGGCGTTTTCAAGTACCGTCTCATCCGTGGTCAGCGGCAGCTTTGTCTTACCTGCAAGGGCGCGCAGTTGTTCCTGCAATTCGCAGAGCTCTATTATAACCTTGCCCGCCTTTTCCAGCGCCTCGATCATCAGCTCTTCGCCCACTTCCTTGGCGCCGCCTTCAACCATAGTAATGCCGTCTTTGGTACCGGCGACCACGATTTCAAGCGTTGACTTCTCGATCTGATCGTATGTGGGATTCACTACCAGCTCGCCATTCACTTGACACACGCGCACTCCCGCAACAGGTCCGTTAAAGGGAATATCCGAGATATGTACCGCCGCGGACGCCGCCACAATGGCAAGCATATCCGGCGGATTCACCTGATCCGTGGAGAGCGTGGTAGGAACAATTTGGATTTCGCGCCCAAAACTTTTTTCAAAAAGCGGCCTCATAGGGCGGTCTATGAGACGCGAGACAAGGATTTCCTTGTCTTTAGGGCGCCCTTCCCGCTTAATGAAGCCGCCGGGGATTTTACCCGCGGCGTAGTACTTTTCATTATAATCGACCGTTACCGGCACATAGTCCAAACCGGAGATCGAATCCTCCGAGCAGCACACTGTGGCGATAACAGCCGATCCTTCATACACGGCAAAAACAGCACCATTAGCCTGTTTTGCGATTCTGCCGGTTTCGAGCGTCAGCTCTTTGCCTGCCAGTTGTAGTGATATTTTATGCATATAGGCTTACTTTCTGAGCCCCAAATCCTTTAAGATTTGGCGGTACTTGTCCAAGTCCGTGCGCTGTACATACTTAAGCAGGCGGCGGCGTTTGCTGACCAGAATTGACATAGCCCGCTGACTGGACTTGTCTTTTTTGAATGATTTGCGGTGTTCAGTGAGCTGGTTGATGCGCTCGGTAAGAATCGCAATTTGGACTTCCGAATCGCCGGTATCTTTCTCGTTTTTACCGTATTTGGCAATGATGGAAGTGGTTTCTTCTTTTGTTAAAGCCATAAAAATCTCCTATTGTAGTGGGGTAGTATAGCGGTTTTTAGATAAAAAGTTCAAGAGGGAGTAACGCACGCCGCTATGGGTTTTGTTCTGCCGCTCGTTACGACGGGGCGTACATGCTGTTTGCAGCGTACCCCGTGTCCGTACACAGCGGCAGAACAAAGTGATGTCATTTCGCTCTGTTTTCTCACATTACCAGTACTATGTCGTTCACGTCCCGCAAGTCCGCATCCGCCACATAATTGTCCTTGAGTTCCGCGCCGTTCAGCGTCATTTTGCTCACGCCGCCTGCGCAACCTTCCTTTCCTTCGGGGTTCAGAACCGTAATCTTGAGCAATTTGCCCTGATAGCGTTTCTCCATAGAAAACTTTTTCCACGAGGACGGAATGGACGGGGACACGCGCAAGCCCTTCAAATCGGGGCGGATACCCAGTACGCCTTCCACGCTGCCCACCATCACCGTCGACGCGGTACCGGTAAGCCAATGGACATGGCTTCTGCCCATAAAGGGACTTTCATCCGATTCGGTGAACTGCCCGTAAACATACGGCTCAAGTCGGCGGATTTCAGCCGCGCCGTTCTGGGCGGACGGACAGGATTCGCGGTAATACTCAAAGGCGCGGTTGCCCCGCCCCAAAAGCGCCTCAGCCAGCACGAGCCAGCCCTGCGTCTGTAAGAACACACCCGCATTCTCTTTCACGCCCGGGTTGAACAGAATAGCAAGTGCCCCGTCAAACGGATGATCCTTATACGCGCTTGCCATCACCTTTGCCCCGTAAGGCGTATTAAGGGACGTATAGGTTTTATCAAGAATCGTCTTCGCCCGATCCGTATCGGCAAAACCGGAAATGACCGCCCATGTCTGCGGATTAAGCCAGAAACTCGCCTCGGCGTTAGTCTTGCTGCCCACAACTTCGCCTTTTTCACTGAAGCCGCGCACGAAACGGTCGTCTTCCCAGCATTTTTCCTCGATAATTGCCCCAAATTCAGCTTGTTTTTTCTGCATATCCGCGACGGTCGTGGTATCGCCCTTCGCGTCGGCGAAGCGTGCCATAATGTCAAAGGCGTAGTAGAGCTGGAACGCCACAAACACGGATACGCCCTTCGCGCCGAGCCGCAAACAGTCATTCCAGTCAGCGTGCAGTCCCGCGGGCAGTCCGAACACGCCAAGGTGGTTAAGCGAAAAATCAATCGCTTTAAGCAGATGCGCATATACAGTGTCTTCGCCCTTGTCCGCGTACGGAATCTTCTCGTCCAAGAACGAAAGATCGCCTGTTTCAGCTATGTACTTATATATAGTTGGGAAGAGCCAGAGCGCGTCGTCGGCGCGGTAGGAAGGATGACCAGTAGAGCGCACATAGGAATCGTCCTCAGGCTTGTCCTCATGCCCCGCGTTGTGGCTGTACTTGACGAGCGGCAGCGCTCCGCCGTGGTTTACCTGTGCGGAAATCATAAATTTGAGCCGGTCAAGCGCCATTTCCGGGTCAAGGTGAATGATACCCTGAATGTCCTGCACCGTGTCGCGGTAGCCGTAGCCGTTGCGCTGTCCGCAATAGACAAGAGACGCGGCGCGGCTCCACACAAAAGTGGTGAAGCACTGGTAGGCGTTCCATGTGTTGATCATGTTGTTGAAGTCTGCGTCAGGCGTGTCCACCGTGAAGTTGTTAAGCTTCCCATGCCAGTACGCCTTGAGTTCCACGATATCGGCAGACGCCGCGGCGGGATTATCGTATTTTTTGACGAGCGCGTCCGCCTCTTCCGTTGTTTTTTCGCCGAAAATGAAGGCGATTTCCTTGGTTTCGCCCACGGCAAGCGAGATTTTCGTCTGTAACGCGCCGCAGGAATTGGCGCAGTAGTTGAGGATTCCAGAGCATTGTCCGTTCTGTACTGCTTGGGGGCGGCTGTAGCCGTTGTAGTCGCCTAAAAAGCTTTCCTTGTCGCCGCAGTACGAGACAACCGGCGCGCCTGAAAGCGCGAATACGCGGGTCGCTTTGGCGTTTCCGTTCACAGAATTGATGCAGTTTTCGTTGATGGTTTGCAGAATGTGGTTCCCTTTGAAATAGGTACGGCTTATAAACTGGGTGTACTGCAAATTCACCTGATCCTGCTCATAGTTGCTGTCGTTGGTAAACTCTACATAGCCGAAGACGCTCAATTCACGCGCTTTGGCGGATTTGTTAGTAATGGTAAGCCGCCATACCTCATAGGTTTTTCCGTGCGGGACAAAATAGTCCGCCTGAGAGGCAATGCTTTTGTATTCGGCTTTCATCGAGGTATAGCCCGTCCCGTGGCGGCACTCGCTCGCATATTCCGCGAGGTCTTTGCCCACGGGTTGCCACGATGCAGACCAGAAATCGCCGTCCGCGTTGTCGCGCAAATAGATGTAGCGTCCGGGGCGGTCTTCGCTGTTGAACACGTAGCGCATAATGCGCCCTGCCGCGCCGCTCTTGACGAAACTGTAGCCGCCCGCAGCGTTGGTGATGATCGCCCCGTATTCGGGTGATCCCAAATAATTCGCCCATGGCGAGGGCGTATTCGGCTTGGTGATGACATATTCGCGTTTGTCAGGGTCAAAATGTCCGTATTGCATGGTCTCAAAAACTCCTTTATTGTTTATAGGCGAATTGCCGCAGTATAACCGATCTGCAGCGTGCAAAGCGGTCTTCCGCTAGCGGCAATTTGCCTATAGTTGATTTGAAGTTACTATAACACGGGAATTTATATGTGTAAAGATAGTTTTAATTCATTAAATGGCGCAGTTTAGGGATATTTCCGTAAGCTCATTTTCATTTTCCCCAAATTTTATGGAAGGCGTTATACTTACGAATCGCTTATTTTTCCAAGCAAACGGTAGCTGATAAAGGAAACGTTTGAAAAAATCACATGGTCAAGGAAATTTATGCCTAGAATATCGGCGGCGGCTTGCAGGCGCGCTGTTACCTCGTCGTCTTCAGGCGAGGGCGTCAGCTTTCCTGTGGGGTGATTATGGGCGCAGATCACGGCGCAGGCGCGGTCAATAATAGCGTCGGCAAAGACCTCTCGGGGGTGTACGATGGTTCTGTTCACCAGTCCTACGGTGATGATGCGGGACGCGAGAACTTCATGCGCGCCGTTCAGCGATACGCAGATAAAACGCTCCTGCCGCCTGTCCGCGTGGTGGCGCACCAAGTTGAAGATGTCCTGAGGGTGGCTTATGTGCATACCGGTTACGCCCCAGCGCCGCCGCCCGAACTCCAGCATAGCCGCTACGGAACAAGCTTTGCCGGGTCCCATTCCGGTTAATTCGCCGAGTTCTTTCACGCTTGGTATGCCCTTGTCTTTGTCCAGCCGATCCAGCAGTTCCGAGGCGAGCGCGAAAACATTTTTGCCCTTAACGCCTGTATTCAACAGAATGGCGAGCAGTTCCTGATCCGACAGGGCTTCGGGGCCCCGCTCAATAAGCCGCTCGCGCGGGCGCGCCGCAGGTGGAAGGTCAAGCGGTCCGGGATCAAAGTCTTTGTCGCCGTACAGCGCGATGCGCTTTTCAGTAATATAGTCGTATATGTCCACGTATTATAATAAGGAACGTCAGTGCGGGTTGCTTCCGTATTTGAACCTGTGCTATACTTTTTCTATGCTTGCTTACCGGCACGCCTTCCACGCGGGAAACGCCGCTGACGTTCTTAAACACGCCGTTCTCATGTTCTGCCTTGAATATCTCACGCAGAAAGATACGGGTTTTCTCTATGCCGATACCCACGCGGGAGCGGGATGCTATGATCTAAAGGGAACCTACGCAGACAAAACACAGGAGTGGTATGCGGGCATTGGGCGGCTCATGGGCGCGGATGGGGCGGAATACACTCTGCTGCAAAGCTATCTTTCCCTTGTTCGTGATCTGCCGTATTATCCGGGGTCTCCGGCGCTGGCGCGGCGCGTTCTTCGGGATCAGGACAGAATGGTCTGCTATGAAAAGCACCTCGCGGATTTCGCCGCGCTTTCGGCCTTTCTCTCGCAAAGGCGCGGAGCGGAAGTCAGAAACGCCGATGGTTTTTCGGGCTTGAAATCGCTTCTGCCGCCGCCGACTCGCCGCGCCTGCGTCCTTATAGACCCTTCCTATGAATTACAGGACGATTATAAAATGGCGGAAATTGCTGTACGTGACGCGCTGAAACGTTTTTCTGCTGGTATATACCTCGTCTGGTATCCACTTTTGCGGCGCGGCGACGCAGGAACAGAGCTGCGGGACGCCCTTATGGGCGCGTACACGGGACGCTGCTGCGTCGCGGAACTTGTTACTGAAGATAAAACAAAGCTGTCCGACACAAAACGCGGAGGACTGTACGGCAGTGGACTGCTTATATATAACCCGCCATGGACGCTTAAACCAGCGCTGGAGGAAGCTCTGCCATTTTTGGCGGCGCGTCTTTCCCCGGGGATAAGGGCGCCTACGGTCTTTCATGGGTGAAAGAAGGATAATTATTTGTAAAAATGGTATTTCCTTGCGCTATTTTTGACAAAAGGCAGCAGGCTAATTTTATCGCCGCTTCTGCTAGACATTCGTGAGAATTTTTCGTATATTAGAAAATGGAGACATCATGGGAACAAAACCACCGTCCAAAATTTGGAAATTTTCTATACTCTATGTACTGATACTTGTTGTGGGTATCAGTGTTTTTAACCGTATAAGCGGAGGAAAAGCCGCGCCAGTTATAGATTTTTCCACTTTTAAAGAAAAAATTGTTTCGGGCGAGATAAAGCGGGTCGAACTGAGCGATACATGGTTCACCGGCTTTTCCACGCCGGAAAAACCCGCGCCCCAATCTACCTTTTTAAGACCATCTACTGTCGTGCCTATCACTGAAAACGTGTACCGCACTGTGCCTATCAACGACCCGGAAATCGTCAAGATGATGGACGCGCATAAGATCAACTACTACGCGACTTCCCGCGAGGGAAGTTTCTTTCTGAATTTCCTGCTCACATGGGGACTGCCTATAATTTTCTTCATACTTATATCCCGTTTTCTTATGCGGAGAATGGGAAATTTGGGCGGCGGAATGCTTGCGGCTGGTACGAACAAGGCGGTCATTGTGGCTGAAGGCGACATACCGACCCGTTTCGCTGATGTTGCGGGCGTGGATGAGGCAAAAGACGAACTTGTCGAGGTGGTTGACTTCCTCAAAAATCCAAAAAAATACACCGATATAGGCGGAAAAATCCCCAAAGGCGTTCTGCTTGTGGGACCGCCCGGCACGGGCAAAACCCTTTTGGCGCGGGCTGTCGCGGGAGAGGCGGGCGTGTCCTTCTTCCGTATGAGCGGCGCGGATTTTGTCGAGATGTTCGTGGGCGTCGGGGCGGCGCGGGTACGCGACCTGTTCAACCAAGCCCGCACTCGCGCGCCGTGCATTGTGTTCATTGACGAGCTGGACGCTATAGGCAAGAGCCGCATCAACAGCATCGCGGGCGGCAACGATGAGCGCGAGCAGACTCTCAACCAGCTTCTTGTGGAAATGGACGGATTTGACACCAAGAGCGGGCTCATCATACTTGCTGCGACTAACCGCCCGGACGTGCTTGACCCTGCGCTGCTGCGCCCCGGACGCTTTGACAGGCAGGTTTTGGTTGACAAGCCCGACCTCAAAGGGCGCGAAGCCATCTTGAAAATTCACTCGAAAGACGTAAAACTCGATCCTCATGTTGATTTGGGGGCGATTGCCCGTATTACATCAGGCTTCGCGGGCGCGGATTTGGCAAACATCGTAAACGAAGCCGCGCTGCTCGCCGTGCGGAACACCCGCATATTTGTGAGTCAGAAGGATTTTGAGGAAGCGATTGAAAAAACGGTCGCGGGCTTGCAGAAAAAGACGCGGGTACTGCCGCCGGAAGAGCGCCGCCTCACCGCCTATCACGAAACAGGTCACGCGCTTGTGGCGGCGTTTACGCCCGGCGCTGACCCGGTGCAGAAAATCTCGATAATTCCGCGCGGTTTCACGCTTGGCTATACTATGCAGATGCCGGTTGAGGATCGTTTTACCATCACAAAATCGCATCTTATAGGGAAAATCGATATGTTGTTGGGCGGAAGGGTCGCCGAAGAGATAATTTCCGGCGAATTTTCCACTGGCGCGGCGAGCGACATTACCAGAGCCACCGACATAGCCCGCAAGATGATCACCGATTACGGTATGAGCGAGCGTTTCAAGAATGTGGCGCTCACCACGCGCGGCACCGGTATGCTGGGCGGCGATAACGACGAGCCGATGTTCCATCGCGAGTACTCAGAAGCGACACAGCAGTATATTGACGACGAGGTTGCCCGTGTAATGGAAGAGCGGTACATCTATGTAAAGACGATACTGAAAAACAAGCGCGCTCTGCTCGACAAGGTGTCCGCGAAACTGCTGGAGCAGGAATCACTGGAAGAAAAAGAGTTCAAGCGCCTCGTTACCGAAGATAACGCTGTCGAAGGCGGCGCTGACGATGATTCCGCCGTGCACGTTCCTTTTGAGAAAATCGTCTAGATGAACGCGTACAAACCGCTTCGTATTGTCATTCTCTTCTACGAGCTTATTCGATTTTTAAATGTGATATGGGGTGCGCGTTTTTTTTCTATTGTAAATGATCTCTCTCAGACAGATAACCTGATGACGCTGGTTTGGCTCGCGCCCAACGCGCTTTTTCCGCTGATGGCGCTTTTCCTGCTGTTTGACCTTGTCTCTTATAAGCCCTATCTGCCTTTGTATCTCACAGGCAAGTGCGTAACGCTGGCGCTGACCCTCCGTCTTGGAGTAGGGATGCTGATCTCACCCTTTGACGGAAGCACGCCGGAACGTTCCGTTATTTTTTTAGCTTTGGGTGACGCGGTCTGTATCATAAGCTCTGTCCTTGCTTTACATTCTTTAAAAAAAATCCGAAAAGAGCGTTCTGTGCCGGAGGAATCCCTTACAGACAATGAAGAATCATAATCATAACAATAAAGCCTTTAAGCCCGAATCCAGAGGAGGCATCTAAAAACATGAGAATTATTCCTGTTGCGAGCGGCAAGGGAGGCGTGGGAAAGTCGCTGATAGCCGCGAATTTGGGAGTTGCGTTTGCCCAAGCCGGAAAGCGGGTCGTGCTTGCCGACCTTGACATAGGCGCGTCCAACCTGCACCTTGTCATAGGGCATCAGGCGCCCAAGCTGGGCATAGGCAGCTTCCTCAGCGATCCCAAATCGGATTTTTCCCGCGTCATTACAGACACGGACGTAGCGGGCTTGCGCTTTATACCTGGAGACACGGAAATACCCGGTCTTGCCAATGTGAAACCCTCGCAGCGGAAGACGCTAGTACGAAAAATGCTTTCGCTCCAAAGCTCCACCGACATACTCATCATAGATTTGGGCGCTGGAACGCACCAGTCCATTCTAGACTTTTTTCTGCTGTCTGGGCAAGGCATCGTAGTTACGTCGCCCGCGGTAACGGCAGTGCTGAACGCCTATGTGTTTCTCAAGAACACCGTGTTCCGTATGATGTACACCATTTTTGCCAAAGGTACTGCTGCGCACAATTACCTTGAACAGAAGCGCAAAGAGGAATCCAGCGGTCCTCACCGTCTATACATTCCTAAAATTCTTCCTGATATAAAGAATATCGATCCCTCTTCGTATGAAAATTTTATAGATCACCTGCACCGGCTGCATCCGCGTCTTATCACCAACATGATAGAGGACCCCAAGGACGTCGAGGTGGGCATGAAAATCCGGCGATCCTGTGAAGAATACCTTTCCATGAGAATTGAGCATCTCGGCATTATCTACCGCGATTCCTTGCAGGACATAAGTCTTGCCTCACGCCTGCCCATCACGCTGTACAAACCCAATTCCATTCTTTCACAGGCGGTGTACCGCATAGCCGACAAAATACTTCAATCCGAGGAAGACCATTTCACTTTGTCGGATAAAGAGATAGATGAGAGTTTTCAAGAGGCGGGACTTGAAGCTGAGATCGATTTTGAGAGCAAGATGGAATATGTGGAAGACCTGCTCCATTCAGGCGCGCTTTCCAATGGCGATTTAGTCGAGACGGTGAAAACCCAGCAGCTTGAAATAAACAAACTGCGGAAAGAGAACAACTTTTTGAAGATGAAGCTTTCCAAGGCGATTGCCGCAGGATACAGGATATAAATATGCCGCTGTCAATACCTTTTCCTTCATGGCTTCACCCTGAAATCATCCCCGGACTGCCGCTGCGGTGGTACGGGCTTATGTATATTGTCGCGTTTGCCGTCGCCTATTTTCTGTACAAAAAGCAGGTCAAAGAGCGCAATTTTCCTATGACGGATGACGATCCTTCGGGACTGTTCTTCTGGTGTATATTGGCGCTGCTTGTGGGTGCGCGGGTTTTTGCTACCATTGTCTACGAGACGAGCGACATCTACCGCAAAGAGCCGTGGCTTGTGTTCTGGCCCTTCCGCGACGGGCGTTTTACCGGCTTGCAGGGTATGAGTTACCACGGCGGCGCTATCGGCGGTTTCTTGGGGATTGTGATCTATTCGGCGGTAAAAAAATACGATTTCAGAGAGATAGGCGATATGTTCGCCGCGTCCATTCCGCTGGGCTATACCTTTGGACGGATTGGCAACTTCATCAACGGCGAGCTGTACGGGCGTGTTACCGCGTCGCCTATCGGCATGGTGTTTCCCGGCGCGAAGCAGTATCCGGCGAGTCTTGACTGGGTGCAGGAAGCCGCCCAGGCGACCGGTACGCCGATTCTCTCGTCCGCCGCCATCAACCTGCCCCGCCATCCGTCCCAGCTCTACGAGGCATTGTTTGAAGGCGTCGTCCTGTGGGCGATTATTTGGCTTATGCGGAACAAGAAGCCGTTCAAGGGTTTCCTGCTGGGGCTGTATGTCGTGGGCTATGGGTTTATACGCTTTATAATAGAATACTTCCGCGAGCCTGACGAGGGACTTGGCTATCGCTTTGAAATCGTTAAGACAGACCTGCCGCAGGCGCTGTACCATCCACTATTGTCCTTCTCAACCGGTCAAGTACTGTGCTTCACTATGGTGCTGCTCGGTCTTATCTGGTGGATCGTCATGGCGCGCCTGCCTGACAGGACGCCCATAGCCGTCTATCCTGATCCTGTTGAAACGCCGCCGTCCGATGCGGATAAAGCATCTCACCGCAAAAAACGGCGAAAACTTCGGGAAAAGGCAGCGAAGAAGTAACAGATGGACGCTTGCAAGCCTTTCAATATAATGATATACTTTCCTTAATGCGTAAAAGGTTTGAAATTCCGGTTATCTCTTCATTTTTATACACACTCGGTTTTTTTACCAACCTCCTAAAAGGATCGGCGCGGTTTATTATAAAGAGCCGCATTTCCTCAAAAATCCTTGTTATGCAGATATTGTTCACCTTTGTGGAGGCGCTGAGCATAGGCGCGCTTTTGGCGGTAGGCATAGGTGGCGCGCTGATTATAGTTGGCGTGCCACTCCTTGAAAGTTTTTCTCAGGGATGGCTTATTTATCCCCTGCTCATAACCATGATAACCCGCGAGTTTGGTCCTCTTTTGACCGCCATTATTATATCCGCGCGATCAGGCACGGCAATCGCCACCGAAATCGCCGGTATGGTTGTTTCCCATGAGATAGAGGCGTATATTTCCGTGGGCATAGACCCCATAGAACACCTTGGCGTTCCCCGTTTTCTGGGGGTAACCATATCAGTTTTTCTGCTTAATATCTATTTTTCCATATTCGGACTCGGTTTCTCTTTCCTTGTATCTATGCTCTTCAACGCGATGCCCGCCTCAATCTATTTCGGCAATCTGTTGCAGGTGCTGAATATCGAGGATATACTGCTCTCAGTCATAAAAAGCATAGTGCTGGGTATGATTATTTCGACGGTTGCTTTGGTGAGCGGGTTTGCTGTGGAGCGGGCGAGCACGGAAGTTCCGGTCGCGGGGTTGAAGGCGGTAAGCGCGGCGCTGAGCTGGTGCGTTGTAGTGGATCTCGCCCTGTCCGCCGTTTATTATATTATGGGGGGAAGTTTTTAAGATATGACGACCCCTATAATCGAGATGAAAAACGTGTATTTTCAAGCGCAGACACAGGCAGTGGTCAACAATTTTTCGTATTCGTTTGAGAAGGGGCAGACTGTTGCCCTGGTAGGACCCTCTGGCAGCGGAAAAAGCACAGTCTTAAAACTCGCTGCCGGATTGTTACTTCCAAGCGATGGCGCTGTTTTTTTCAAAGGAAGGGACATAGCTCTTATGAACCGCGCTCAGACTCTTATGTTCAGGAAGCAGGCGGCGACCGTCTTTCAGGACTCGGCGCTGTGGGCAAACCAGAGCTTATACCAGAACCTAGAGCTGCCGCTCAAGCTCCACTTCCCTTCTATGAACAAAATGGAGCGGGATCAGCGTATGAAGGAAATTCTGTCCCAAGTTGGCTTTAACAAGGAGCTCGGTCTGCGTCCAGCCGCGCTTTCTATGGGCGAGCAAAAGCTTATCGGATTCGCGCGGGCTATGCTCTGCGGTCCTAGCATTCTATTCCTTGACGAATGGACGGAATCATTAGACGACTCAGCCTCACGGCGGTTGGTAAATCTGGTCGACAAGCGCCGCCGCGAAGGTGATACGATTATCTTTGTCAGTCATAATTTCAAAGTCATCAAGCGACTTGCCGACTGCATCGTGATGATCGTGGGCGGCTCATTGAGCCAAACCTTTACCCGTGAGCAGATCGCACAGGATGACACAATGGCGGAGCATATAGAGAAAGGGATAGCACTGTGAAATTCAAAATTCGGTTCGCGGATCAAATTGTCGGCTTGTTTATTATTGTCGCTTTGGCTGTTCTGGCGTTTGTGATAATTATGATAGGCAGCAGGCAGCGTTGGTTCAAAAACGATCCCAGCTATAAAACCTATTTCTCAAGCGCGAACGGTTTAAGTGAAAATATGGCGGTGGTCTACAAGGGTTTCACCATAGGGAACGTCAAATCATTTGAGCTGTCTGAGGGCGATGAAGTGGAAACGCTCTTTTCCATTTACGAAGAATATACCGACCGCGTAAAGGAAGGCTCTCTGGTGGAGCTTAATGTAAGCCCCATAGGATTGGGAAATTCCTTCGTGTTTTACCCCGGCTTGGGTGAGGATCTGGTGGAAGCGGAATCCTTTATCCCAACTGTCAGCTCTCCGCAGGGGCAGACCTATATCCAGCTTGGCATAGCTTCCGTACCGGTGAAAACGGACAGTATCAACAATATCCTGACGCAGGTTGACGAACTAACGAAAAGCCTGAACGGCGTGCTTGTGGACGTACAGAGCGCTCTGCAAGGCTCGGACGCGACATCTCTGGGGCGCACGCTGGGCAGTGTGGAGGAGACCATCACGGGACTTACCCCTTTGCCCGGTACAGTGGACAAGACGCTCGCAGACGTGAACGCCCTTATCGCCTCGCTGCAACTCCAGTTAAACGATACCCTTACCAATATTCAGCCCATCCTGACCGATGTAAACGCGCTCACGACCAAGCTTAACGAACCGGACGGATTGGTATATTCCGTTCTTGACACGCAAGGACCGATTTATACCGATCTGGTGAACACAATTAACTCGCTCAGCGGCACGATAAAGAATATAGACGACACGACAAAGCTGCTTCCCGGACAGCTTCCGGTACTGCTTATGGACGTGCGAAACACGCTTAAAAACGTGAACGACGTGCTTATCGCGCTTGAAAACAATCCGCTTTTGAAGAAGGGCGTTCCCACGCAGGTGGAAACCCAATCCAGCGGAACAAATCCGCGTGATGTGGAGTTCTAATGTATATGATGATTAACAAATACTGGAAATTGTGCTTTTCTGTTCTTGGCGCCGCGCTTTTTTTCGCGTCCTGTTCATCCGCGCCCTCGCGCCCCGCCGAAATTTACAGCGCGCGGCAGATGGGAGAAAATCAGCTTGATTTAGTGAACAAAACCACAGACCGAGGGGATTATGAGACCGCACTGGGATTGCTCGCGGAGGCTTGTCGACTCGCAATAAGCGTGGACGATCCTTCTTTGCGGGTAAGGACGAAGCTCGCCGAAGGCAACATTTGTTACAATCTAGGCAGAGCGGACGAAGCCCAAGACGCGCTGGACGCCGCGCTCGCCGAAGCCGAAGCTTCATCCCAGCCCGAACTCGCCGCCCAAACAAGGATTTACCTTGAACGGAGCGCCCTCCTTACCAAAAAAAGTTCGCCAGATGAGGTTATAGCGCAGGTCAAACAGGCAATAGATGTCGTAAAAAAAGACAATCTCGCCACCGCTTTGGGCTGGACGGTACTGGGGCTTGCCGAAAAGGAAAAAGGCGCGTACGCCGAATCAGAAGCCTCGTTTAAGAAGGCGATTGATCTATACGCAGACGAAAATTACCTTGAACAAGCCGCCTATGGCTGGTATCTTACCGCTTCTTCTCGTTCTATGTCGGGAAAATACGATGCAGCCGTCGCCGCCCTGAACGAGGCACTGTCCTTTGATCGTAGGGCGGAAAACACATGGGGGCTCGCGTCCGACTGGCGCGCGCTCGGCGACGTGTACAAAAAAGCTGGTAAAACCGCCGAATTCCAAGCCGCTTACACCCGCGCCGCCGAGATTTACCGCAGCATAGACCGCGAAGCCGAAGCAGCGGACGCGGAAAGGCGGAAAAACAATGACTGAAACCGAAGCTCTTGAAGAAATCACGCGTACCATACAGATGCTGACAGGACACGATGTTGACGCGGATTCGCTCTATTTGAAGGGTATACACGGCGTAACGCACGCTTGCCGTACCTTGATTTTGGCGCGGAAGCTCTCTGCGTTGGAGAACATGAGCGGGGACGAGTCCGCCCTGCTTGCGTTTTGCGCTGTTTTTCACGATATTGGACGTATAAACGATAACGGCGATACATGGCACGGTGGGGCGAGTGTTGAAAAACTCCGCGCCAATGATTTTTTTGGTTTTTCAGGCGACCGCACACTCGCGGAGTATATGATAGCCAACCATTGTGTTCCTGATAAAGCAGCTTTTCAGGCTGTTGAGCGTTATCTGGCGGCGAATAAGGAACGCGCCGTGTATATGCTCAAAGCTCTCAAGGACTGCGACAACCTTGATCGTTTCAGGATAGGCGACTTTGACGAGCGCTATCTGCGCCTTGATTCGTCTCGGACGCTTATAGATACGGCGCGGCAACTGAACAAGTCTCCAAGCTGATAGGGCGCGCACGATCATTGATTTGTTCACCAACGGAATTGTCCGAACGAATCCATCATACATGTTTCAATCCACGCATTTAAAGACACGACGTTTGGCACGGGTTTCAATCCCATTTTCTAAATAAATATATTATAGGAGGAGGAATTAAAAATGAACATTATTAATAATACCGTACGTTTTCATAAGGGAACGTTCGAGCTTCTGAAGGAACAGGCGGACGCCGGTCAAGGGCGACGGAACACTATGGCGTATCAGATACTCGCGGCGCACGATGCGGAACAAGCGCGAATATCCGACGACGCAAAGGACGAGCTTCCAGCGCTTTTCAAAATCCGCTTTGACGCGCTCGCATCGCATGACATTACCTTTGTCAACATTGTGCAGACCGCCAAAGAAAGCGGTCTTACCAAGTTTCCCATGCCGTACGTATTGACCAACTGCCACAACTCCCTGTGTGCGGTCGGCGGCACAATCAACGAGGACGATCACCGCTTTGGACTGTCCGCCGCTGTCAAATACGGCGGCATCTTTGTGCCGCCCCATCTCGCCGTCATCCACTCGTATATGCGCGAAGCTTTTGCCGGTTGCGGCAAGATGATACTCGGCAGCGACAGCCATACCCGTTACGGCGCGCTCGGCACGCTCGCCATAGGCGAAGGCGGCGGCGAACTCGTCAAGCAAATCCTTGAACAAACTTATGATATAGCACCGCCGAGAGTAATCGCTGTGTACATCTCACCGGCGCTCCCCGCAAGGGCGTAGGTCCCCAAGACATCGCTCTCGCCATAATCGGCGCTGTCTTCAAAAACGGTTTCGTCAAAAACAGCGTCATGGAATTTATCGGAGAAGGCATAACGAATCTACCCATAGACTTCCGCGCCGGTATTGATGTGATGACCACCGAAACCGCCTGCCTTTCTTCTATCTGGGAAACCGACGACGAGGTGAAGAATTTCCTTGCCATGCACAAACGTGCGGGCGATTACAAAAAGCTGTCGCCGCAGGACGGCGCGTGCTACGACGGACTTATTGAACTTGATCTTTCCGTGGTTACGCCGATGATCGCTCTGCCCTTCCACCCCAGCAATGTGTATACGATTGACGAATTCCAGAAAAATACCGCCGATATTCTGCGGACTGTCGAAAAAGAAACCGAACATATCATCGAAAACAAACATGTACGACTGAATTTAGTGGAAAAACTGGACGACAAAGGCAGGTTCAAGGTGGATCAAGCCGTGATCGCAGGCTGCGCGGGTGGCACGTTTGACAACATCATGGCGGCAGCCGCGATCCTGAGCCAAGAGAATGCGCCGATACCGGCATCACCCGTTTCGACGCCACCCCTTGCCGTTTATCCGGGTAGTCAGCCTGTTATGCTTGAGCTTATCAAGAACGGCGCGGTGATCAAGCTTAGCGAGGCGGGCGCGGTGGTCAAGACCGCCTTCTGTGGTCCTTGTTTTGGCGCAGGCGATGTACCGGCGAATAACGGTTTCTCGATACGGCATACCACGCGCAATTTTCCCAACCGCGAAGGCTCCAAGCCCGCGTCAGGGCAGCTCGCCGCAGTCGCCCTGATGGACGCGCGGAGCATAGCCGCCACTGTCCGCAACTGCGGTTTCCTCACCTCGGCACTGGATATTGATCTGCCTGCCGTCCCGTACCATTACAACGATTCTCCCTATCAGCTGCGCGTTTATAACGGCTGGGGCAAGGCGAATCCGGAAGAGCCACTCGTCTATGGACCTAATATCACCGACTGGCCCTCCATACCCGCCCTCGGTAAACACCTTCTGCTCAATATTGTCTCGTTCATAACGGACGAGGTTACCACCACGGACGAAATCATCCCTTCAGGCGAAACCTCTTCGTTCCGCTCCAACCCCGTCGGGCTTGCTGAATACACGCTTTCCCGCAAAGACCCATTATATGTGGGAAAGGCGAAAGCCGTCCGCGATATTGCCCGGCTCTTTTCCACATTCAAGGAAGATACTGAGAAGGAATTCACGGAACAGGCGGACAGGCTGATCCCCGGATTTGGAGGGATGTTCAAACAGCTTTCACACATCAAAGATGTCGCCATCCGCGACGTACAGTTCGGCTCCGCGATTTTCGCCAAAAAGCCCGGCGACGGCAGCGCCCGCGAGCAAGCGGCGAGCTGTCAGCGCGTCTTGGGAGGCTGCGCGAATTTCGCCAACGAATACGCCACCAAACGTTACCGCAGCAACCTCGTCAACTGGGGTATGCTTCCTTTTATCATTGACAGCGAACCGTCCTTTAAAAACGGCGATTACGTGTTTATCCCCCGCATCGCCGAAATTCTTTCCAATGACATCCTCCCTAACACGATAGAGGCGTACATTATTGACGAAAAAGGACTACGTCCGTTTGAACTTGCTGTACCCAATCTGCCTGCCGCGGACAAGGAGCTTATTCTGGCGGGCTGTTTAATGAACCACAACAAAGCGCGCAACGGAAAATAGAGATCGAGCAGGAGACCGCCCATTAGTTGAGCGGTCTCCTCATCTAACGTATGCAAAGTCAGTTGCATATAAATCCTAAAGGGAATAGTATGGAATATACATATCAAATTTCAACAGGCGGTTTTTATGAACAGTCGCTTAATTCAGAAGTCTCGCCCGCGCACGCCTTACGCGCGGCTTATAATATTACCGGAGCAGGAGATGTAATTATCGGCTGCAATACGCAAGCGGATTATTACCGCAAGATACTAAATATCGTGCATTCCGCGGGTAAACGCTGCTGGTTTTGGCTGCCTGTTTTTTCCGAACTGCCGGACAACGCCGCGCCGGAATATTCCGTAAGGATCGGCGGAGAGCTGCAGCAAGGGCTTTCCATCATACCGGGCGAGAATTTCCGTTTCGTCTGTCCGTCCTCGCAGCATAATCTCAATATTGCGTATGAAGTGTATGTAAAACATTTTGCGGACATGCCTTTTGACGGTGTTTTTCTGGATAAGATACGCCACGGCTCTTTTGCGGGCGGACTTACCGAAGGTTTTGGCTGTTTCTGCGAATCCTGCCGGGAAACCTACGCCAAGCGTGGGGTAAACTTAGATGAAATATCCGAAATGATACGCCATAACCCGGCAGCTTTCCTTCCAGATTCTCTAAACGATGCCGCGCCTGGGGTTAAAAAATATGGCTTTGCCGACGCAACCGTAATGAATTTTTACAGCGCGAAGGCTGGTATAATTACTGACGCCGTTGCGCAGTTATCGGATAAATTTACAAAACTCGGTCTGCAAACAGCGTTAGACGTATTTGTCCCAATGTTTGCTTTTTTAGTCGGACAGGATATTCCGACTCTTTCAAAGTATGCTTCTTTTACAAAACCCATGTGCTACCGTATTACACACGCCCCGGCTGGTATTCCGTATGAACTAAGCGGTCTGCGGGAAAGTTTTCTTCCTTATGGTGTTGACGCTGAGGCGCTGCTGAAAAAACTATGGCATACCGAAGATGTATGCTCTCTAAGCTGTCTGGAAGGTCAGCTTAACGAGCATACGAGCTGCGCCATTCGACCGGGTTTTGAAATAAATTTCGTACAGGGCATCTGCGAAAGCAGTGCAGCTTATGTAAGGGAAACGGCGGAACTGCTGAAACGCTCTAGTATAGAAAACGCTGCGCTTTGCTGGAATTTGCTCTCTGCCGGAACGGACGCAAATCTTCAGGCGCTTTCAGGCTCGCGTTAGATTTCTTTACTCTGGCATTTTTTAGAATCGCCTTTTGGCGGTGTTTGATAAAGTATGATATAGACGAACGAGCGAAAACTCGTCTACGGAAACTCATGATAATACATAGCATTGATACATTCCGCTTGATACCCTTATCTCTTCATCATACTTTTGAAAACACTATCCGCCTTTTATGTATGGAAACTTGGGGAAAATCTTTTCAGATTCTTCATTAAGCCCGCTCTTCTTCATTTCAGAGCGGGCGGCGTTTATCGAATATTTGTCTAATTTTTCTGCACATTTTTCATATCGACTGTAAGGGGCGGAATGTCCTCCTTACAGTCAATGAAGCGCGCTGTCTAGCGTTGAATCTCTCCTAAAAACTCGATGGTGTTTGACAAAGTATGATGAAAAGATAAAGACATCAAGCGGAATGTATCAATATTTTCGTGCATTCGTCTTTATTCGCAGTGGGATTTACTCCCCCCTCTGGGGCGGTTGCTATTATGTAATATATAATTCAATGGTAGTAACCCCCACAGATACTAATTTCCTTACAGAACGAACCTCGTCAATCCTGTAACACTTACATGATATCCCGACGCTTGCGGCGGGGAGGTTCATTATACTTTGTCAAACATCTCTAAAAACTTCTATCTGCCCAAATTCCCCTTGATGAGCGCTATGCGCTGTTTCACAGAGTCCTGCGAGGTAAGCGTGTCAGGCGGCGTGTTAAAACAGTAGTCAAGCATCTGGTCAACGCTCGTTTCCGCGACGTGCAGCCGCGTATCCGACGAGGCGTAGTAAATAAGCAGTCTGCCATTCTCGTCGGCGATTGCACCGTTGGTGAACACCACGTTGGACACGTCGCCTACCCGTTCTTCGCCTTGAGGCGCGATGAGGTAGCCGCCCGGACGTGCGATAAGCATACGGGGATTATCCAACGCGGTAACAAAGGCATAGATCACGTAACGCAAGCCCGCCGCTGTGTTGCGGACGCCGTGGGCGATGTGCAGCCACCCTCGAGCGGTCTTGATCGGAACCGCACCCGCACCGTTCTTCACTTCCTTGATCGTATGGTAGACTTTTTCGTCAAGGATAAGCTCTTCGCGCACTTCGGCGTTCTCCATCGTATCGGCAAAACCCGTGCAGATACCGCCGCCCGATCCCGTGTCTATGAAACCGTCCTGGGGGCGCGTATAGAACATATACTTGCCATCAACAAATTCCGGGTGCAGTACGACGTTTCGCTGCTGGGACGACATGGTTTTGAGGTCAGGAAGACGTTCCCACGTTTCCAAGTCCTTTGTGCGGACTATGCCCGCCGATGCGGTCGCGCTTGACGTATCGCCTTTGGGCGCGTTCCGATCTTTGCGTTCCGAACAGAATATGCCGTACATCCAGCCGTCTTCGTGCCGTGTAAGCCGCATATCATATACATTTACATCCGGATCAACGCCCTGATCCAGTTGAATAGGATAATCGTGAAATATGAAGTTGTCCACGCCGTTGGGGCTTTCCGCCACAGCGAAAAAGCTCTTACGATCCGAGCCTTCCACCCGTACTATGAGGTAGTAACGTCCGTTGAGTTTGATCGCGCCCGCGTTAAACGCTGCGTTTATGCCCATGCGCTCCATAAGATATAGATTTGTCTTGTAGTTGAAATCGTAACGCCAGAAAAGCGGCGTGTGATCCGCCGTAATGACAGGATATTTGTAGCGCGTAAAGACGCCGTTGCCCGCCTGCCCTGACCCGTCCGCGTTCTCCGGTATGTTTTTGCGAGAAACAAGCGCGTGGTACTCTGCGTTGAGCTGCCGCTCCCGACGCTCAAACCGGTCGGTAAGGCGATTTTCGGCTAAGCGCCGCAGCATCTCCATACAGGCGCGGGCGTTGTGGTAGGGCGTCTTCCAGTTGCCGCCTTTAAATTGGAGGATGTCAGGCGTGCCTTCGGGCGAAACAGCCGCGAACCAGTCCCCGCCCTTCGCGTCCCGCTGACAATTTTTGATCCACTGCCACACACGGTATGCCGCGTCAAGGAATTTTTCGTCTTTTGAAAGCTGGTATGCGTTAAAAAACCCAACCACAGCCTCCGCCTGACACCACCAGATACGGGTGCGATCGCGCTCTCCCGTCTTGACTTCATTTTCCAGCGCGCCGGTATGGGGATCGAATCCCTCCTTCAGCGCCGTGTCCGCCACATGTAATGCAAGGTACTCCACCTCGTCCAAAAGATGCGTGTTCCCTGTTTCCAGCGCCGCTTCCCACAGCAGCCAGCTCGCCTCAATATCATGCCCAAACGACACCGCGTCCGTCATCACATTCCAATCCCTGGTAAAAAACAAATCAAGATGATGGTCTTTCCCAAGGACACGCGTGGTCATTAGCTTGATAAGGTTTTCCAGAGAACCGCGTATTTTCGCTTCCAGCGCAAAATCACCCGGACGAAGTTCCCTGACTGTCCTCAAAAGGCATGTCCACGCCTCCATGACGTGCAGGTTGGTATTCATGGACTTATCGCAGTCAATATCAACAGAGGAAAGCTTCGTATCCTTGATCACCGACCAATCCGCGCCGAACGCCTCCCAATAGCCGCCGTACTGCGTGTCTAAGGCGTGTTTCTCCATCATGTAAAAAACGGCGAGCGCTTCATCTATGATAGGGACTGCCGCAGCGGCGTTTCGGTATTCCGCCACGGCGGTGGCATACTCGGAAAGCCCGTACACGGCGAAAGCTTGCCCGTAAATCTGCTTGCGTTTTTCAATGGGCGTTCCATCACGGGTGACCATCCAATACACACCGCCGCACTCCGTATCAAAAAAACGCTTTAAAAAAGCGTAGGCGTAATCCGCGGCGCAGAGCAGACCCGGTTCTTTTAAGAATCGCGCTGTCGCACTGTACGTCCATAAATGCCGTGAAGCCATCACAATGGAACGAGGAATGGAGGCATCACCGGCGTTATCGTTGTCCAATGCGCCGTAAAAGCCGCCGACGGTGGTGTCGCGGGAATGTTTCAGCCAAAAAGGAAGTATATTGCCTGTCAACTCCTGATGAAGCTCATTTACCCAACTCGTCCAATTCAAAGCAAAAAAATTAGTCATATCGCGCCCTTATATCTTGTTCCGCTTCACCCAGTCCACGATTTCGTCAACTTTGCCGAAAAGCAATCCCGTAACCGTATCCGCGCATCCGTAGTAAATGGCAAGCCGGTTTGTATCCCCGTCCACAAGTGCAGCACATGGGAAAGCGACATTCGGTACATCGCCCACGCACTCGTAATCCGTCTGCGGCGTAAGCAGATACGGCTTGGGACGGGCTATGACCTTCCATGGTTCATCAAGGTCAAGAAGGCAGGCGCTGAACGCATAGACAAAACCGTTGCAGCTCGTCAAAACCCCATGATAGAACAAAAGCCATCCCTCATCTGTCTCAATCGGCGCAGGACCCGCCCCTACTTTCGTGCTTTGCCAACCGCCCAACGGCGACATAACGTGCCGGTGCTTGCCCCAGAAGGTCAGATCAGGGCTTTCCGAGTAGACAATATCGCCAAAAGGCGTGTGTCCCGAATCGCTTGGGCGGGAAAGCATGGCGAAATTCTCGTGAACCTTACGCGGAAACAGCACGCCGTTCCGGTTATACTTCATAAGCGGACTTTCCATTTGATAAAAGGTCTCAAAATCATAAGTATAGCCCAGTCCTATGCCGGGTCCATGATAGCCGTTGCACCAAATAATATAGTAGCGATCTTCCACAAATACCACGCGCGGGTCGTATTTATACTCCGAATCGGGAATATCAGGCGAAGTTTTGATAAAATCTATAGGCATATCCGCAATCTTCCACGAAAATCCATCCTTGCTGAAGCCGACGTGTATGTTCATCTGCCGCGCCGTGTCGTCGCAGCGGAACACGCCCGCATAAGCGTTTTTGAACGGCACCACCGCGCTGTTAAAGATACTGTTTGAATACACGGTCAAATCACGCGGAATGACCGGATTGCCCGAATATCTCCACAAGGGCGAATCGCTCCTCCCGCCAACTTTCCTATCCTCCCACGGAATAGTGGGCAAAGCCCCAACGTTCTGTAAAGTCATACCTGTTCCTCCTGTTAGTACCCGCGGACAGATATGTACGTTCGCAGGTAACGAAAAAATCCAAATTGAATATATAATAGCATTTTTTCTGCAAAATACAAGCGGAATTTTGCTCTGTACAATAAAAAAGCCCCGCCAAAGCGGAGCTTTCAAAAGAGCTGTACATATCTCTAAACAGCGTTAACCAGCGAGCGTCTTCTTTCCATGTTTTATAGCGGCTTTGCAAATCTTACACACTTTGACCTTTGCGCCGTCTCCGCCCGTTTCTTCGTACAAAACTTTCACCGTACGTTTGCAGACTGGACAAACCCCTCTGCCGCCAGCAACCTCTTCTTTAAGTCCTTTTCCCCTATGCGCCTTTGACATACTAAGCCTCCTTAGCTTTCTTCCGGTCCGCCGTCTTTTCTTTCTTGACGGGTTTCTTGTTGTCTTTTTTCGCCTTTTTGTCGGCTCCCTCTTCCTCAAGATCCAGCTTGTAATCGACCAGTTCAAGCAGAACCATCTCGGCGGCGTCGCCCGCTCTAAAACCCAGCTTCAAGACGCGGGTATAACCGCCCGCCCGATCCTTCATGCGCGGACCAATGTCAGTAAACAGCTTCGCCACTATACCTTCGTCAAACAAGCGGGCGGACGCGATACGCCGGTTATGCACCGAATCCACTTTAGCGCGGGTAATCAGCTTCTCCGCGAAACGCCGTACTTCCAAGGCTTTCGGCTTTGTCGTCTTAATGCGCTCATATTTGAACAAAGATGTTATCATGTTGCGAATCATGGCTTTGCGGTGCGCCGCCATGCGCTCAAGCGGGTTAAAACCTCTTCTATGCTTCATCTTGCACTTCCTTTCTAGGTGTAGTTTTTATCACGTTTTTCAAATTGCTAAAGTCAGTTGTACCAAGGCTCAAATTCCAGTCCTTCAGCTTTTCAATAATTTCCTGCAAAGATTTCTTGCCGAAATTCCGCGCTTTGTTCAAATCATCCTCAGACTTGCGGATAAGTTCGCCAATGGTCTTAATATCTGCGCCCTTGAGGCAGTTGTACGAACGGACGGACAGCTCCATTTCCTCAATTTTCGTGTCAAGAACAGAGCGAAGCGCGCTGTCATTTTCATCTGGCGCCGAGTCGGTAATCAAGCCGCTCTCATCAAAATTGATGAACACCGAGAAATGCTCTTTGGCGATTTTCGCCGCTTCCGCGACCGCGTCCTCCGGCTTAATGGTACCGTCAGTCCACACTTCAAGCACCAGCTTGTCATAATCGCTCCGCTGCGCCACGCGCACTGGTTCCACGTTGAACTTCACCTTCTTGACCGGCGAGTAGATCGCATCCAGTGGAATAGCGCCGACTTCCTCTATTGAGCGCTCGTTCGCTTCGGACGGCACATATCCGCGCCCCAAATCAATCTGCACTTCAAACTCAAGCGAAGCGTTATCCATCAGCGTCATAATGTGCTGTCCAGTGCTCATAACTTCCACCAGACCGCTTTTCACAAAATCGTCGCTCTTGATCTCCCGCGCCCCCGACCATTCGTACAACACAGTTGTTGTCTCTTGATCCTCGGATAGTTTTAAGCGGATTTGCTTCAAATTATTGATCACCTCCAACGTGTCTTCCACGATGTCAGGGATGTTTTCAAACTCGCTGGAGATAGTATGGGGCGTTCCGTCTTTATTATACGAAGTTATCTTTATGGCTGAAATAGCGTAGCCTTGAATAGAAGACAAAAGTATACGGCGGAGGGAATTTCCCATTGTTGTACCAAACCCAGGTTCAAAGGGGGATACAGAAAATTTGCCGTAGCTCTGGGTCGTCTCATTATGATCAAACGCTATTCCTTTGGGACGTTTAAATCCCTGAAGAAGATTTCTGCGGGCCATTGAGTCTCCTTTTTTTCATTTTCGTAATAAAGACGCGGCGCGCGGCTCGGTCTATTACCCAAGCCGCGCCCTCCACGTCTTCACGCCCATCTTTGTTATTTCGAATACAACTCAACGATCATCTGTTCCTTCACATCCGCCAAATCCGTAATATCACTTCGGCGAGGAACAGCCAAAAATTTACCTTTCATATTATCAGGATCGACCTGCAGCCACGGCATAACACCAGATTTGCCAACTTCCTTCAAAGCGTCCTTTACCAGTTCAAGATTCTTGTGCTTTTCAGCAACAGCGATCTCGTCCTCTACTCTGACTAGATAAGAGGGGATATTCACCCGCTTGCCGTTCACTGTAATATGCCCATGCAAAACGATCTGCCGTGCCTGCCTGCGGCTAGCAGCAAAACGCAGACGATATACCACATTATCAAGCCGCCGCTCCAACAGGGCAAAAAGATTCTCACCTGTAATGCCGGACATACGCAAAGCCCGCTCAAAGAACAGCTTAAACTGTTTTTCCTGCATACCATATATTCTTTTGAGCTTCTGCTTTTCCCGCAGCTGCAAACCATAATCAGAGCGTTTACCTGCCCGTCCTTTGGGGTCTTTACCGGGTGCAGCCCGTTTTTTATTTATGGGACATTTATCGCTTCTGCACCGCTCGCCTTTGAGCATAAGCTTTTTCTGCTCGGTACGGCACAAACGGCACACAGCACCTGTATATCGCGCCATAATTTCTCCTTATATGCGCCGCGTTTTGCGCGGTCTGCACCCGTTATGCGGAATCGGGGTAACGTCGTTGATGGACTTCACTTTAATCCCCAACACGCCAAGCTCGCGGATAGCGGACTCTCTCCCCATACCCGGACCCTTCACATATACATGCGCCTCACGGAAACCGGCTTGCAAAGCCCGTTCTGCAGCGTGCCGCGTTACAGACTGAGCCGCAAAAGGCGTGGATTTCTTAGCTCCGCTGAAGTTAAGCTCCCCTGAACTCGCCCATGAAACAGCGTTTCCTTTTAAATCGGTAAACGTAACAATCGTGTTATTGAAGGTCGCCTGAATGTACACGTTTCCTTCATATACCGACTTTTTCTCTTTTCTCTTCTTCGTTTTAGTTTTAGTATTCGCCACACTTCCCTCTTTCTTTTAAAAGGCGTCTTGTTTATCGGTCGCAAAAAGCGCCGCCACCTCGCCTCGTCCAAAAAGGAAATTATTGTACAATAATTTCCTTTTACTTCTTCTTTCCGGCAACGGTCTTTTTCTTGCCTTTGCGGGTACGGGCGTTTGTCCGCGTCCGCTGACCACGCAGCGGCAAGCCTTTTCTATGCCGCAAACCCCGATAACAGCCTATGTCCATAAGCCGTTTGATGTTCAGAGCAACCTGCGTACGTAGCCGCCCTTCAACAGTATAATCGTTCTCAATAAGGCGGCGCAATTCATTGAGTTCGTCTTGGGAAAGATCATTGATCTTACGCATAGGATCGATTTTCGTCTTCGCACAAATCTCATCCGCGCTCGATCTACCAATCCCAAAAATATAGGTCAAGGCAATATTCACATGTTTGTTAGGAAGGTCAACCCCCGCAATACGTGCCATACGTTCTCCTAACCCTGCTTCTGCTTATGCTTCGGGTTTTCGCACACGATACGGACTATCCCGTTCCGTCTGATTACCTTGCATTTGTCGCATATAGGTTTTACACTTGTCCGGACTTTCATCCTTAAACACCCCTTTATTCTTTCTTTCCCGCATATCAAGATACGGAAGATTTTCCTAAAATTAGTAGAACAGTTTTATATTCTACTAAAATCTCTCCCTTTTAGTCAAGAGGGATAATTGCTTACAAATTCCGTCCGCGCAGTTTTCCGCGCTTTGTAAGCCCTTCGTGATTATGCATTTTCAACAGACTCTCAATCTGACTCATTGTATCCAAATCCACGCCTACCATAATCAGCAGGGACGTCCCCCCCATAAGATAGGAAATTGAAGACGGAAATTTAAACAAATACTGTATAATGGACGGAATGCTCGCGATCAGCGCAAGGTATAAAGCGCCCGGCAGTACAATGCGGTTCAGAATTCTCGTAAGATACTTCTCGATATTCTCCGCTCTAATACCTGGAATAGAACCGCCGTTCTCCCTGATATTCTTGGCGATCTCAATCGGATTCAGCGTTACCTGCGTGTAGAAATACGCAAAGAAGATGATCAACAAGATATATAGAACATTGTACAAGAAACCATCGGGTGAAAGGGCTCGCGACACCGAAGCCAGCCACGGCACATTCCCACCCACAGTTGAGGCAATCTGCAATGGGAAGGTCAAAATCGACGAGGCGAAAATCACTGGAATAACGCCGGATGGGTTGATCTTGAACGGAATATAGGTGTTCTGCCCACCATACATCTTACGCCCCACGACCCGTTTCGCATAGTTTACAGGAATCTTCCGCTGCCCCTGCTGTTCAAAGACAACCAACCCAATAACCGCCACAAATATGGCAAGCACAACAATCACATACACGAAGTTAAGCTGCCCACTCGTTACTCTGCCTGCAAGCTCATACACAGCTTGGGGAAGCCGCGCCACAATACCGGCGAATATTATCAGCGATATGCCATTGCCTATACCCCGCTTGGTAATTTGCTCGCCCATCCACATAAGAAGCAGAGTGCCGACCGTAACCGTAAACATAGATAATATGGAGAATGGCACAAGCGGCAAAGTCAACAAATTTTCCATATTGGGCGCACGCGAAATACTCTGCGCGTACTGCGTAACCGCGAATGACTGTATCAAACAGACCACTACAGTACCGTAACGCTGATACGCTTTGATTTTCTTCTTGCCGCCCTCTTCCTGAGACATTTTCTTCAATGAAGGAAACACGATCAAAAGGAGCTGCATGATGATCGACATGGAAATATACGGCATAATTCCCAGCATAAACACCGAGAAATTCGAGAACGCGCCGCCCGCGAAGAAATCGAGATAATCCACAATCGCGTTGCCGGAGTTCTGCTGGGATTGAAAATAGGCGTTCAAGTCCTGAACATTGATCCCCGGCACGGGGATTACGGTTCCGATACGGAACACAACGAGTATTATCAGCGTAAAAAGTATACGCTCCCTGATTTCCTTAACCCTGAACAAACCAACTAACGGATTAGCCATCTACCATCCCTTCTTATTGATCCGCCGCATCGGATACTGATTCCGAGGCGTCCGCCCCAACAACCGTTCCGCCCGCCTTTGCAATTTTCTCTTTTGCGGATGCAGAAACCGCCTTCATATCAACGGTCAGCTTTTTTGTCAATTCGCCGTTACCAAGTATTTTGACCGGACGCACACCTTTTGCAAACCCTTTCGCTTTGAGCGTTTCAAGACTTACGGTTTCGCCATCTTCATACTTTTTCTCGATTTCGTCAAGGTTGATAGCCTGATACACCACCTTGAACGGATAATTCGAGAAGCCACGCCGCGCCAGACGGCGGAAAAGCGGCATCTGTCCACCTTCAAAGCCCGCATAGGTCTTGCCGCCGGAACGGGACTTCTGCCCCTTATTACCTTTGCCAGAGGTGGTGCCAAGACCAGACCCCTGTCCTCTACCGACTATGCGTTTTTTCTTATTCGCCCCTTTAGGCGCATGTAAATTAAAATCGTGCATATCACTTTACTCCATATCTATGCGTAAATCGGGATATTCGCTGCTATAGAACGCGCTATTTGGCGACAGGGGACGCATCCTCCACCGATACCAAATGGGCGACCTTGCGGATCATACCCTCAATCGCGGGGGTCTTTTCTTGCTCCACCGTGGAGCCGATCTTCCGCAAGCCCAAGCAACGCACCGTCGCCCGCTGTTTGGGAAGACTGCTAATTGTGCTGCGAATCAAGCGTATCTTTATCCGTGCCATGCTTTCCCTCCTAGCCCCACAATTCCGAAATCGGCTTGCCGCGATTGTGAGCAATACGCTTTGCGTCCATCATCTTGCGGATGCAGTCAAAAGTCGCTTTAAGCACATTGTATTGACTGGACGCGCCAATGGACTTGCTCAGCACATCGGTAACGCCGCCCGCCTCCATAATCGCCCGCACCGGACCGCCCGCAATAATGCCGGTACCTGAACACGCGGGCTTCAGCACCACATTGGACGCCTTGAACTTACCATGAACTTCGTGGGGAATAGTACCATTCTTAATAGGCAGAATGACGATGTTGCGCTTCGCCTTTTCTTCGCTCTTGCGGATAGCCTCAGAAACATCGTTCGCTTTGCCGAAACCGTAGCCTACTCTGCCCTTCCGGTCGCCAATAACAGTCAGCGCAGAAAACGAAAACCGCCGTCCGCCCTTTACCACTTTCGCCGTTCTATTGAGTTTTACCAGTTTGGAAACGGGAAATTCCTTTTCTTTTTCCTCTCTCCTTTCCCTGCCGCCCTCGCGGGAGCGCTCTCGTGAGTGTTCCATTATTCCCCCTAGAATTCCACGCCCGCTTTACGCGCGCTGTCAGCCATAGCTTTCACGACCCCATGGTACAAGTACCCGTTACGATCAAAGACTACAGTCTTAATGTCCTTTTCAAGGAGCCGTTTTCCCATAATCTCGCCAATCTGCGCGCCGCCTTCGACGGTGGTTTTTATGTTCCGCAAATCCTTCTCCAGCGTGGAGGCGGATGCCAGTGTATACCCTTTAGTATCATCAATCGCTTGAATCGACAAATGATGGTTGCTGCGGGTAACGCTCATACGCGGACGTTCCGACGTACCGGAAATCCTTTTGCGTATGTGTATTTTCCTTTTAAGCCGTTTCCGGTCTTTATCAAGCATTTTTCTCAACATTCTTTTAAAACCTCTTCTTATTCGTCTTTTCTAATGAAACGTCAAATACTGCTTATTTAACACCAGACTTACCAGCTTTAAGCTTCACACGCTCGTTTTCGTAGCGTATGCCCTTGCCCTTATAAGGCTCAACCGCGCGGAGTTTGCGAACTTCAGCGGCAAACTCGCCCACCTGCTGCTTGTCTATGCCGCCAATGACGAGCTTGTTTCCTGACTCTACTGCAATGGTGATCCCATCCGGTATAAATACATACATATCATTTGAATAGCCGAGGCTCATCACTAGAATCTTGCCCTTGACTTCCATTTTATAGCCGACGCCCGTTACGACGAGCGTCTTGGAAAAGCCCGCCGACACGCCTGTTACCATATTGGAAAGCAGATTGCGGTACAAACCATGAAATGCCTTAGACTGCTTCTCATCATTGGCGCGAGAAACAATAATCTCGCCGCCCTTTTCCTCAAAACTGATAACCGAATGGTACTTCTGGGAAAGCTTTCCTTTGGGACCTTCAACGAACATCGTCTCGTCCTTAAAGGAAACTTTCACGCCAGCCGGAATCTTTACCGGAATTTTGCCCACACGCGACATTGTTTCCTCCTACCACACGGTACAGATGATTTCGCCGCCGACTTTCTTTTCAGTCGCCTTTTTCCCAGTGGTAACGCCAATCGATGTTGAAACGATCAATGTACCATATCCATTAAAGACACGCGGCATATCCTTGTAGCCAGTGTACACGCGCCGTCCGGGTTTTGAAACCTTTTCCAAACCGTGGATGACAGGACCCGCCGTATCGTCATATTTCAGAAAAATGCGAATCACATTCATATTATCCTGCGATGTCGCCTTCTTGAAATTCTTTATATACCCTTCCGTCTTGAGAATCTTCACAATTTCCAGTTTCAGCTTCGAGGAAGGAATATCCACCTTTTCATGCTTTGCCATTCCCGCGTTGCGGATTTTGGTCAGCATATCTGCAACAGGATCAGAAACGCTCATGCTTCCCTCCTACCAACTTGATTTTGTTACGCCTGGAATAAGCCCCTCGCTCGCCAGCTTACGGAAGCAAAGACGGCACATCTCATATTTTCTGAGATACCCACGCGCCCTGCCGCATATACGGCAGCGGTTGACTTTTCTGGTTTTGTATTTCGGCGTACGAAGCGCCTTTATGATCATAGCTTTTCTTGCCATTTCCCTTCTCCTATTTCCTGAACGGCATCCCAAACTTAGCAAGGAAGGTTTTCGCCTCTGCGTCCGTCCGCGCCGTCGTTACAATAGCGATATTGAGACCGGCTACCCGCTCAATCTTGTCAAAGTCGATCTCAGGGAAGATAATCTGCTCGGTAATACCGAGGGAGTAGTTCCCGTGTCCGTCAAAGGCGTTCTGGTTTACTCCGCGGAAGTCCTTGACACGCGGCAGAGCGACATTCACCAGTCTGTCAAAGAACTCGTACATCATAGCCCCGCGCAGTGTTACTTTCACGCCAATTTCCTGTCCGGCGCGAATTTTGAAGTTCGCGATGCTCTTCCGCGCCTTGGTTTTGACGGCTTTCTGTCCCGTGATAAGCCCCAAATCCGTGATAGCTGCGTCAAGCAGTTTCTTGTTCGTAAGCGCCTCGCCCACGCCCATACTCACGATGATTTTTTCAAGCTTCGGAATCTGCATCACCGACTTATACCCAAATTCCTTAAAAAGTTCGGGCGCGATCTCTTCGCGGTACACCTTTTTGAGGCGCGGCTCTGATGCCGGTGCCTTTTTACCGCCTTCAGCAGACGCGGCTTTTTTTTCCGACTTCGCTGCCGAAGCCTTCGCCGTCTTAGTCTCCGCTGATGCGGACGCTTGCGCGTTTTTTATTTCTTTCGTTTCCTTCATTACAACGCCTCGCCGCATTTTTTGCATATACGGGTTTTCTTTTTCTTGTCGTCCCCGTCAAGTTTTATTCCTATCCGCGTGGGTCCGCACTTTTTGCAGACGATCTGCACATTGGAGCTGTGGAGCGGAGCTTCAATTTCGATAATACCGCCCCTGTCCTGCTGGTTTCTGCGTTTCCGCGTTTTCTTGACAATGTTCAATCCTTCCACCAAGACACGATCTTTGTTGCGCAGTATCTTCAAGATACGTCCGCGTTTGCCTTTGTCCTTGCCGGTCATGATTTCCACAGTGTCTTCTTTCTTTAGCTTGAATTTATGCTGTTGAGCAACTTGAGCCATTTTCCCTTCTCCTTACAGAACCTCAGGCGCCAGAGACACTATCTTCATAAAATCCTTCTCACGCAGTTCGCGCGCGACAGGTCCGAAGATACGTTTGCCCTTGGGATTCAGCGCCGTGTCAATAATGACGCAGGCGTTGTCGTCAAAGCGGATATAAGTGCCGTCCGGGCGACGATATTCTTTATGAACCCGCACCACCACGGCAAGCTCCACGGTTCCCTTCTTGATAGCCGAAGTCGGAAGCGCATCCTTCACCGATATTTTGATAAGATCGCCGATACTAGCGCATTTCCGCTTGGAACCGCCTAGCACTTTGATGCACTGAGCAAGCTTTGCGCCGGAATTGTCCGCCACATTCAGGAAAGTCTCTACCTGTACCATTTCTTCCCCCTTCCCCCTATTTGGCGCGTTCCAAAATTTCGGCAAGCCGCCAGCATTTTTCCTTGCTGAGGGGTCTGCACTCAACCACGCGGACTGTATCCCCGATTTTGCACTCATTCTTCTCATCGTGGGCTTTCACTTTCTTCGTCCGCCTAACGTATTTCTTATACAAAGGATGGAGAGTGATGTTATCAACCGCAACCACGATAGTTTTGTCCATCTTGTCGCTCTTCACCACGCCCACAAACTCTTTTTTGCCGCTTTTGGCTTTCTTTTCAATCTGCTCCGCCATATTTTCCTCTTACGCCTTTTTTTCGGCTTCGGCCGCCCGTTCATGCTGGGTAATAAGCGTGTGCAACCGCGCAATTTGGCGGCGCATCGTCCGTTTCTGGAGCGGATTGTCCACATGCCCCATTACCATTTGGAAACGAAACTCCATATATTTCCGCTTCATTTCGTCCAATTTCGCCCGAAGCTCAGGAAGTGTCAGATTCTTAAACGAATTTTTCATTTCCGCCCCCTTATACGCCTAGCTCGTAATCAGCGCGAACCGCGAACTTTGTCTTGATGGGAAGTTTCGCCCCTGCAAGCTCCATTGCCCGCTCGGCAAGCTCTTTATTGACGCCGCCAAGCTCAAACATCACGGTACCGGGCTTAACCACCGCCACCCAGTATTCCGGCGCGCCCTTGCCCTTACCCATGCGGGTTTCCGCAGGTTTCTTGGTGTAGGGTTTATCCGGGAAGATGCGTATCCACACCTTGCCACCGCGCTTAATGTGGCGGTTAATGGCGATACGCGCAGCCTCTATTTGTCTGTTCGTTATCCATTTAGGCTCAAGAGCGACAAGTCCGTACTCGCCAAAGGCAATGGTATTACCTCGCGTAGCATTGCCCGGAATCCTGCCGCGCTGAACCTTACGGTGTTTTATTCGTTTAGGACTCAGCATTTAGTTATTCTCCTTAGAAGAAGCACGTTCCTTGCGCTTGGTCTTGGTCAAGGCTACCGCGTCCTCTTTTTGTTCTTTACCATACTTCATGCCATTGTAAATCCACACCTTCACGCCGATAGAGCCAAAGGTCGTGTGCGCTTCGCAGAAGCCATAGTCTATATCTGCCCGCAAGGTGTGGAGCGGGATACGCCCTTCTTTTGCCTCTTCGGTGCGGGACATTTCCGCGCCGCCAAGTCTGCCCGAAAGCCTAATTTTGATACCCTGGGCGGTGCCTTTCTTCATAGCGTCGCTGATCGTCTTTTTCATCGTCCGCCGGAAAGAAGACCTCGCCGCAAGCTGGCGAGCGACATTCTGCGCCACGATTTGGGCATTGCTCTCCGCATTGCGAACTTCTTTTATCTTGATTTGAATTTTCTTTGTTACCTGCTTTTGCAGATCATTGCTGATCTTCTCGATGTTCGCGCCCTTCTGCCCGATAATCACGCCCGGACGGGAAGTATGAATCGTAACAGTGATCCGCTGAGGGTGCCGTATAATCTCCAGTTCCGCGATATCCGCGCCCTTCGTTTCAGGCATCTCCATGATTATCTTGCGGAGCTTAATATCCTCGTGCAAGGTGTCCGCATACTCTTTCGGATCAACATACCAGCGCGAAGCCCAGGTCTTGTTGATGCCCAGTCGCAACCCAATAGGATTTACTTTCTGACCCATATTATTTTCCCGCCTTTGCAGATTCTATTTCATCAACGATGACCGTAATATGGCACATTCGTTTAAGGAGCATATCAGCCCTGCCGCGTGCGCGGAACCACACCCGCTTGAGGCGCGGACCGTCGTCAACTGTTACGGATTTAACATACAGCATATCCTCTTCAAGCTTCTTGTTGTGAAACAGGGCGTTGGACGCCGCCGATTTCAGAGTTTTGCTTATGAGCCGCGCTCCCTTATGCGGCATGTGTTCCAGAATAGCTGCCGCTTCAGGATAAGGCTTGCGCCGAATCAGGTCAGCCACGGGACGGAATTTGTACGGCGAACCAATAAGAAACTTGGCGACAGCTCTGTATCCTTCTTATCCGAACCCGCATGACCGCGGAAAATCCGGGTAGGTGCGAATTCGCCCAGCTTGTGTCCGACAAGGTTTTCCGTAATGTACACGGGAATCCACGCTTTGCCATTATGGACGGAAATAGTACCGCCTACCATTTCAGGGATGATAGTCGAACAGCGCGAATAGGTTTTGATCATCTTCCTATCCCCGGACTTACTCATCTCCAGCACTTTCTTGTACAGGCTCTTTTCAATAAAAGGACCTTTTTTGATTGACCTAGACACGCTTTTTCTCCACTATTAGAGTGTGTGATAAAAGATAAAACTTTCGTTTATCTCTTACCCTTGTTTCTGCTTACGATGAAGCGCGAAGACGGCTTGTGCTTTTTCCGCGTCTTGTAACCCTTCGTCGGCTGCCCCCACGGGGTAACCGGATGAATACCTTTGCTTCTGCCCTCGCCGCCGCCGTGGGGGTGATCGACAGGGTTCATCGCCATACCGCGCACAGTCGGTCTGATACCGAGCCAGCGCGTGCGTCCCGCCTTGCCCAACGAGGTGTTCATGTGATCTTCATTCCCCACAGTACCGATTGTCGCATGGCATTTCTTGAACACCATACGCATCTCACCAGAGGGAAGCTTGAGCGTTACATAGTCGCCCTCTTTCGCCGCAACTAACACGCGCGCACCGGCTGACCGCGCCATTTGCGCGCCCTTACCGAGCGTCAGCTCAATGTTGTGAACGGTAAAACCCAACGGAATGTTTTCAAGTGGCAGGCAATTGCCGTCAACTATAGGCGCATCAGGACCGCTCATAACCACAGCCCCCACCTGCAAGCCTTTAGGGGCTATAATATACCGTTTTTCGCCGTCTTTGTAATGGATAAGAGCAATGTTCGCACTACGGTTAGGATCGTACTCTATCGTGGCGACTTTGCCCGGAATGCCCGTCTTGTCCCGCTTGAAGTCTATATCACGGTAACGGCGCTTATGTCCGCCACCCTTATGCCTGACGCTGATACGCCCGGCAGAATCGCGCCCCGCTCGTTCTTTGCGCCCCGACGTCAGGGATTTCTCCGGTTTGTTGCCCTGCGTCAGTTCGGAGAAATCCAAGCTGACGAGCTGCCGCAAGCCAGGTGTTATTGGTTTGTATGTCTTTACACCCATTTTTTTTCCTTTTATACGCCTTCAAACAGGGGGATTGTTTCGTCTTTCGGCAATTTAACAATGGCTTTCTTCCATGTGGAAGTTGTGCCTGCCCTGCCGCGCTGCCGCTTGGGCTTGCCGCCGACAACCATCACATTGCACGAAATCGGATGCACATTGAAGAGCTTGGCAACCGCGTCTTTGATTTGGAACTTGTTCGCCCGCTGATCAACTCTGAACACATATTTGCCCTCTTCCCGTAAAAGATTCGCTTTTTCGGAAAGCACCGGCTCTATAAGGATATTCTCAATCGCTATCATAGCCATTTACGCCTCCTCTTTCTGCCCATAAAAGCCGTTCAAGTTATTCACTGCGCTTTCAAGGACTATCAATTTCCGCGCGTAGAACAAATCATGAGCGCGGAGGCGATTATACGACAAATAGTTGATATTCGGGATATTGCGCGCCGCGCGTTTCAGCATGGGATCGTCGTCTTTCATAATAACGACAGTGCGTTCACCGGCGGTAAAATTCTTCAAGATTTTCACCAAATCTCGCGTCTTTCCGGATTCTATTGTGAAATCTTCCACGACTTTTAGCATATCGTCGGACTGGGCTTTAAGACTCAGTATGCACTTCATCGCCAGACGCTTCGCCTTTTTCGGCATGGAATACGAATAATCGCGCGGTTTCGGACCAAATGCCACACCGCCGCCCACCAAAACAGGCGATTTCTTATCGCCGCGCCGCGCCCGACCTGTACCTTTCTGTTTATAGGGCTTTGCATTAGAACCGTGAACCTCGCCACGGTCTTTGGTACACGCCGTACCAAGCCGTTTGTTGGCAAGTTCGTTAGTAACAGCGTACCAGATCACATCTTTGTTTATCTCAAGCCCAAACACCGCATCGTCCAGCTCAACGGAGCGGAGGTCTTTGCCTTCTATAGAATATACTGTTCTGTTCATGCCTACCTCTTTACCGCCTTCCGCACCAGCACAAGACCTTTGTTAATGCCGGGAACCGCGCCGCGCACCAAAAGAAGCTGCTTTTCAGTATCAATCTGCACCAGCTTCTGACTCAATACCGTTACCCGCTCGCGCCCCATACGTCCGGGCATCTTAACATTCTTAAACGATTTACCCGGGTAGGTTGACTGTCCTGTGGAACCGGGTTCGCGATGGAACTTAGAGCCGTGCGTCTTACGCCCGCCGCCGAAATTCCAGCGTTTCATGACACCTTGAAAGCCCTTGCCTTTGGAAATACCGGTAACATCCACATAGCGGCAACCTTCAAACAGCTCAACTCCCAGCGAATCACCCACCGTCACTTCTTTCTCAAAATCGCGCATCTCCTTGAGATGCTTTTTAGGGGCAATATCTTCGGGAAACATTCCCCCATAGGGTTTGGTTATATGATTCTTTTTGAGGTCATCAACCCCGAGCACAACTGCGTTGTACCCATCTTTTTTTTCTTCCTTATGAGCAACAACCACATTCGGATCGACGCGCAAAACGGTTACGGGAATAAGATTACCCGTTTCGTCAAACACTTGCGTCATGCCCACTTTCTTCGCCATAAGCCCTAACATGCTTAACTCCATTTTTTCTAAATTTTTCAAAGTTTACATCTAAAAAATTTAAAAAATGTTACTGTTTTATACCGACATCCACGCCTGCGGGAAGTTCTAATTTCATTAGAGCATCCATCACTTCAGGGGAGGGGTTTATTATATCGATCAGGCGCTTATGCGTCCGCATTTCAAACTGCTCACGCGATTTCTTATTCACATGGGGAGAGCGGAGAACCGTTACCTTATTGATAGCGGTTGGAAGCGGAATAGGCCCGGTTACTTTTGCACCCGCTTTCTGTACGGCTTGCACAATAGACCGAGCGCTCTGATCGATAAGCTCTACATCAAAACCGCGTAATTTTACGCGAATTCGTTCCTTTGTCATTGTTTCTCCAAAGGAGATAAGAGATTGGAAATTGGAGACGCATTTAAGCGCGTCAAAGCCGGAAATTCCTAATCAATAGCAGAAACCTCAGCCCTGTTCTCCAATACCCAACCTCTCTCCTTATACTACTCGAGGATTTCCGTTACCTGACCGGAAGCGACGGTCTTGCCACCCTCGCGGATAGCGAAGCGCAAACCTTTTTCCATAGCGATGGGGTGAATCAGCTCGCCGATGATTTCGGTGTTGTCACCGGGCATGACCATCTTCTCGCCGTGTTTCTCCTCGCCGGGAATCGTAACCGTACCAGTAATGTCCGTGGTGCGGAAATAGAACTGCGGGCGATATCCGGAAAAGAAGGGGCTGTGCCGTCCGCCTTCCTCTTTGGAAAGACACACGATCTGCGCTTTGAACTTCATGTGCGGGGTAATGGAACCGGGTTTCGCCAGAACCTGACCGCGCTCAACCTCTTTCTTGTCGACGCCGCGAAGCAGAACACCCACGTTGTCGCCCGGTTCTGAGGACTCAAGCAGCTTGTTGAACATTTCAAGTCCTGTCACAACGGATTTGCGAGTGGGTTTAATACCAACGATTTCCACTTCCTCGTTGAGTTTAATGATACCGCGCTCAACCTTACCAGTAACGACAGTGCCGCGACCAGAAATAGTGAACACGTCTTCAATCGGCATAAGGAAGGGCTTTTGATCATCGCGTACAGGATCAGGGAAATACTCGTCCATGGTTTTGAGCAGCTCCCCAATGCACTTGGAGCTGTCAGTATCATTTTTGCCGTCAGCCATATCGGTCAGCGCAAGGAAGGCGGAACCTTTAACAATGGGGGTTGTCTCACCAGGGAAGCCATTCTTCGTCAGAACTTCCTTGATTTCCTCTTCAACAAGTTCAAGAAGCTCAGGATCATCAACGAGGTCTACCTTGTTAAGGAAAACGATAATGCTCGGAACGCCGACCTGACGCGCAAGAATGATATGTTCCCGTGTTTGGGGCATAACGGAATCAGGGGCGGACACAACGAGAATCGCACCGTCCATCTGGGCAGCACCCGTGATCATGTTTTTCACGTAATCCGCGTGACCCGGGCAGTCAATGTGGGCGTAGTGCCGTTTGTCCGACCTGTACTCAAGGTGACGGGTGTTAATGGTGATGCCGCGCTCTTTTTCCTCGGGCGCGTTGTCAATGTCATCAAACTTCATCGCTTTATCACCATACTTATTGGCGCAATACATGGTTATTGCGGCCGACAGAGTTGTCTTGCCGTGATCAACGTGGCCTATTGTACCCACATTCATATGGGGCAATGTTCTGTTAAATTTGTCCTTAGCCATAGCGTATCCTCCTCTATTATCTAGGACGCACTTATAGTTTCTTCAATCCGCAAAAAGCAGACTGGAATACAAAAATACCAAAAAATGAAAACAAAATCAACGGTAATTAGACAAAAGACAGGATAAAAGGAAGGAAATGTTAAAAAAACAATTTCGCTCCACCTGTCCCGTTTTTCATACGGTCGGTTTGGAGTTTTTTGAAGACGTCTTTTATGTTCAAAAAACGCCTTCAAAGCTTCAAAAAACTACCATTTATAATGAGCGAACGCCTTGTTCGCCTCAGCCATCTTGAAGGTATCATCACGCTTCTTGACAGCAGTACCGGTATTGTTAAACGCGTCCCAAAGCTCGGCGGCGAGCCGCTCGTCCATGCCACGCCCGTTGCGCTTCCGTGCCGCGCCAATAATCCACCGCATAGCAAGCGCTTCACGCCGCGTCTCGCGGATTTCAACCGGCACCTGATACGTCGCGCCGCCCACCCTGCGAGATTTCACCTCAAGACGCGGCTTAACATTATCCACAGCTTTCAGAAAAACGTCAAGGGGCTCACCCGCGGTCTGATTATCCGCCAATTTCTTGCGGAGCTGCTCAAACGCGTTGTCAATAATAGAAAGCCCTATAGAACGTTTGCCGTCCCACATCATGCGGTTGACAAACTTAGATACCACAACACTGTTATATTTTGGATCGGGCATAATACCGCGATCAATGGTTTTCTTTTTCCGTCCCATACCTTTTCTTCCTTACGCCTTAGGTTTCTTCGCGCCGTATTTAGAACGCCCGCGCTTGCGCCCGTCAACGCCGAGCGTGTCTTTTGCGCCGCGTATGATGTGATAGCGCACACCGGGAAGGTCCTTCACACGCCCGCCGCGCACAAGCACAACCGAGTGTTCCTGAAGGTTATGCCCCTCTCCGGGGATATAGGCGGTAACTTCGGTTCCGTGTGAAAGGCGCACACGGGCTACTTTCCGCTGCGCCGAGTTCGGTTTCTTGGGCGTCGTCACCATAACACGGGTGCAAACGCCGCGCTTCTGGGGGCAGGACTGGAGCGCAGGAGACTTCGTTTTGGAAGTCACCTTCTGCCGTCCGAAGCGGACTAACTGGTTAATTGTCGGCATGTACTACAAACTCCTGAATTATAGGGCGGCTGCGCTTGAATAACTTTATAAATAAAACAGCCGCTGTTCCCCATGCATGGCATATATACCGTTCATAAGGGGATAACAGTCATAATGAGTTAAGATAATACAAGCCTTTACTTAAAATGTCAAGCGGGTTGTTTCAAATTTCTTTTGAATTTTCCGAATTTTTTTGATTGTTTTGCAAAAAAACAAGCCCGCCGCCGCGAAAAACACGCCACACCGCGTCGGGATTGGGGGATATTTCACCAAGGCGGGCGCGGAAGAAGGGCGCGCTCACGCCGTCCGCGGCTTGAAAAAGAAGGCTTTGCAGAGCAGCTACGGCGTCGACTCCCGTTGTTTTGAGAACATGGTCTTCCAGACGATAACGCCAATAGAGATGGGGATTTTGCTCAGTACTGGCTTGAATGACCGGTCGTGAGCCGAGAAAGATTAGCTTACCATGCGTCGGAACGGCTTCATATTCGGCGTCGCGGTTTTTCGCATACGCGTCAAGCAGGTGGAAAACCGTGTCCGCCTTGACGCGAGGCGGCAGCGTTTTGAAGGGAAACATGAACCGATAATCGCCCGCCATCCACGCGGTGAGGAGGGCGTCAAGCGGGGCGCTCCATTTGTCAAAACGGTTTTCACCCTTGAAAGAAAGGTCATTGAGGGCGAAGTCAGCGCCAGTCGGTTCAATGACCGCAAGATCGGGGTGCACGCCGCGCTCATGTTCGGCGCATAGACGGGAGTGCCGCGTAAGGACGAACTTATGCCAGAATGCTGAGTCGAGCAAACCGGCTTGAAAAAGCTGGCGCAGAATTTCCGCGCTGTCCACGATTTCCCGCTCGTCCTCATCATAGTAGCCGTAGATAAGGTAGGCGTGGGTCAGTATGCCCTGCTCCTTGAAGGCGGCGCAGGCGTTAACCACATGGGAGAGGGCTATGCCCTTGCCGACACGGCGGAAACCGGCTTCGGACGCGATTTCTATGCCGCCCGACACGCCGATAAGACCACCAGCTGCAAGGAGAGCGGCAGTGTCTGGCGTAAAGCTTTTTTCAAAGCGTATGTTGCCCCAGAATTGCAGGGGAAGCCCGGCGGCGCGATTCAGAGCGGCGAGGCGGAGCAGGCTCGCGGGCGGCGCGGCTTCGTCAACAAGGTGTACGCCGCGTACGCCATCCGTGTCTACGCGGTGATAATCTCTGATGTAATCGAGGCGCGTGTCGCAGAAGGCACACTTGCGCCAATAGCAACCGTATGCGAGAAAAACTTTGAGCCAGTGTCCGTCCGACCAGAGCCGGTGCATGGGGTTTTCGTCTTCTACAATGCGGGGATAGCAGCTGAAATCAACACCGCCGTAATCCGGGAACACGGATGTAACAGCTTTGGTTTCAAGCCGGTAATACAGACTTTCCGGCTGATCATCTGCGCTGCCGCGCACCATACCGTCCAACCGGAACAGTGTTTTATATATAGGTACATAGTTCGCTAAAGATACGGAGGATATGGGATCGGCTTCAGCACTATCCTCGGTATTAAGAAAATCCAGAACGGAAGCCAAAGAGCCATAACCCTTGTCAAATGAAAGAAAATCTATGAAATCGAAGAATTCCGCGGCGTGTATAGTGCGGAGTTCTGTGTTTACATAGCCCCCGCCCGCCATA
>QMCE01000710.1_pt1 | contig 49247 bp, 44 predicted proteins | sample 1821851 | NCBI WGS metagenome assembly QMCE01 (sample SAMN09453174, study PRJNA476694) | Termite gut metagenome, whole genome shotgun sequencing project. | isolation source: worker | host: Odontotermes sp. | place: South Africa:Pretoria | collected 2016-01-28 | reverse complement strand
GTTACGCGAAGTATAACTACTTCCATACTCCTGCTGTAATTGTGTCGCAAGCTGCGACACAATTTGCTGACCATAGTCAGCACGCTTATTTCCAAGTACTTCGGTATTGACGCGATGGCCAATATTCCAATATAACAGGGTGGTTTCGATGTTGGCAGTGGAGGCAACCCGGATTCGGGCGTTGTTTATCAACGTGCGAATGTCATCCAACAGTTGCGACGGGACAGTTATTTCGAGGTCTTTCATAGTGCGGCGTTTTTGCAAAGGTAATGTGATTAGTTGAATTGAGTGAGCAGGGCGGCGTTTTTCTGTCGTTCCTCTTTCTCGAACGAAGCGAGATAGGTCTCGGTGGTTTGGAGGCTGTTATGGCCGAGACTTTCGCTTATGTAGGCGATGTTCGCGCCGGAGCGTTTCAGCACAGTGGCGTAGGAGTGTCGCGCCGTGTAGGTCGAAATATGATTGATACCCAACTGTTCCCCAATCTCGGCCATACGCTTGTTGATGGCGCGGGTGGTGTACTGCGTTTTCTTTTTCACCGTTACAGCATCCTCACCACCTTTCAGAATCGGGAAAATATAGCTGTCAGGGGCGGGTGGATTGCCCCAATGGTCGATGATCGCCTGCATTTCGGGGGTTATGATGGCGCGAATCTCGCGCCTCATCCGATTGGTGCGCTCGGTCTTCTGGCGCACGAAATAAATCTCACCGTCCTCGATATTGGCGTATTTCAGCTTCACGAAGTCGGCCATGTTGATCCCGTTGCACAAGTAGAGAAACAGCCAATAGTCGCGATACTTGGCCGTTGCGTCGCTCCCGTCGTCATACCGGACGATCTGCCCGATCTGCTCCAGTGAGAGAGCCATTTTTCGCCCCTCGGAGGCTTTGATCTCATATTTATCTCGCCCGAACGGATAAGCCGATTCCTTGATGATGCCTATACGCTTGGCATCGTTCAAGATTGCCCGAAGCGTCCGCATATGGATTCCGATGGTGCTGTAACTCTTTTTCTCGGCCAGCAGAAACTTTTCGTAGCGATTGAGCCAGTCAGAAACCGCTCCAACCCTTTTAGCACAGTATCGTAGATCATGCTGTTGCCAACCATCTCATCGGCTTTAAGAGCCTCGATCTTCGCTCGGAAAGCGGTATTTACCGTTGCGTCGAACGAGAAATCGCCGGAAAATGCAATCTCCTCGACATGATCCCGCACGATATTAAAGCTGTTTTCGATGTCGGCCTTGACCTCCATCGCCGCACGGCTTTTGTTTGCGGGCAATTTTTCCCACGCCTCCGGCGAAAGTTGCTTTCCCGTGGTATAGTATTTTCTATCCCGAAGATACGTTACCCGAATCTTCACGGGAAAGAGACCGCTTCGTTTTTCCTTCCGGCTGTCGAGAATCGCGGCTACCGTGATACCGTCTTTCGCATAAGAGTACATAGGCGTAATTTTTGATCGTTCGAAAATTTGCACACACAATTTGCACACAAATATAGGGAACGATTCTCAAATATCAAAATACACCACCTATGCAAATACCGCCTAATACTTTGATATTCAATGAATATAGAAAATAAATCGAAAGAAATAAAAATGGATGAAAACCCAAAAATTCAGCTTCCCAAGCTGAGGGTCGCGAGTTCGAATCTCGTTTTCCGCTCCTGATTTTCAAAGAGTTACGATTAATTTCGTGGCTCTTTTCTTTTTCCTTGCATACAATTTGCATACAAAGTCGCGGTAATTTTTTCGATTCTGTTCGATGGGGTCTCGGGGTTGGCTGGCTTGTTCGTGGATAAGATCGCGCGTCTGTTGTTGCCGGTTCGCTCGCGGAGCCGTCGCCGTACCACCCCCATCCTCGTTTGGTAGCGGATTTGCTTTTCCAAAATTACCTTTGCGGACGAAGGGTAATGAGGCGCCCGACGTAATCATTTTGCACGAAGGCGGAAGGATGTCTCCGATCGAAATCCCACGATCGTTTTGCTTCGTTCCCGGGAATTGCTAAATCGATAATGCAAAAAATGTAAAATTTTTCGCACGATCTTTTTCGAGGGGTGAAAACAAAATATAACTTGCTCGCATTCGGGCGTAAAGCGCACATATACATAAATATACGGCCACAGTTTAAGTTCTCTCTTGCAGACGCCATTCCACGATATCCGCGATGTTTCAAAAGAATATCGTACCGACACAAATCAAAATCCCGATAAATTTCGTACCGACACAAATCAAAATCCCGATAAATTATTTGGATATTAAAATATAACTTTTCATCTTTGCATTACAGCACAGTACAGGACGAGAGTTGCCCGGCAATATTTTTATTCTCGAAACCGGTCGAAAGGCGGTACGACACGATACGGTGTGAGCGGCGAGATTCGGATTCAAACTCGATATACACCAAATAACTACTAAACCAAACTTATTTTATGAAGCAAATCGAACTATTCTCTTTGTGGAGGCGTGTGTCAACTCCTCCAAAGCTGTTTGCAGTCGCATTGGCACTGATGGTTCTCGGAATGGGGAATGCTTATGGCCAGGATCGCGGACTGACAGTATCCGGCCGCGTGCTGGATGCCGAAACGAACCAGCCGCTCGCAGGGACCACGGTTTGGGTAAAGGAGACCTCCACGGGTCGTATTACGGACGTGGAGGGCAATTACACCATTCCGGTCGATAATGAGAACTCCGTTCTTACTTTCAGCTATCTCGGCTATGAGAATCATGAAGAGCGCGTGGGCAACCGGAAGAGGATCGTGGTCAGCCTTACGCCCTCCGCGTCCGCCATAGGCGAGGTCGTCGTTACGGCCATGGGGGGAGCACAGGCGAAAGAGAGCGTCGTCGGCGCGATCTCCTCGGTCCAGCCGAAAAACCTCAAACTGCCTACGGCCCACGTGGCTACCGCTCTTGCCGGTCAGGTCAACGGCGTGACGGTGATTCAGCGTTCCGGAGAGCCCGGCAGCCATGCCGAATTCTGGATCCGCGGAGTGAGTACCCTTACGGGCAACAATACGCCGCTCGTGCTCGTCGACGGTATAGAACGCTCGATAGACCATGTGGATGTGGAGGACATCGAGGCGATCTCCGTGTTGAAGGATGCCGCCGCAACCGCGGTGTACGGTGTGAGGGGCGCCAACGGTGTGATCCTCATCAAGACGAAAGTCGGTGAAATCGGCGCGCCGAAGATAACGCTCAATTACTATTCGGGTTTGGTGCAGCCGACAAGGCTTCCGGAGTTCGTTAACTCCTATCAGTTCGCCGACTATTACAATCAGGCTTACGGATACTCCAACGGCGGCAAGAATTTCTACAACGACCATGCGATGGAGATGTACCGAACGGGAGCGGATCCCGACCTCTACCCCGACGTGGATTGGATAGAGACGGTCTTCAGGGATTTTGCGTGGAACCACAAGGTGGGTGTCAATGTCAGCGGCGGTGGCGCCGTTGCCCGCTATTTCATCTCCGCGGGTTACTATAACGAAGGCAGTATATTCAAGGAAGACAATATGAAAGAATACGACTCGTCGATAACGTACGACAAGTTCAACTTCCGCTCGAACATAGACGTCAACCTGAGCAAGACCACGATCCTGAATGTCAGCCTTTCCAATATTTATGAAACGAAGACCGCGCCCGGAGGAGGCGAGTACTGGAACATGGCATTCGAAATGAGTCCCAACGCGATGCCGGTACGTTTCTCCGACGGCAGCCTCTCGACAAAATCGGGACTTCCCGACAACAGGCGGAACCCCTATAACAATATCACCCAGATGGGTTACCGGAATCATTTCTGGAACACGTCGCAGGCTCTGGTCGGATTGAACCAGAACCTGGATTTCGTAACGGAGGGCTTGTCCGCCAACGCGCGTTTCTCGTGGGATGCGAGTAGCAGCAACGAGTTGAGTTACATCAACGATCCTTCGACGTTCATTGCCCAGGGCCGCGACGAGAGCGGCGCCCTGCTTCTCGGCACCGGCAATATAGGGACGGATAAGATCACCTACTCCCACCTCCAAACCGCCGAACGCACCATGTACATCGAAGCCTCGTTGGATTATACCCGCGACTTCGACAAGCATCGCGTGGGGGCCCATCTCATGTTCAACCAGAAATCGTACAGGAATCTTACGGCGGCCGGTTCGGAAGGCTCCGTACCATACCGCAATCAGGGTATCGCCGGACGCTTCCTCTACTCCTACGACTACCGCTATTTCGTCGAGGGCAACTTCGGCTATAACGGCTCCGAGAATTTCAGCCCGGGCAAACGTTTCGGTTTCTTCCCATCGGTATCGCTCGGATGGATGGTGTCCAATGAAAAATTCTTCGCCCCGGTGCGTAATGTCGTCGACATGTTGAAGATCAGAGGATCGTACGGTATCGTGGGTAACGACAAGATCGGTGGTTCCCGCAGGTTCATCTATCTTTCCACATTCAATTATCCGCAAGACATCTACTATTTCGACGGCGGTTACGTCGACGGAATCCGTGTGGGCGACATTGCCAACAACGATGTGTCGTGGGAAACAGTCAACAAGTTCAACGTGGGTGTCGAGTTATCGCTGTTCCGAATGTTGAAGATCGAGGCCGACTATTTCGACGAACATCGTACCGGGATATTTATGCAGCGCGACGACCTCTCCGAGACCGCGGGTATAATCACCACGCCCTGGACCAATGTGGGCGAGGTGAGGAACAGAGGTTTCGACGTCACGATGGAATTCAACAAGCGCTTCAACGAGGATCTGTCGTTGCAGATGCGCGGTAACTTCTCCTACAACAACAACATCGTCATCACGGACAATAAACCCAACTGGAACTACGACTATCGCGATGCCAAGGGGCGTCCTGTGGGACAGGTGTTCGGATTGATCGCCGAAGGTCTCTACTCTTCGGAAGAGGAGATCCGCAACAGTCCCACCTTCAACGACCAGGTTCGTGTGGGCGACATCAAATACCGCGATATGAACGGCGACGGGGTCATCACCAACTTCGACTCCACCGCTATCGGATACAGCTGGCTGCCGAAGATCATCTACAGCGCGGGAGCATCCCTTGTCTGGAAGAACCTCGATGTATCGCTGCTGTTCCAGGGCGTCGGTCAGGTTTCCACCATGTACGGAGGACCCGCCATGAGGCCATTCTCGGGCAACAACACGGATGTCGCGGGATTCTTTAAAGACGTGTACGATAACAGCTGGTCGCTGGACAATCCCGATCCGGGCGCCAAGTATCCGCGTCCCTCCATGACATACAACGCGAACAACGCCCAGTCTTCGACATACTGGATGCGTGACGGAAGTTATTTGCGTCTCAAGAACGCCACCATCGGCTATACCGTACCGAAGACCGTCACCGACAGAATGAACATAGCTTCGATAAGGGTGTATGTCAGTGGATTGAACCTGTTCACCATCGACAAGATCAAACTGTTCGACCCTGAGATTTCGAATACCCAGGGAGCCGGATATCCTCCGTCGAGAACGTTTAGCGTAGGTCTGAATGTTAACTTTTAAAGAAAATGAAGACAATGAAAAAAACAATAATATCGATAGCGGCGCTTTCCGCCCTGCTGCTCGCCTCGTGCGAAAGCTATCTCGACATGCAGCCCATCGAACGCTTCGAAACCCCGGAGGAGATATTCTCGGTAAAGGCAACCACCAACCAGTATCTGAATCAGATCTACGGTTTCATTCCGAGGGAATTCAACACCGGAGCGGCGGCCACGGCGGCCGGAGCGGGTCTTCCGTGGCTTCCCTGCTGCGATGAAATAGAGTCTTCGTTCAACAACGAATACGTTGTGATGAACGACGGTACATGGACTCCTTCTACCGCCGAAATATACCAGAAATGGCAATTTTTCTATAACGGCATACGTGAGGCCAACTACTTTTTGAACTATGTCGACCTTTGCGAGGAATACACTCCGGAGGAGTTGAGACTGCGCAAAGCCGAAGCCAGATTTCTGAGGGCCTATTTCTACACCTACCTGATGAAGATGTACGGACCGGTTCCCCTTATCGGCGACAAGGTCAACGATCCCAATGAGGATTTCACCGCATCCCGCAACACCTACGACGATTGTGTGGAATATGTCGTACGCGAATTGGACGATGTGGCGACAATGCTTCTGCCGCAGCATCCCGATCCCGATCGCGGACGCGCCACCTCCGGAATGGCCATGGGACTGAAGTCGCGTTTCCTGCTCTATGTGGCCAGCGAACTGTTCAATCCCCGCGGAGGGTCGATCTACTCCGACTATAAAAACAAAGAAGGGGTGAATCTGATACCCACGACTTTCGATATCCAGAAATGGGAAGATGCCGCACAGGCCGCGCTCGACGTGATAGAATTGAGCTCCTTTCAACTCGTCAAGGAATACACGACGGTAGATGTGGAAGGTGTTCCCACCGAGGTTATCGACCCGTACGGTTCATTGTACAGCGTATTCTTTTCGGCTTGGAACAGCGAAGTTATCTGGGGCCGCAAGATGGCCGACAACACATGGTTCCAGAGAACCACTCCGCGCGGTGTGGGCGCTCAGGCATGGGGCGGTTTCGGTGTGACCCAACAGCACGTCGACGCTTACGCCATGGCAAGCGGCAAGTACCCGATCGATCCCGTCTACACGGACGCCGGTTATTCATACGAGATCGTTCCCGGAACGGGCTACACCGAAGAGGGATGGACGGCCAATTTCGAACACCCCTACGACGGGATCAGGAACGACACCTGGAACATGTACATCGGCCGCGAACCGCGTTTCTACATGGACATCGTGTGGGCCGGAATGAAATACCCCTTTGCCCTCACTTCCGCCAGAGGAAAAGTTCCGGAAGGAACCACGACCCTTGCGACCGTCGAGTTCTTCAACGGAGGCAACAGCGGCGCTCCGGGACAAAACCGTTCGATGACCGGTTACTGCCTCAGGAAGATAAACTCGCGCACCGCCAGCCCGAGGGACAACACGTGGGCGACACCCATGATCTGGTCGTACATGCGTCTGGCCGAGATATACCTGAACTATATCGAGGCAACGATCGAATGCGGAAGGGTCGATGACGCCCTGATGTTCGCACTCTGGGACGAGTTGCGCGAGCGTGCCGGACTTCCGGGAATACTTTCGGTCTATCCCGAAGCCACCGGCAACCAGAACATGCTACGCGACCTTCTCCGCCGCGAACGGCGTATCGAACTCGCTTTCGAGGGTCTGCGTTACTTCGACACGCGCCGTTGGATGATTGCCGAGGATACCGACGCGGGGCCGATGTACGGTATGAACGTGATGGAAACCACACAGGCTCCGGGTACCGCTTTCTGGCAGCGCACCAAAACCTCCCGCGCCGACAGGGTATTCAAAGAAAAACATTATCTGCATCCCGTTAAGCAGCGTCAGATAGACAGGGACAGCGAGATAGAACAGTCGCCGTATTGGCAGTAACCATTTCTGAAAATGACAACTATGAAAAAGATATTAATCGCAGCGATTTTCACACCGGTATTCTTTTCTTCGTGCGACGACACCCGCCTTTGGGGACTCGAACCGGATAAAGTCTATCTCAAGCAAAACGGAGTGCTGGAGGAGGTGGCTTATGACCTCGACCGCACGGAGACCGTGGAACTATGGGCTGTCAAGAGCGGTTACAGGGGCGAATCGACCACTGTCAAGTTCAGCGTCAACCCCGAACTCATCCTCAGGCACAACGAAGAGTACGGCACCGATTTCAAAATGATACCCGACGGATGTTATGAAGTGGACACTCCCCGGGAATTCGAGATCAAAGGTACCGATCAGTACGCGAAGTTCAGCTTCAAATACGATACCGGCAAGATACTCGAAAAAGCCTACCAGGGAGCCTACGACCGGTCGGGTTATGTCCTTCCGATCCAGATCCGTTCTTCCGACGTCATGATCACCGACGAGATAGAGACGGGCGACTACGCCCTGATAAACTTCAGCATCAGGGAGCCTGTGATCGAGATACTGAACGGAAACTACTCCGATCTCTCCTTCACGGTGGGCGAAGAGGGTGTTCTGAACTATTCGTTCGACGTGGGTATGCCGTTCAGGCCCGACACCGATGTGGCTTACACATTTACCGAAGACGACGCCGTGCTGCAGTCCATTGTCGACGGATATAACGCGAGCAGTTCCGTTCAATACACTCTTGCGCCCCGGGAGGCGTACTCCATGCTCACGACCGATTTCACCGTCGGCGCGGGCACGGATCGGGCAACGGTCGAATTCAATGTCGACAAGTCCCTGATGCCGTTCGGGAACCATCTGATAGTATTGGCGCTGGGTTCGGCCGATGCACCCATGTCGATAGGCGAGAACAGTCATATCATTCTCCCGGTCTCGGTCGTCACCGAAAGGATCGACCGGTCGAACTGGACCGTCACGGCATCGAGTTCGAGTACGGCGGCCGGAGAGACGCTCGAAAGCATAATCGACGATAACATCAACACGTTCTGGCATCTTGCCTACGGTGGGGTCGACAACAATCCGCGCCTTCTGTACGATATGGGCGAAAGCCGGATGATGTACCAGGTCGAAATATGGCCGCGCCGGTTCGATCAGGGCGGGAACGGTACCTCTCTCATAGGATGCGCCGTGTACGCCAGCGAAACTCCGCTCGGCATCGACGACGATTGGGGCGAACCTATCGCCGACGTAAATATTCAGGTCGTGGCAACCACGATGTCGATCATGATAAACGTGGAACATACCCAGGCCCGGTATTTCCTGCTGAAAATGCGCCGGAACACCAATCAGGTCGGTATCAACGAGGTTTATGTGAGAGGCCAATAGAACATTTTCGTCCGGAGCCGGAGAGCCGTCCGTGGCGGCGGCTCTCCCCGGTCCGGAACTGTGAAAAAAAGATCATATTATAGCAGATGAGTTATATGAAAAAGTTTTTTTTGATTTTATGTCTGGCCGCGTTTGCTGGCTGCCGCGAATATATTAAGGACGATTACCAGGGAAATACGGGCAGCGCCGATTACGACGGGGTGGACGAAGTGGCCATGTTGCAATCGGGCAAGATAGTTCGAGCGATGATAGGCATCGAAGACCCGGCCACACTGACGCTCGACGCGTTCAAGAACGGAGGTTACGGAGACGAATGCACGGTAACGTTCTCCGTCGACGAGGGGCTCCTTTCGGCTTACAACGCCGCCGAAGGTACATCTTTGCAGATTCTCCCGTCCGATGATTACACTATGGGGGAAACCCGATTCCAACTCGGCGCGGGACAGACTCGTGCCGCGCTCGACATAAGTTACGATCCGGCGGATATTCTGGACAGATACGACGGAGCTTTCGGCGTCGAAACCTACGCGATACCTGTCAAGATGACCGTTTCGGGAAGCGCCGGGCAGGATGAGGCCAAATCTTCGGCCATAATCGTTTTCCGGATACAGGAACCCGTTATCGGCATCGAGCAGAAGAGCTTCTCTCCGTTGACGGTCATAAAAGGCGACACCGGTTCCCAGGAGTACGGTTTCGGGGCCCGGATGAATTTCGCGGGAGTTACCGACAAGGATCTGGTTTTCGAGAGCGATCGGGATGCGCTCGCCGCCGCGGTGGCCGCCTACAACGAAGCGAACGAGACCGATTATAAATTGCTTCCGGCGTCCGTCTATTCGTACACCTCCTCGAAAATACCGGCGGGCTCCGATTCGGGAACCATCCTGCTGGCCATCGACAAGAGCGCGATCGATTTCTCCGGCCGCTATCTGCTTCCGGTGATACTCACCGACAACGGCGGCGAAATAATCATCGAGGGTAACGCGACGCTCTACCTGCCCGTTACGGCAATGGAACTCCTCGATCGTGGGGATTGGGTTCTCGATACTTCCAGCAGTAACGCCGTCAACCCCGCATCCTTGGCCGTGGACGGCAACGCCACCTCCTACTGGCATGTCATATTCAAGAACGCAGGGGTGATAGCCGACACCGACAGGTTGTTCCAGATAGGACTTCCGGAAACGACCACCGTATGCCGCGTGGAGCTTATCCCCAATCTGAACGGCAACTTCAACCAGACGGGTAAATACAATGTCTACACGAGTATGGAGGGTTCCGGAACCGATAAACTAACCGAGCACACCGCTCCCGCGACCTATCAGCTCATAGGCGCTCCCTCGACGTGGGGCGGCGACTGGTCTCTGACGACTTCATATTCTCCCGGCACCGCGGAAACCCCCGTGGTTATCGACTTCGCCGAGCCCGTAGAAACGAAGTATGTGAGACTGAAACTCGACAACAGAGGCGCAGCCGACAATACCATAGGCATTAACGAGATCAATCTCTACGGATGGGTCGATTAGGGAGCCGGTAAACAATGGAATTAAGAATGAAAAAAACTCTCATAGCAGGCGTGGCGGCGCTACTGCTCCTTCCCCACACCCTGTTCGCCGGACAGCCGTACACATGGCGGGACGAGATACGTCATTTGTCGCGTGTCGACCGTCTGCCGGAATACAGGCCGGGGTACATCGAACAGGAGTCGAGCTGGGATCGCACAGGCGGTAACGACGACGGTTTCGACGGCACATACTCCTATATCCGTAAGGAGAACGGTCGTCTGGTTATCGCCGAATTCGAGGGCCCGGGAGTCATCGACCGGATATGGACACCAACGCCCACCGACGATACGTTGCGCTTCTATTTCGACGGCAACTCCGAGGCCGGGTTGACGATATGTTTCCGCGATCTCTTCTCGGGCAGGGTATTCCCTTTCGTCGCCCCGGTATGCGGTAATGAGATCGGCGGTTATTTCTGCTATTGGCCCGTAACTTTCGCCCGGTCGTGCAAGATCACTTTCGACGGCCCCAAGATAATGTTCCACCAGATCCAGGCGAAATCGCTGCAAGGTCTCGATGTGGCGACGTTCGACGGAAAATTTACCGGGGATGACAGGCTGCTGGTAGCCGAAACGGCGGAGATGTGGAACAACCTAAACCCCGTCGTGGAGAATTTTGCCGAGGGGAGGAGCGCCGGATTCGGCGTGTCGGAGGTCGATCTGACACTGAAACCGGGTGAAGATGAGGTTTTTTTCAAAAGCACAAAAGGCGGACGCATTGTCGGCTTCGAGATCGAAGCCGGCGATGCCTTCGACGGCATCTACAAAGACATTGTTCTGGAAGCCCGGTGGGACGACGATGCCGGGAAGGCTATCTGCGCTCCCGTGGCCGATTTTTTCGGTTATGCTTACGGTAAAGGCGCCATGCGCAGTCTGATGATGGGGAAACGCCGCCATACGAACTACTGTTTCCTGCCCATGCCGTTCGATTCGCGCGCCGAAATGAGGCTCGTCTACAAAAAGAGAGACGGTGCTGTTCAGAACCCCCTATCCGTGCGGGTGAAAACATATCACGCCAAAACTCCGCGTGACAAGGACACTGAAGGGCGTTTCTATTCGAACTGGCGGCGCAGTGTGGATCCTCCGCGGGGAGAACCCCATGAGATACTCCGTACCGAAGGCCGCGGCCATTACGTGGGAACCATGCACATCGCTCAGGGGTTGAGGTACGGCATGACGCTGTTTTTCGAAGGGGACGATTCGGTGCGTATCGACGGCCGGATGCGTATGCACGGTACCGGCTCCGAGGATTTCTACAACGGAGGATGGTACGCCCTGCTCGACAGATGGGATCGCGAGGTGAGCCTTCCACTTCACGGGTCGCTCGATTATTCGATCCCGATGTCGCGCACCGGCGGCTACCGTTTCTATCTCACCGACAAGATGCCGTTCGAGAACGATATCTACGTCGGCATAGAACACGGGCCCCAAAAGAACGAGTTTCCGGTCGATTACACCTCGGTGGCATATTACTACTGCGACAGGGCTCCGGAAAGGCATATGGAACCGACGGCGGAATTGCGCGAGGTTTTCCTGCCCGAAAAGCACTGGTACATCCCCCAGATAATGGAGTGGACACCCGGTTCGGGTACGAGTGTGGCGCTGCACAGGAACATACATATCGTATCCGAGCGGGCAGGCATGGCCCGTCTCAGGCTGTCGGATGTCCCGGAGGGTCGCTACAAGGTGTTTATGAGCTACAGGAAGCGAAACGTCGGTGCCGATTTCCAGGTTTGGCAACGCCAGAAAATGCTTCTGGACTGGCAGTCGTCCTACGCGGAAAAAGACCACGACGTGGCTCCGCAACCGGTCGGCGAGATAACCCTTACCGACCAGACCAATACCATCACGATCCACACCCGTCCGGCGATGGGCGGCAAGGCCAAAGAATTCGAATTGATAAGTATTTACCTCGAACGGATCCGTTGAACATAATCGATTATATAACTATGAATTGCAAGAAAAACATCATCCTGCTTGTGCTGGGCCTCTTTATGGCCGTTCCGGCGAGCCTTCACGCCCAACGAAAAGTAACGAACATCGATTTCGACTGGTACTTCCATCTCGGAGACGTCGAGGAGGGGCAAAACGCCGATTATTCTTCGTGGCGTCTGCTCGACGTTCCACACGACTGGAGCATTGAGGGCGAATACCGGGAAGACAATCCCGGCAAAGGCTCCTACGCTTTCCTCCCGACAGGTATCGGTTGGTACAAGAAAGAGATAGAATGGGAGCCGGGCATGGAACCGAAGAGCCTGGCGATAGAGTTCGACGGTATTTTCATGAACAGTTCGGTGTGGGTCAACGGCGAATTCGCCGGATACCGTCCGAACGGTTATATCGGCATATATTATGTCATTACCGACAAAATGAAGCCGGGTAAGAACATAATAACCGTCAAGGTGGACAATACACGGCAGCCCGCGGCCAGATGGTATTCGGGGTCGGGCATCTATCGTCACGTCAACCTCATCGAAACGGGGCTGGTTCGTGTCGAGAGGTACGGTACCCGTGTCACGACACCCGAAGTGAGCGAATCGTCGGCCACCGTGCGCGTCGAGACCACGCTGAGGAACGACACGAGGTACGAGGTTCCCGTCACCGTCAATTCCATCGTCACCGACGCTTCCGGCAACGAGGTCGCGCGCACGGACGGCGAATGCGGGGTGCGCAGTTATCCCGCTTCCGAAAAGAACAGCGTGGTGACCGGCGAGTTGACCATCTCCTCACCCGAATTGTGGAGCCCCGACACTCCGAACATGTATTACCTCACGACCGAGGTCATCGTCGACGGAAAGATATCCGACACATACCGGACCCCTTTCGGAGTGCGTAAAACGGAGTTCATTCCCGGCAAAGGGTTCTTCCTGAATGGCAAGCCGACGAAATTCAAAGGCGTGTGCCTGCACCAGAATACCTCTCCCTATGGAACCGCGATGCCCGACGACGTGCAGTACCGGCGTCTGGTGCAACTCAAAGAGATGGGTTGCAACGCCGTGCGCACGAGCCACTACGCCTATGCTCCCGAGTTCTACGACATGTGCGACGCCCTTGGGCTTATGGTGATGGACGAACTCTTCGACGGCTGGTTCCACTGGAGCGGCTACAACAAGGCGTCGAACGACTACGGCGTCTATTTCCTCGAGTGGTGGGAGCGCGACCTTGCCGATTTTATCCTCCGCGACCGCAACCATCCTAGCATCATGATGTGGAGCCTGGGCAACGAAGTGTGGGGATGGGAGCGCCACCAATACCTGCAATACAGCATCCACAAAATGTTCCACGATCTGGACGGCACTCGTCCCACCACGCAGGCGTGGGCTCTGGGAACACATTTGGACATCGCGGGGTTCAATGCCAACGGGGAGGCCGGAGGCGATCTGGCCAATTTCCACAAGGATCAGCCCCGTAAACTCGCCGTAGGTACGGAGATTCCGCACACGCGCCAAACCCGGGGAGTGTATCGCACGATAGGGGCCTATAACGCATGGATCAACCCCGAAAGATACAATGAGAACGACACCAAAAGGCTCTTCCCGGTGACGAGTTACACGGATCAGGAGGTCTTCCCCGAGTTCGACAAGCGCTACGCTTCGTCGTACGACAATCAAACGCGCAAGATATCGATACGCGAGCAATGGAAACAGACACGCGACAACGACTTCTTTACAGGCGAGTTCCGTTGGACGGCGTTCGACTATCTGGGCGAAGCGTGGGGCTGGCCCGCCCGCACCAACAATTACGGGATCGTCGACCTTGCGGGCTTCCCGAAAGACGGCTATTTCCTCTACCGGAGCCTCTGGTCCGAGAAACCCATGGTGCATATCCTGCCGCACTGGACGTGGCCGGGCAAGGAGGGCGTCGAAATCCCGGTCGTGGTCTACACCAACGGAGACAGCGCCGAACTTATCGTCAACGGCAAGTCGCTCGGCGTGAAACAAATGGATCCCGACGTTCTCGAACTTTCGTGGCTCGTGCCCTACAAAGCGGGAAGTGTTACCGCCGTGGCGTACAAAGACGGCAGGGAGATCGCCCGCGCGACCCATGCCACCGCCGGAAAACCGGCGACGGTGAAGCTGACCGCCGACCGCGATGAGATCAGGGCCAACCGCCGCGACGTGGTTCGCGTGGAGGTCGACATACTCGACTCACGGGGCCGGTTCGTGCCGAACGCGTCCAACGCCCTCGAATTCGAGGTGACGGGGCCATATAAGCTCATCGGCGTCGAGAACGGCGACATCCTCGATATGAGTCCCAATAAAGCGATGAAAAGCAAGGCCTTCATGGGTAAGGCGCTGTTGGTTCTTCAGGCCACCGGTGATCCCGGAACCCTGCGCGTCAAAGCGACATCGAAAGGCCTGAAAACGGGAAATGCGACCGTCGTCGTAAAGTAAAATCCAAAAAATACTAACCCAAACGATAACGATATGAGAAAACAAATGAACAAAATTGTGTGGACGTTGCTTTCGGCAACATTCATAATGACAGGAATAGTGGCGTCGGCTCAGAGTACGGACGTTAAAGTGGTGTTGGACGCGAAGGACACGGGCTTGTCGTTCGCGGGGGCCGGAGCAATCAGCGCCTCCTCCACAAGGCTTCTGTACGACTATCCCGAACCCGAACGCAGCCAGATTCTCGATTACCTGTTCTCTCCGTCGTACGGAGGGGCGATGCAACTGCTCAAGGTCGAGATAGGTAGCGACATGAACTCCACCGACCTGGCCGAGCCGAGCCACATGAGGGTCAAGGGAACCGTCGTCGACGATCTCGGTTTCGAATGGTGGCTGATGGAGGAGGCGAAAAAACGTAATCCCGAGATACAGCTCTACGCCCTTGCGTGGGGAACGCCGGGATGGGTGGGCGACACCTTCTGGACCGACGACACCATCGATTATCTCTTGTCGTGGCTCGATCTGGCTCACGACAAAGGATTCGTGATAGATTACATAGGGGGCTGGAACGAGCGCCTCTGGAACGCCGACTGGTATATCAAGTTCGGACAAGCCATCGACCGGCGTTTTCCGCACACCAAAGTCGTTGCGGCCGACGACGTGCACGAACCCTGGGCCATCGCCATCGAGATGACCAAGAACCGGGCGTTGAGGGAAGCCGTCGATATTGTGGGGGTACACAGTCCGTGCGGCTGGCGTACCGAATACAAGGAGTGCCGTACTCCGGACGAGGTTCGCACTTTACCGAACCCGTTGTGGAACACCGAACACAGCTCCATGACCCACGACTGGGGTGCGATGCCCATGGCAAGGGCCATGAACCGCCTCTATACCCAGGGCGGCATCGTTGCCAACATGTGCTGGTCTCTGGTCTCTTCGTGGTATTCCTCGCTCCCTATCGCCGATACGGGCCTGCTTTTGGCCGAATGGCCGTGGTCGGGATACTATCAGGTGGGCAAAAGCATCTGGGTTTACGCCCACACGACGCAGTTCGCCAAGATAGGATGGCAGCATATGGACAACGCTTCGGGCTTCTTCGCCAACGGCGCGTCGTATGTAAGCCGCAAATCTCCCGACCGGACTCAATTCAGCACCGTTGTCGAAACCTGCGACGCCAAAGGTAATATAACGGTGGAATTCGAACTTTCGGGTATCGAAGCGGAGAAGATATATGTATGGAAAACCGATCTCGTCTCGAACGACGATGCCGATCATTTCATCATGACCGAAGTCATAACTCCCCGTAACGGTAAATACAGCGCGACTTTCGAGCCGGGATGCGTTTACACCCTGACTAACACGACCGGTCAGGCCAAGGGCACGGACAAGCCCCGCGCGAAGATCGACGATATGATGCAGCTTCCCTACGCGGAGGATTTCGAAAGCTACGGAGAGTCGAAACTCGCCCGTTTCTTCTGCGACCTGAACGGCGGTTTCGAAACGGTCAAGGCAGGCGGCGGACGAAGCGGTATGGCATATCGCCAGATGGTAACGCAGAAGCCCATAAGCTGGACGAATCCCGTTCTCGACCCCTCCTCAGTGATGGGAGACCCGCGCTGGTGGGGAGATTACGAGGTTTCGAGCGACGTGCTGTTCGAAGAGGCCGGTTATGTAGAACTCATAGGCAGAATCTCGGTACAGTGGGGAATATATATCAACGGATACCATTTCCGCCTCTACGACACCGGCAAGTGGGAGCTTTACAGTCAGGAACCACAACGTATCGGCGATCCGCACCGTACTCTCGCGTCCGGAAAAGTGAAGATGGGTATCGACACGTGGGCCAACATGACGCTCACCATGAAGGGCAACGAAATAAAGGTGTCGTTCAACGGCAAAGTGATCGGCAAGGCGAAAGACAACCTGCATATCACCGGCCAGGCCGCAATCCTCACCTCGCAGTGGATCAATGCGCAGTTCGACAACTTCGGAATCGAAAAGACCGCCGAGTGGCCCGAATATGTGCCCGTCGCGGATATGAACGTCGTGAATTTCACCTCCGAGCACACCCGTTTCCACAGAGGTTACTCCTATCGTGCGGAAAATGCCGTGGACGGACGTCCCGAAACCGCGTGGTACAGCGAGTGGGGCCCGAAACAGGGGCTTCCGCAATCCGTAACCGTGGATCTCGGTAAAGTGCGTCCCGTGAAGGGCGTTATCTACCAGCCGCGCCGCGACACTCCCCACATTCACAATCACACCAACGGATACGTCACTAAATGCAACGTGTATGTCAGTAGCGACAACGTCGAATTCGTTAAGGTGACCGAAGGAGAATGGGCTCAGTCGCACGCATCCCGTCGGCTGGGATGGAAAAAGACCGATGCGCGATATATTAAGTTCGAAGCCGTGGGCGGAACGGGCGACGAGGCTTCGATAGGGGAACTCGACGTGATAACCGAATAATCCATACGATCGACCTCGGGCAGGTTTTTGACAAAAACTTGCCCGGGGTTATTGAATAGAGGACTTTTTTTAGCATCTTTGTATTTGGAGGTACGGGTCGGTGCGGTTCGATATACGAAGGCGGAAATTGAAAAACGAAATAATAAATGGAGCTTGTATTCACTCAGCAGAGATCTAAGGTAAAGCAGCTGTCCGACGCATTGAGCCGGGCCATATCGAACGGCACGTTCCGACAGGGCGAGGCGCTCCCTTCCATCAATCAGATCAGTAAAAAATACAATATTTCACGCGACACCGTTTTTAAAGCGTTCAATGAGCTGAAAGGTAAAGGTATCGTGGACTCAGCTCCGATGAAAGGCTATTATGTCTCCAACGCCGTGGTCAACGTGTTCGTTCTGCTGGATACCTACAGCCCGTTCAAATACGAACTGCACGGCGCCCTCACCCGAAATCTTCCGCTGAACTACAAGATAGACCTCTATTTCCACCAATACAACGACGAGAGGTTCGACAAGTTCATAACCGACTCCTTAAGCCGCTACAACTCCTATCTGGTAATGAACCTTAGAAACGACGTCTATTCGCCCCAACTCGACAAGCTGGAACCGCGCAAGACCATGTTGCTCGACTTCGGGAAATTCGAGAAGGAAAAGTTCGCGTACGCGTGCCAGGGATTCGACACCACGCTTTACGATTGCCTGACCTCCGGAATAGAGCTTTTCTCGAAGTACAACAAGATCGTTTTTATCTATCCCGACATTACCGAACATCCGTCGAGTTGCATTCCCTATTTTGAAAAATTCTGCAACGACTTCCGGTTCATGTACGAATTCCGCAAGGAGGTTTCCCCGGAAGATGTCGTCCCGGGTACGGCGTTCCTGTTGGTAAGGCATTCGGATCTGCTCGATATGGTCAAGATAAGCCGTGCGAAAGGTTGCGTTCTCGGTCGGGACGTGGGTGTCGTGGTGTTTAACGACGAACCCATGTTCGAGATACTCGAAAACGGCATCACGTCGATCTCCACCGATTTCCGGATGATGGGGAAAGTGGCCGCCGAATTCATTGTAACGCAAAAAAAGATTCAGACCTACATCCCCACCAAACTCATCATAAGGGGCTCTCTGTAAAGACGGCTAAACCGCCATGTATCACATGTGCGTATCGTGTCGGACATGATTTAAACTACAACTCAGCACAGTATAGCATAGCACATAGCGCTTTGGAAAACAACACCGAGAGAATATGAACATGAATATCCATAAGATCATATTAGGATTCATATCGGGCATACTCCTGTTATGTTCCGCGTGCGGCGACAAATACGTCGACTGGCGGAACGGGCCGGTCGAACCGTATGAACCGGAAGACGACGGCAGTGTGTGGGTACGTCCCACGGAAGGCATCCGGGGAAGACCCGTATGGGGGTTCAGGAACGGCATACGGATAGGGATTCATCCGCTGAGCGGGCCGCGCGGTTTGATAAGGGTATACACCCCGTACACGTTATACTCCGGCCCGTCGGTCGATAAAATGATTAACTTCATAGCTTTCGAACCGACTCCCCACGGAAAGGGCAAAGGTTTTTCGGAGATGGAGAACAGCGCTCTGGATCGCGTTCAGGGCAAACGGTTCTGGAGCGGGAACACTTCCGATCCGACCGCGTTTCCCGATCCGCAATATCCTGCCGCGGGAGTCGTCTCGACGGAGCACGGGGTCGAAAAGTTGAGAGTCTATATTTTCTCCGAACAGTTCGTCAACGGGGCCGACGTTTATGTCAGGATCACATTCTCGGCCGACAATCCCCATAGATTCGAGCTGGAAACCCTCCGAAGGGAGGATTCACCCGAATTACGCTATTTCGTACTCTCGGCGACCATGGGAAACTACGCGAGGCTTCGTACCCTGCATTTGGCCGACGGCGTGGAAAAAGTTTCGACGGCTCTGTGGCCGTCCTATAAGGGAACCGGTTTCACGGATCGGAACTGGACACCGTTCACTCAGATGATAACCGACAAAGAGGGAGGGGTGTGGTACATCGCATCTCCGAACGAGGAGAATCCGGGAGACGTGGCTAATATAAACTATCCTGCCGGAACCCATGTCAACTGGTTCTATTACGGCCTTTTTGCCACCCAGTACTGGTATTGCCCCACTCCGACGGCCACTCTTTCCGGAGCGGTCAACGGGCGCTACGCCTATTGGTCGAGTTCGGCGTCCATCCCCGGAGGCATCTCGTTCGAGAATTTCGAAATGCAGGAGAATTTCCAGATGGGACAGAAATATGTATTCGGGGTTACGCTCCTGAAGCTTGCACTTTTTGCCCCGTTTTTCACCCGATACTCGTTAAATAGGAACCGCTATTCGCCTCGTCCCGGGCAAAAAACGGGACAAAAATTACTAAAAAATAGCTTCGGCAGAAAAATCAAAACAACCTCTAAATGACTAAATAAAACGATTGTATGAAAAGGTGTCCGATATATTTGTTGCCCGCGCTGTTTTGCGCGATAATGACCCTCGCTTCGTGCGCGGAACCCTCGAAGGAGACTGTTCGCTGGTATAACGAACCATACGAGGGAGAATACGGGGAGAAGGTCGCTTTTCCCATAGGAGGGATGGGCTCGGGTATGTTCTGTGTCGAAGGTTCGGGGGCCATATCCCATGTTTCCGTGTGGAATCAACCCGATATGTTCAACGAACCGTGCATGTTCGCCGCACTTCATGTCGACGGATACGAAAATGGTTCCAAGGTGCTGGAAGGCGCTGTTCCCGAATGGAAAAAATACGGCCGCCGGATGAACGGCATGGGTAACAGCAGTGCTCCCGCGGCGGGCCTTCCCCGTTTCGACGACGCGGTTTTTACCGCCCGGTTCCCTTTCGCTCATGTGGACCTTTCCGACGGCGACATGCCCGTCGATGTTAAAATAACGGCATGGAATCCGTTCATACCCACGGATCAGGACAATTCCGGCCTTCCCGTCGGCACTTTGGAGTATGAATTCACCAACAATTCGGGAAGAGAGATAGAGGCGGTTTTCTCGTACAACAGCCGCAATTTCATGGCGCGCAACAACCGGGCCATCCATTCGATCGAACCTATGGAGAACGGCTTCGTGTTGACCCAACGGAACGGCGACACTCCTAAGTGGGAACAGGGCGAATTCGCGATATACACCGAAGAGCCCGGAACGGTCGTCAACCACTGCTGGTTCCGAGGCAACTGGTTCGATCCTCTGACCATCGCATGGAACGATATTCGCGACGGCGTGATTCGCGACAACCCTCCGGCGGGGAACTCTCCGGGCGCATCGCTTTTCGTCCCTCTGAAACTCGCGGCGGGCGAATCCAGAACCGTCAGGCTTCACATGACTTGGTATGTTCCTTACTCCAACATTAATTGGGGCCCGGATGCCGTTACCGACGACGACAGGGGGAATTTCTACGACCCGAACGACTATGCCGACCTGCCGTCGCATTACGAACCGTGGTACGGCCGCCGTTTCGGTTCGATAAGCCAGGTATGCGACTACTGGCTGAGTAATTATGACGACCTGAGAGCAAAGTCGGAACTTTTCACCACCGCCTTTTACTCTTCGACCCTTCCCGCCGAGGTGACCGAGGCCATAGCGGCCAATCTTACAATCCTGAAATCCCCCACGGTAATGCGACAACACGACGGACGCATGTGGAACTGGGAGGGTAGCGGCGACAACTGGGGCAGTTGTCACGGCTCCTGCACCCATGTCTGGAACTATGCACAGGCCCTTCCGCATCTCTTCCCGGAAATGGAGCGTTCGCTACGCGAGACCGAGTTTTTCGTGGGTCAGAACAGGGCGGGACATCAGGTTTTCCGGCAGGCGATGCCCATACGCCCCTTGAATCACAACTTCCATTCTGCGGCCGACGGACAGTTGGGCGGCATCATAAAAGTTTACCGCGAGTGGCGCATATCGGGCGACCGGAGCTGGCTCGAGAATATCTACCCGCAGGTGAGGCAAAGCATGGATTACTGTATCCGCACCTGGGATCCGCGCGAGATCGGAGCGCTCGAGGAACCCCATCACAATACCTACGATATAGAGTTTTGGGGCCCGGACGGTATGTGCACAGGCTTCTACGCCGCCGCACTCCACAGCGCCATTGCAATGGGCACAAGCCTCGGGGAAGACGTTTCGCATTATCAGACGCTACTCGACAGGAGCCGCCGGTACATGTCGGAAAAACTGTTCAACGGCGAATATTTCGTGCAGGATGTGCGTTGGAAAGACCTCGACGCTCACGATCCCACCCTCGCGCAGAGTTTCCACAGCACCTACTCCGAGGAGGCTAAAGAGATACTCGAAAAAGAGGGCCCGAAATATCAGTACGGTACGGGATGTATCTCCGACGGTGTTATCGGCAGCTGGATGGCCCTCACCGCCGGTCTTTCCGATCCGCTCGATACCGAAAAGGTGGAAAGCCATCTCAATTCGGTGTATAAATACAACTTCAGGCACGATCTGTCCGACCATTACAACCCCCAACGCCCCTCGTATGCGCTGGGAAGCGACGGCGGCCTGTTGCTTTGCAGTTGGCCCAAGGGCGGCAAACCCCAACTTCCCTTCGTCTACAGCGACGAGGTGTGGACGGGTATAGAATATCAGGTCGCAGCCCATCTGATATTTATCGGAGAGGTCGACAAAGGCCTCGAAATAGTGCGTAAGGTCCGCGACCGTTACGACGGCCGTGTCCGCAATCCGTTCAACGAATACGAGTGCGGGAACTGGTACGCACGCGCCATGTCGAGTTACAGCCTGCTACAGGCCCTTACCGGCGTGCGCTATGACGCCGTGGAGAGAACGCTCTATATAGAACCCCGCGTCAAAGGCGATTTCGTCACGTTTCTTTCCACGGCCACCGGTTTCGGTACTGTCTCCGTGACGAAAGGAGAGCCGTCTGTCGATGTTCTCTACGGTGAGATCGAGGTGAGTGATATTGTGATGAGATAGCCGCCGGAAAAAAATGATGAAATACATACTCGGAAGGGCGCTCGCATCGAGACGGCCCATCCTTTTGTCGGTCGTTATGATGCTCTTTTCGATGCCCGCGCGGTCATACGGAGCGGAGCCGGACAAGACCGCGCCCGCAAAGGAGCAACGGGAATCGCTGAAAAAATATATCCCCGAGGTAACGGGAGAGATAAAAACCCGCTTCGAATGGCGCACCAACGGCCGGTCGGTACGCTTCAATGTCCGCAACGCCCGTTTGAGGGCCAACGGATACGTTAATCCCTATGTCAACTACAGGTTTTTTCTCGATTTTCACGATCAGGGAAAAATAAACATTCTGGATGCGTATATCGTCGCCAGATACAAAGGCTGGGAAGTTGTTCTGGGACAGCAGAGAGCCGATCTCGACAGGAGCCTGAACCCCTATTTCTTCGCCAACCGCTCGTTCCTGATAAAATTCATGGCTTCACATTATGCCGTCGGCGACGTGGGCGATGACGCTGTGAACATACAGGGCTGGCGCGATATGGGCGCACAGTTCTCCTACCGTTTCGCAGGCCGCGTGCCCGTCCGCGTGGCCGCCGGGATATTCAATGGTTCGGGACTCAATAATCCGCAGTGGCAGTCCTCGACGCTCAGCTATGTCGGAAGAATAGAGATCGGACACAAGTTCGACGGTCTCGGGATCAAGACGTGGTATTACTCCGGTGCGCTCGCCCCTCTCGATAAAACGGTCATCGTGGACGGGATGCAGCAGCGGATACCTCACCGCCAGAAAATGCGGATGGCGGCCGCCGGGATTCATTATGCTCATAAGCGATACTATGTCGAGAGCGAATACGGTTTCAAAAACCTGCTCGAGGAGCCCGGCGGCAAGACAATGCACACGGCGTATGTGCAGGGCATATATGCGTTCCCGTTTCCCGAGAGGATAAAGATATTCCGCTACGCCGCTCCGGTATTTCGCTGGGATTACGGCGCCAATATCGATTACCTTAACGCGATCTCCGCCAGGCACGACCGGTTTACGGGCCACAGGATAACGGCGGGCGTGAATTTCGGTTTTATTGACGCGATCATGATCTCGGAACTGCGTTTCAATTTCGAAAAATTCCTTTTTGCAGACAAACCTTCCGATCTGGGCGAAAATAATCTGATACAGGATAAGTTCACAATAGAGTTGTGCCTGCAATTTTGAGCGATGCAAGGTCTTGATAATGTTCGTCCGATACAAATATGCTACATTTTGTAAAATACGTGTTACCCGATATTTCGTTTTGTATCATATCTTTGCAATAAAGTAAGAGCACATAAAAACGGAAATGGATATGAGACGATTCGACGGCAGTATTTTATTATCGGGTTCCGCGATACTTCTCTCCTCGGGAACCGCCGCGGCACAATCCCGCCAGACGGCAACGGAGAGTACACCCGGCTCCGCGCCGCGAAACGTCATATTCATTCTGAGCGACGACCACCGCCACGATTACATGGGATTTCTGGGCACGGTTCCGTGGCTCAGGACTCCGAATATGGATCGTCTGGCCCGCGACGGCGCCTACGTCAAGAACGCTTTCGTGACCACGGCTCTCTCCTCGCCGAGCAGGGCGTCGATCCTCACGGGCCTCTACTCCCACGAACACGAGGTGGTGGATAATAGCGCGCCCATGCCCGACGACCTCGTTTTCTTTCCGCAATACCTGCAGGAGGCGGGCTACACCACGGGATTTTTCGGCAAATGGCACATGGGCAACGACACCGGGAACCCCCAACCCGGTTTCGACCACTGGGAATCGTTCGCCGGGCAGGGCACCTACTATTCGCCCCGCGTCAACATCAACGGGGAGTGGACAAACTACGACAGCGACGTCTACATCACCGATCTGTTGACCGACCACGCCATCGATTTCGTTAAAGACAACTCCGGGCGTCCTTTCTTTGTCTATCTCTCGCATAAGGCGGTTCACGACCCGTTCCAGGCCTCTCCGAAACACGAGGGTATCTACTCGGACGAGCAGGTGGTCTACCCGCCCTCTTACTACACTCCGACTTATGGCACGCCCGATCTGCCTTCGCTCGACGCCGAGGGTAAAGCCAAAGCGAACCGCGAGTGGTATGGCGAGGGGCGAATGCCCGACTGGGTTAAAAATCAGCGCGAAAGCTGGCATGGTGTTGACTATTCCTACCACGGCCGCTCCACCTTCGAGGAGGAGTGTCTCAAATATTGCGAATCGCTCACCAGCCTCGACGAGAGCATCGGACGACTGCTGGATTATCTCGAGAAAGAGGGACTTTTATCTTCGACCCTCATAATCTACATGGGCGACAACGGCTTCTCCTGGGGTGAACACGGGCTTATCGACAAGCGCACCTTCTACGAAACCTCGGTGAAGGTGCCGATGCTGGCCCACTGCCCCGAGTTGATAGAACCCGGAACCGTGGTCGAGAACATGGTGCAGAACGTCGATATAGGCCCCACGGTGATGGAGGCGTGCGGCGTGGGACCCGCACCCCGAATGAGAGGCTTCTCGATGCTCCCGCTTCTGGCCGGAAAAACTCCCGACAAATGGCGCGAGAGGATATTCTACGAATACTATTGGGAGTACGAATTCCCTCAAACCCCCACCACTTTCGGCGTCCGCACCGACCGCTACAAGCTGATACGCTATCACGGAGTGTGGGACACCAACGAATTCTACGACCTGCAGGAAGATCCGTTCGAGATGAACAACCTGATCGACTCACCCGAACATCAGGGCCTGATCCGCACGCTGGCCGCCGACATATTCACATGGCTCGAAGATACCGACGGAATGGAGATACCTCTGAAACAGACCGTCAGAAAACACAACGACCATCGCAACAGGGGTACCTATTGATCGTCCGGGGGGCGGCATCAATAAAGCGGCATGAATAAACAGGTTGCTCCGTATTAAAAGAAGAAGATCGTTGCCGTAGATAGACCCCATCCCGGATAATCATCGATATATTTGCATTGTTACCAGATTAGCATTATCTTTGTAATTGTGCCATTAGGCATAGTTGGAAAGATAATGCAACTGCTATTATGGATATAGACACAATTATAGAAGCATCTATTGATGCTGTTATTAAAAGTATTGCAGGTAAAGTTAAAGTTCGTAGGCTCGAAAAAGACCTCACACAAAAAGCATTCGCGGCGCGTGCCGGAATCGGTTACGATGCCTATCGCAAGTTCGAGACGACGGGTGAAATTACGCTACGTAACCTCGTGCAGTGTGCGCTGGTACTCGATGATTTGGAGGGTTTCAACGAGCTGTTCGTGACGAAGCAATACACCTCGCTCGACGCGCTGATCGAAAGCAAGCAGACAAAAATAAAAAAAAGGGGGAAGCGAAATGAATAACATTCCTGTCATAGAGGTTTTTATGAACGGTGCGAAGGTCGGGCGAATTGCCCTGACCCCTGACGGGCTGTGTGCTTTCGAATACGATGCCGAGTGGTTGGTATCCGGCGTGTCGATTTCTCCATATTACCTTCCGCTTCGACGCGAAGTTTTTATCGCCAAACGATCTCCGTTCAACGGAAATTTCGGGGTCTTCGATGACAGTTTGCCCGATGGTTGGGGTAATCTGGTGCTTGACAGATATCTCCGTTCGCAAGGCAAAGACCCTGCGCGATTGACGGCTTTGCAACGACTTGCACTTGTCGGTTCGACCGGACGCGGGGCGTTGGAATATCGTCCCGGTATGAGTGCGATTTCGGAAGAGGTAGCGGTGGATTTGAACAAGCTCGCCACCGAAGCCGAGAAAATCCTCACGACCGAATACACCGGCACCGGACTGGATGAACTCTATAAATATGCCGGTTCGTCGGGCGGCGCGAGACCAAAGGTGTTCGTGAAGATCGACGGGCGCGAGTGGCTCGTGAAATTCCGTGCCTCGACCGACAGACCGGACGCAGGAGAAATCGAATATCGCTATTCATTGCTTGCAAAAGAGTGCGGAATCAAGATGCCCGAAACACGGCTTTTCGAGGGGAAATATTTCGGAGTGGAGCGATTCGACAGAACTCCCGAAGGCAGAATTCACACTGTTAGTGCCGCCGGGCTTTTGAACGCGAACTATCGTGAGCCGAGTCTCGATTACTCCGGTCTGTTGAAACTATGCCTGAACTTGACGCGGAATATGGAGCAGGTTTACGCGCTTTTCCGACAGATGGTATTCAACGTGCTGATCAAAAACCGCGACGACCACGCCAAGAATTTCTCGTTCCAACTCATTGGTGACGAATGGCGACTGTCGCCGGCATACGACCTGCTGCCGAGCGATGGCTTCAACGGATACCACACTACGACCGTGAATGGTAGCGGTGAACCTACCGAGAAAGATATGCTCATTGTAGCCAACGAGGTAGGACTTTCGCGTGGGCGGGCGACTGAGATTATCGAGGAGATGAAGAGAAAACTCTTATGAGACAAAACAAAACATCGTGAGGTAAAATTAGTTAATTATCTTTGTCGACGCATTATAATATAAAAAGTGAACTGCCATGAAAACAAAGATCATTCTTATCCTTTTGCTGGGCGTCGTGTTGACAGCCTGCGGCGGCGCGAAACCTAAAGTATTGATAGCTTACTACTCGCAGTCGGGCAACACCGAAGCTGTGGCGGAGCAAATCCGGGCCAAATTCGGCGGCGACCTGTACGAGATCACCCTTGCCACCCCCTATCCCGCGGGCGAGGGCGAAACGATCGAGATAGTCGGCGGGCAGAGAGAGGCGGGAGTTCTGCCGGAGTTAAGCGGCAAGGTCGAGAATCTGAACGACTATGACGTCGTGTTTATCGGAACGCCCATCTGGTTCGGAACGGCCTCGTTGCCGGTATTCTCGTTCGTCGAGGCGCACGACTTCGCGGGCAAGACCGTCGTCCCGTTCTATACCTGCGGCGGAGGCGACGCCGGAACCTATGTCCGGGATATCGCGCCCTGGCTCGAAGGTGCGACGATCCTCGAGGCTTTCGGGAACAACCGCGCCGAAAGGACGGCAGGGACGCACACCGCAAAAGTCGCCGAACATCTGGAGCAGTTGACTTTTTAGAGCTTGTTCGACATGGATTGGATAGGTGGTAAAAGAACTTTACCGCCGTTCTGTCTTGTCTGGTATGTTTTTTGACCTGTCGTCGGATAATATGAACCGTTAATTATCCGGCCATGAAGAATTTTAGCGATCGAATTGCGGGCGATGTACCCGTATTGGTGGAGTTTTTCGCCACCTGGTGTCCCCATTGCCAACGAATGATGCCTCGGATCGAGGAGCTTAAAGAGCGTATGGCGGGAAAACTGAAAGTAGTGCAGTTAGACATCGACAGCCCCGCAAACGAGGAACCGATCAGGCACTTCGCCGTGGAAGGCGTCCCGACATTCATCCTGTTCAAAGGCGGCAAACAGAGATGGCGCGACAGCGGTGAACGCACGGTGGATGAGCTCGTCGAGACTATCGACGAGCATATCTGATTCCTCCTGTCACCCGATATCTCCCGGTCAAAGCCCGGCAAGGAACTCGCGGCACGCCTTGGCGCAGGCCCGGCAAGCGGCCGCACAGGCACGGCAATGATCGTTGTCGTGCTTCGAACATTCGTCGGCACATAGCGTGCACGATTCGATGCAGAGTTCCAGCATCCTGGGTTTCATGCGGTTGCCGTGATGGACGAGTTGAAGCGTCGCGGCGCATATCACCGCGCAGTCCTTGTCCAAACGGATACATTCGGCCATCATGCCGACCATCTTCTCGTGCAGACACCCTTCGTGGCATTCGTTGCAGGCGAAGACGCACTCCGCCAATTTTGCGATCACAGTTTTCATAGTCGAGAATTTATTTAAACCCGAAGTGCATCAGGTATACGATTACCCCCCACAGCGCCACGGAGACTATGATTATCCCCAGTATCGCGCTTACCAGATGGTTGGCGAGCCAGATGATAAGCCCCGCGTTCACAAGTTTATTGTCGGTATGCAGGGCCTCTTTGCCCAGAAATGCCAAATAAATAACCCCCGCGATTGCGGCGAGCATAACCAGGCCGATTATAATACCGACGATCATGTCCGATTTTTCCATAGTCCTAAACGTTATATTGTTATCGACATTACGAAAAGCAACTATTGTACCATATCGCGGGTTGATGGATTGTCCTCGGAATAGAGGCTTGGAAGTAACGGATTAGTTCGCGTGCTTTGCACGCTTCGCTGATGCCGCCGGTGCAGCGATCATTTGCAGACGAAGAAAAACGCATTTGCAATGCGCTTTTTTTGTGACGAGAGGCAACTTTCAAACGGCGGATTAGCTCGCGTGCTTTGCACGCTCACTGATACCGCCGGTGCGGCGATCATTTGCAGACGAAGAAAAACGCATTTGCAATGCGCTTTTTTGTGACGAGAGGCAACTTTCAAACGGCGGATTAGCTCGCGTGCTTTGCACGCTCACTGATGCCGCGGGGCAACGATCATTTGCAGACGAAGAAAAACGCATTTGCAATGCGCTTTTTGTGCAGTGGGGGAACGGCCTTGCAAGTAAACTTGCTGTCCGTTCCCCCACTGCACAAAAAATGCCATCGGAAGATGGCATTTTTCTTCGTCTGAGAGGTGCGAAGCGGATTCGAACCGCTGTAGCAGGTTTTGCAGACCTGAGCCTAACCACTCGGCCATCGCACCATGCGAGCCGTTACGGAGCGCAAATGTACGAAAAAAATACAAATTACGAATTATGAATTACGAAAATTCATAATCCGCCCCACTAAAATCGTTCTTCGAGGAAGGTAAGCGGATCGGATAGACCGCACTGAACTGCACCCTAAAAGTTGGACGAAGACTTTTGGGTGCAGTTCACTTTGTGATGTCCGTTCTTTATGCCTGAACCCTTGATGTTTAGTTTGGCACAGTTTGTGAGACGTACATCCCACACAGATCATAAACTTTTAAAACTTATATTATTATGAAAAAAATTCTTTGCTTTGTCGCTTGCTGTGGCGTGATCGCCGCACTCGGCACATCGTGCAATCCGAAATCGAAAGCCTCCACTCCGGGCGAGGCTGCAAAAAAGTTCGCCACCCATGTAGTGAACAACGACTACGAGGCTTTCGTGAAGGATATCTCTTTCACCAAACCGGTACCCGCCGCCCACAAGAAGGCCGTTAACAGGGCTCACGCCGCATCTCTTCGCACCATCCACCATCCCGACGTTGCTCAGCACGGCGGCGTCAAGGAGGTGAAGGTCGTACACGAAAAAATGTCGCCCGACAACAAAACGTGCGACGTGAGGATCGCCAACCAGTATAACGACGGTGTGGTTAAGACGGTCGACCTCCAAATGGTCAACGAAAAGGATGTTTGGAAGGTGCGTGAAACTCCTTATAAGGAGATATGGAGAGCCACCACGAGCGACGGTGAGACCGAAGTCATCAAGGTGCGCTCGGGCCACGAACGCGACTTCATCAAGGACAAAAACCTCGACACCGGTGAAAAACAGTTCATCAAGGATGTCCATAAACGCGACGGTCAGGTCGAGGTCATCAAGGTTCTCGAAGACGGACGCCGCCACCGCGAAGTTATCAAAACCCTGGACGAGGGCGGTCGCGAGATCGACAAACTGAAACTCGACGGCGAGAAGTTCGACCTCAAGGATCTCGATCGCGGAACCCGGGAGATACTCAAGGACAAAGAAGTTATCGACGGCCACACCACCAGCCACAAAGAGGTGATCCAGAAGTAACACGTTTTTCGTAACTCTTTCTTAAACAGCTCTGTTCATTGCGGGGCTGTTTTTTTTTGTTACCTTTGACTTCGCTTTGCTCGTATCAGGCGGGATGCGCCTCGGCAATAGAAATAAATTTGAATTGCTCTCGGCTTTCACTACCTTTGTTATTCGGATTCCCCAAAGTTATTAACCTTCTTTAAAAATTGTTTATGAAAAAGTATTTAGCAGAACTGGTCGGCACGATGGTGCTGGTGCTTATGGGTTGCGGCGCGGCGGTATTCGCGGGCGCCGCTCAGCCTTTCGCCCCCGTGGGAACCCTCGGTGTGGCTTTCGCTTTCGGTCTTTCCGTTGTCGCCATGGCCTACACGATCGGCAAGGTCTCGGGTTGCCACATCAATCCCGCGATCACTCTGGGGGTATGGCTCTCGGGTCGAATGAAGGGTTGCGAGGCAGTTATGTACATGGTGTTCCAGGTGTTGGGCGCGCTCATCGGCTCGGCCATACTCTTCGTCATTGCCCGCGGCTCGGCCTCGACCACGACCCTGACCGGCGCCAACGCGTTTGCCGACGGGGCGATGGTGCAGGCTCTCATCGCCGAGGTGGTGTTCACCTTTATCTTCGTGTTGGTGGTGCTGGGCGTCACTTCGAAGGGCGCCGACAATAAATTCGCCGGGCTTGCGATCGGTCTGGCGCTCGTGCTCGTACACATCGTCTGTATTCCCATCACCGGAACTTCCGTGAATCCCGCGCGCAGCATCGGCCCGGCCGTATTCGAAGCCGTAGGTGGAAGCATGATCGCCCTGAAGCAGTTGTGGCTCTTCATCGTCGCTCCGCTGGCCGGAGGCGCGATGGCCGCCTGCGTGTGGAAGGCGCTCGATACTTCCGACAAATAGAACGGAAATGAAAACAATATTGATAACAGGAGCGTCGAGCGGGATCGGTCTCGAGACGGCGCTCCTGTTCTCGCGTCGCGGCTGGAGAGTGGCGGCGACGGGACGGAACCTCGAAAAACTGTCGGCGGCCTTAGAGGGGGTCGAAAATGTCCGGATCTATTCGCTCGATGTCACCTCGTCCTCCTCCGTCGAGGAGTGTGTCGGCCGTGTGATAGCCGACTGTGGCCGCGTCGACGTGCTGGTGAACAACGCCGGGGTATACACCACCGATCCGCTGGAGGCGACCTCCGACGAGACCATCGATAGTGTGGTGCGCACCAATATCGAGGGAGTTTTGAGGGTGACGCGCGCCGTGTTGCCCCACTTCAGGGCGCAACATGGCGGAACTATAGTCAACATCTCCTCCATTGCGGGACGCATTTCGATCCCGTTCCAGACTGTGTACCACACCTCGAAATGGGCGATCGAAGGCTTCAGCGAGGGCCTGCGGTATGAACTCTCGCCGCTGGGCATTCGCGTGAAGGTCGTGGAGCCGGGAGTGGTGAAAACCCCTCTCTACCGCTCGATGGGGGAGACTCCAAAGGGCGACTACCCAGAAGAGTATCGCCGCGGTTTCGGCAGGTGGTGGGCATTCATCCGGAAAAGCTACCGCGACGGATATCCGCCCTCGCGCGAGGCGGCCACCGTCTGGCGCGCGGTGAATTCCCGTTGCGGCAGGCTGCGCTACAAGACCGACTTTCTGACCCGCGGGGCGATCCTGATGCACGGTCTACTTCCTCTCGGGCTGTTCCAGTGGATCGTGGCAAAAGTGAGCAGGGTGTAAACGAAACAAGCTGTAAGTTCCACGCAAAAAATCCGGCGGTCGGTGCTCCTGGGGGAAAACACTGCCGCCGGACGACTTAATACTATTTAAGTCTGGGGGTTTCCTAAGACCTGCCTTCTTAAAGGTTCATGGCACAAAGGTAAAAAATGTTTTTGAATAAGCGACTATATAATCGCTAAAAATATTTTATGATTCCCGTTCTTTGTATCAAAAGATGCGGAAGAGCGATCATAAAATGTTGCGACAAATAGCGTTGCGGTTTCGCGAGCTGCGAAAAGAAAAGGGGCTCACGTTAGATGCCGTATACTATGACACCGGGATAAATATCAAAAGTCTCGAAGTCAGCAGTAAAAATCTGGCTATCGCGACCATCATAAAACTGTGTGAATACTACGAAGTGACCCTCGAAGAGTTTTTCCGGGGGATGGAGTGATCGAGTATCCGAATACAAAACGACGGCAATTAGGATATGATGCTTCAAGCAAAGACCCGCGGCGTAATGGCCACGGGTCTTTGCTGTTATGTTTCGCGGGGATTATTCGGCGGTAGGCGCCACCTCGTACACATCGACAGGGTCGACTTCATTGACTATTGCCATCGATTGAATGGGTTTGTCGAAAGAGTCTATCTCGGTATACTCCCCTGTAGCCTTGTCCATTTTCACCAGTGTCGCTTTGGAATCCCTGTCTTCGATATCAAGCCTCTGCATCCAATACAGATCGTTCGTCTTTCTGTCGACGGACATATTCTGAACATAGTCTACCTCTTCTTCATAAGTCGTTATCTCTGTATATGAACCGTCGGCGAGATCCAACGTACCGAAGCGTGAAAGGTGATCTCCATTGTAATCCCAGAGAGACTGAGCATAGCAAACACCCACGTTGTCGATGGCTATGGTAAATATATAAGGCACGGTGCTGATGTTGGTGTAAGTTCCCGTGGTAAGATCTATCGAACCGAACTTTTTATCCCATGTCGACACATAGGTCTTACCGTCCACCTCGTTGTGGGCAAGACCTATGCCATCGGCAGTGATGCCGCTTTTAACTGTCGTGAGAGCGCCTGTCGACATATCGACCGTTACCAAGTCGTTGCTACCAGAGTTGTTGTATGTTATACCGTACATCGTTCCGTCGATATATTCCATACACTGAAGGTTGGTCGTAATTCTGCCCAATTTAGTCTCGGCACCGGTTAACAGGTTGTACTTGTAAATATCAGGGTCGGACATATCGTTATCTTCAGTCGCATAGTATATAACTGTAGGAATATGTGTCGAGACAGTGACGGTAAAACTTCCGTTCATGTCCGTCTGCGGAAATTCGCCGGTTATGCTGCGGGCCGTGTATACACCTTCGCCGGTGAAATTGCCTTCGAATTGTGCGGCCGAACCGGTTCCTTCCAATTCGGTACCGACGGGTTCTCCTTCATACAACAGAGTGTAAGAAACGCCTTCCTGAGTATCCGACAAAGAGAATACCACACCTTCCGTCCCGGCATCCGCCTCGAGATCATATATCTCTATCTCGGGAGTCTCCTCCGCGCCGGCCTGTTCGACGGTGACAGTTCTGGTTATATCACCGGCTTTGACCGTAACCGACGCCGAACGCGGTTCGGTCGAGGGATTTTCGCTTGTAGCCGTAACCGTAACGACCTTGTCGTTTACTCCCGACCCATCGCTCGATTCAAACCAGTCGGCGCCTTCAGTCACAGTCCACGCACCGTTGCAGGTTATTTCGAATGTGTTCGAGGCCCCATCGCCGCTCTCCAAAAGTACCTTGGCGGGCGACACCTCCAGTGTGATCTCCGGATCGATCGGATCATTGCCGCACGCCGTGAAAGAGAGCGCCGCCACGGCAAACAATAGATTGCGTAACAAAGTAATTATTCTCATAATTGATTAGTTTTTATAGTGAATTACTACAAATATAAGTATTCATTTCGAATTGTCGGCAGAAAAATAATGAATTCTTTTTCGCGGATACTTTTAAACCTCCGGATCATCGGATCATTCCGAAAATTAGGTTGGAGACAAAGAACAGGCTGTAAGTCATTCATGGTCGGAAGATTGTAACCATGTCATTCCGAACGAGGAGCGGGCTAAGGGGGATAGGCCAAACAATGTGTTTTCCCCGCACCGACGAGGAATCTACCGAATATAAGTTATGGAAGTTCCCTCGTCGCCGAATAGAAGCATCGTACGTATCGGAAACCTTTAGAGCTTGTTTGGAAATTCAAAATAGCTCTTAGAATTCGGCTCTGTCGGGATGACAAAAAACGACGGCAATAGGATATGATGCTTCACACAGCAAAGACCCGCGACCATTACGGCGCGGGTCTTTGCTATTGTGCTTCGCAGGGATTATTCGGCGGCGGGAGCGATGGGTTCGACGACCTCGACGACTCCGCCCGCGGGAAGTTTCGCGGCCATCTCTTCGGCCATTGCGACGGCTTCCGCCACGGTTTCGGCAATCTCTTTGGCCCTCTTCTCCTTGGCGGCGGGAACCTCGTCCTTCTCCTCCTTCACGGCCGCGCCCTCGGGCTCGACGGTGAAGTTGATCGTGCCTTTGACGTGCTTATGAAGGCGAACTTCGGCGGTGTAACTGCCCAGAGTCTTGAACGGCTCGACGGTGATGTTCTTGCGGTCGATCTCGACAGGTGACGGAACCGAAGATACGGCCTTCGGCGGCCTTCATCTTGAAGGTCAGCGGCAGGTTTGCCAGCTTGTCGGCCAGCGCCTGTGCATCGGCCTGGAGCTTGGCGTCTTTGTGGGCGCGCTGTTTGAGATTTTCGGCGAGTATCTTGCGCGCGGTGGCCGTGGCGACCTTTGCGTATCCCTGGGGAATGAGGAAGTTGTTGGCGTATCCGGGTTTAACCTCCACGATATCGTTTGCGTAGCCCAGATTGTCTACGTCTTTTGTAAGTATGATCTGCATAGTTTGGGCCCTCCTTATTTCATCATGTCGGTTACGAACGGCAGAAGAGCGAGGTGGCGGGCGCGTTTAACGGCCTGGGCCACTTTCTTCTGGAATTTCTGCGAGGTTCCGGTGAGGCGGCGGGGAAGTATCTTGCCCTGCTCGTTGAGGAACTTCTTGAGGAATTCGGGGTCTTTGTAATCGACGTATTTGATGCCGAGTTTTTTGAAACGGCAATATTTTTTCTTCTTCACATCCACGCTGAGCGGATTGAGATAGCGGATCTCCGACTGTTGGGGTGCTGCCATGGCTTATTCCTCCTCTGCTTTAACGGTTACTTCTTTAGCGGCGGCTTCGTGGGCCTTGCCTGCGAGTTTGGCGCGACGCTTTGCCGAGTATTCGACTGCGTGCTTGTCCTGACGGAACGTAAGGAAACGGATCACGCGCTCGTCGCGGCGATACTGGGTTTCGAGGGTGGCGATGATGTCGCCTTCGGCCTCGAACTCGATGAGGAAGTAAAACCCGGTGGACTTTTTCTGGATCGGATATTCGAGCTTTCTGAGGCCCCATTCTTCCGAATTTACGATCTGTCCGCCGTTCTCGGTGATAACACCCTGGAATTTGCCGAGCAGCTCTTTCGTCTGCACGTCGGAAAGCACCGGCGTGGCAATGAAAACGGTTTCGTAATTGTTCATTTGTTTGATTTTATTTGTTTTTACGTGCTCCCAACGCATTTTCGCGCCAAAAGCGGGGCAAAGGTAAGAATTCTTAATTGAAAAAGCAAATCATTCGAATTCTTGTTCAATTTCATCATGGTGGTGTTTTTTCGAACCTTGTTAAATGCTGTAAAAATTGCCAGTCGGTAATTATTCCATGAAAAATAGTCCGACAATTTTCATTACCGGACTATGTTATTTAAGTGTGATAACATGCGTTAATCTTTATTCAAAGCTTCCTGAGCTACTTTTTCTATAGTATAATCAATCGTAATTTGAGAACTATTATTGTTGTATGTTCCTACTGCGACATTATTTTTTTTCAGTTTCGATTAAAATGGTCGTAGTTCCGTCCCCATTGTCCTGCTTAATAATCTGTCTTATTGCCATATGTGTAATATATTTTGCCGTGTCCCATGGGCGATTAAGGTTGGTTGATGTGAAGTTAGGACACAAAAAACGTGGGACAGTACCTTCTATCCGCTACTGAGGTCTTAGACTACCATGCTACAAGATATTAGTAAAGCCCACGCGCCGGTCGCGTGAGTGCTTACCTTATCCCTGCAGCTATGAAATTGTCGAAGTTTCAGTAGCAGGATTAAAGCTAACGCTTTTTATGTGTTCGGCGAGAAGGGCAAAATGCCTTGCAAATGCTCTTAACGCCGGATTTTTTCGAGAGAAATTCAAGATTTATTATACCCATAGACACACTAAATTAGGTTCGGTACAAATATAGTAAATAATTATGGATCAATAAACGCTGAATTTTGACTCTCGGAAAAAATCACTACCTTTGGTATTACCAAAATCACTAAAATTGGTATTATCATGAAGCCGCGATATGAAATAACCCCGGTAATATTGGGCCTGTTGGCCGATATTTCACACAAACTCGGTATGATCGAAGGTGCAGAGTTGTCGAAACCGCCCGTGTCGCTCAGACGCGAAAACCGCATTAAAACCATATCGTCCACCCTACAAATCGAAGGCAATACGATGACCCTCGAACAGGTGACCGATTATCTCGACGGCAAGCGCGTCCTTGCTCCGGCGAAAGACCTGGCGGAGCTTCGTAATGCCATCGAGGTTTACGATCGCTTCGGGAGTTACGATCCGTTCAGCCTGAAATCGCTGTGCGATGCGCACCGGGTGCTGATGAAAGACCTGTTGCCGGACGCCGGTCGCCTGCGGGGCGGCAATGTAGGTATTGCCAAGGGTGATAACATTGCATTCGTAGCTCCCCCGGCACATCTTGTCAGGGCACATTTGAACGATCTGTTGGAATATGTCAAAAAAGACAAGGATCCGATGCTGATAAAGTCGTGTGTGTTTCATTACGAGTTCGAGTACATACACCCCTTTTCGGATGGTAACGGTCGCATGGGCCGTCTGTGGCAATCGTTATTGCTTGCTCACAGCAATCGTTTTTTTGAATATATGCCCGTCGAATCTCTGATCAAACAGAGGCAGGAAGACTACTATCGCGTTTTCGACATATCGCACGCCCGGGTCGACTCGACGGTGTTTGTGGAATTTATGCTCTCCGTGATCGACGCTTCGCTCGATATGGTATTACGACGCCAAAATATGCCACTCGGTTCTTCCGAGCGTCTCGATGCCTTTTTACGAATGTGGGGCGTAGTCGGTTTTTCACGTCGGAATTATCTCGATTTTTGGCCGGGCCTTTCTCCGACAAGCGCCAGCCGCGACTTGCGATATGGTGTGGATGCCGGCAAATTGATGAGGATAGGCGAGAAAAACAAAGCCCGGTATTTCCGGAAATTCTCGTGAACCGATAGCGGGTCCACCTCTCGCGGATCACCAAAACACCTTCCTGAAAAGTTTATCCACCTGTTTGGCGAGGACTTCCGGGTCGCACGGCTCGGCTTCGGTCTGCACTTTATTGTAAAAGACGATTTTGTCGCGCTCGGCGTCGACGATGAATGCGTGCAGGGTCGAATTGGCCTTGGAAGGAGCGCCATAGACGGACACCATCCCTCCCGTGGCGACGGCGGTCAGAATACCCAATCCGATGCCTTTGGCCACCTGCCCCGCGTAATTGCCCTTGCGGCGGGAGAATCCGGTCTGCACCACCATCAAGCCGTAGCGCCTGCCGCTACCTGTGAGCATCTCGTCGAGCAGGGGATGAACGGGCATGTTTTCGATCTGCTTTTTTGTCGTGACCTGCGCCAACATACCTACAATCTCCTCCTGGGTGATCTCTTGGGTGGCGGGGCCTGCATACTCAAGAGTACCCGCGGCGGACGACGGCGGAAACATCGGCTCGACGGCCGCCAACGCCGCGTTCAACGACTCCTGCGCCACAAACGTCAGCGAATCGTTTCGCTCCGCTCGGTCACCCTTCTCTATGAAGGCGATGTCGGAAAAGGGCTCGAACCGGGCCAGATCCATCGATTGCACAGGCGCAACGTCCGACGCAATGTATCGCGATCCGGCACACGATCCGGATGCCAACGCAACGGCCGACATCAAAAACAGGTTGAAAAGGCTCTTCATGCCACAAAATATTAACTTACTCCGAGAACCACACTCGGGTCGATATTGAGTTTTTGGCTGATGTCGCGTGCCATCTTGAAGGTCGGCTCCGAGCGTCCCGACACTATGTCGTTCACCCGCGAAGGACTGATGCCTAAAAGCTCGGCGAGCGCCCTCTGGGTGAGCCCCATCTCGTACATCCGCAACTTGAGCACACCGATCAAAGAAGGCTTCCCGATGGGGTAGGCGATCTCTTCATAATCGGCAACCAGACCGGACAACAGCACTAATTCGACCATATTCTTGTCATCCAAAGGCGTATCTTCCGTTGTGATCGGCAATAGTTCCTCTATGCGTTCCATCGCTGCCTGATACTGTTTTTCATTCTCTATTCGTGTCATTTCAGTTATGTTTTACCGAATAATTTCTCGACTTCGGAACAGAGCGCGGCGAAGGTTTCGTCGATGGAGCGGCTGCCGTCGATGGCGGCGTATTTGCCCTGGCGGCGGTAATAGTCGGCTACCACGGCGGTTTGGGCGTTGTAGACCTCGATGCGGTTGCGGATCACGGACTCGTCGGCGTCGTCGGCCCGGCCGCTCACCGCCCCCCGAAGCAGGATGCGTTGCACGAGATCCTCCTCGGGAACGACCAGCTCGAGCATCATGTCGATGTGGTGGCCGTGGCTGGCAAGGATAGCGTCGAACGCCTCGGCCTGCGGGATGGTGCGCGGAAATCCGTCGAAGATGTTGCCCTTCGCGTCGGGATGCGCGTGGACATAGTTGTCGATGATCTCGATAACCACCTCGTCGGGAGCGAGTTCGCCCCTTGCGATGGCGTCCTTCACCGTCAGTCCGAGCGCCGTCGCGTCGCGTATCTCGGCACGGATCACATCGCCCGTCGAGATGTGGTTCAGGTCGTATTTCTCGGTCAGTTTGCCCGCCTGGGTTCCTTTGCCGGCGCCCGGAGCGCCGAAAAGCACGATGTTTATCATGATAGTTAGCGTTTATCTACCGCGAAAATAGTAATTTTGCGAATAAATTGTTCATTATGAGAACCGAAATAGCGGAATTAGGCGAATTCGGCCTGATCGACAGGCTGACTAAAGATATTGTGACGGTGAATCCCGCCACCGTGCGCGGGGTGGGGGACGATGCGGCGGTGATAGATTTTGGGCAGACCACCCCGTCGGCCGTTCCGGCCGCCACCCCTCCGCAGGAGGGGAATCACCCTCTGGTGCTGTTATCTTCGGATATGTTGCTGGAGGGTGTCGATTTCGATCTTATGTATTTCCCCCTGCGCCACCTCGGTTACAAAGCCGTGACGGTCGGCGCGAGCGATATTCTGGCGATGAACGGGCTACCTTCGCAGTTGACGCTGTCGGTGGGCGTGTCGGCGAAACTGTCGGTCGAAGACCTCGAAGAGTTCTACGCCGGGGCGCGCAAGGCGTGCGAAGAGCTGGGCTGCGACCTCGTGGGGGGCGACACGACCGCTTCGGTGACGGGATTCGCCATCGCCGTGAGTGTGGTGGGAACGGTGCCGCGCGACAGGGTGGTCTATCGCTCCGGCGCGCGCGCGAACGACCTTATCTGCATCACACGCGATCTGGGGGCGGCCTATCTGGGCCTGCATCTGCTCGAGAGGGAGAAGCGCGCCCTTGCCGACAGCCCCAACCCCGAGCCTAAGTTCGAAGGCTACGAATATCTGCTCGAACGCCAGCTGCGTCCGCGCGCCCGCAAAGATGTGATCGACGCTCTGGCGGCGGAAGGCATCGTTCCGACCTCCATGATCGACATTTCCGACGGTCTGGCCTCCGATCTGCTGCAAACGCATTTATCTCGACCGCCTGCCCATCGCGCGGGAGAGTTACGCTCTCGCGGAGGAATTACATATCGACCCGGTGGTGGCGGCGCTGAACGGCGGCGACGATCACGAACTTCTGTTCACCGTGCCTCTCGGAATGCAGGAAAAGATAGTGGGCCTGGGCCTGGGCATCGAGATCATCGGCCACATCACACCCGCCTCGACCGGCGCCGCGCTCACCACTCCCGACAGCAGCGATATCCCACTCCGGGCGCAGGGATTTAAATAAAAATGGTTATCTTTGTAGCATAAAATATTGAGAGTGAAAACTCTTTGATTCGTAAGGCAAACTAAGGAACCGCTGGAAGGTGGTGTTTATCATCGGATTAAAAGATTTTCCCACTCGAAGTTTGTTTTGGCACCCCGTGTGCCGAAACATCTTCGGGCGCGGGGCAATTTTCAGGGTGGGCTTCCTAAGGCCTGTTTAATGGAATTGTTACCGCGTCCTTTCTGTTTTCGGGGTTGGGCGCGGATATGAAAAAGGGGTTAACTTCGTTTTCCTCCTTCGCGCCTCGGCAATCCAAGCAAGCTTGATTGCTCTCGGCTTGTCGTCGGTTTCGAGGATGCCAGCCTGACAACGTTCGTTGAAAAACGGAAAAAAGTTGATTGCTCTTTAGTTATGTTAAGTTTATGTCAGGTCACGTCGGAACAGGAACCCCTTTATTTTCATTGTCTTTGTAATCCTCTTACGCCACCCGGCGGGATATTGAGGTCGGTCAAGACTTATTTCGTTATGCCGTAGCTCGTTCCGATTCATGGAACGGGATTTGCCGCCCGTTTTTCATAACTAAAAACGTATTGTTATGAAAAATCCATTCTCTAATAACCTGTATTTGCGTAGTTTTGCCGTTTCGCTTCTTGCGATCCCGCTCTTTTTTTCCTGCGCCGTAACTCCGCATTCGAGCACTATTGTGTTGAGCGATGAGCTGGAAGCACGGATCGATATGCTCGAACAAAATTATATCACAATTGTGGATGCCTATTATGGCATGTTGTATAAATCTTCTTTCGACTCATTGGGTAGAGAATGGATCCGGCCGTATGTGGAAAAATTACCCGAAAAGGATTTGCAGATCTTTTATTATCAACTTAGAGATGCCGACGATTCCCAAGGTATCGAATTGTTGAGATCGGGCATAAGAGATTGGATACACGGATATTTCGAACAGGCATGTGACAAATATCAGGATGAGGTGGAATTTATCGAGGGAGACAGGAGAAGGCAAATAAGAAACGCCCTGAAAAATCATCATGAGATAAGATGGAGAAACCACGATATTCGGGAGAACATAAAAGCGATAAAAGAACTTCAGAAAGCAAGAGGGGAATTTGGGGCTAAGGTTATTGATGCTACTGCAAAGAAAACGTTAGATTTATAGGTACATACATATTATTGTTAACAATTAGAAACGACTGAAATGTGTTCGAGACTAAAAAGATCCTCATTGAACAGTGGAACAAGGAGGACAACCGAAAGTTGTACCGGACGGAATAACAAAATGTCGGGGAGACATACTGATTCTGTAACGAAAAAATGTGATGAAAATCAAGAAAATGTCGACAAAGCGGTGTCGCCAAATGCAGGGAAAGATGTAAAGAAAGATACAGCTAAAAAGAATGCAGAGGCGCAAACATACAATACGGTAGCCGACGGATTTCGGCATTGATTGAAATTAAGTCTGTCGGCGGAGGAGATATTTCCGTTCCTCGATACACCTCCACCTTTCACACAACGCCTCGAGCGAGAACCCGGCGTTGGCGGGGCTGGTGCTCGGAAGGGAGAGGTATTCGATACCGGGCAGGCGGTCGAAGTACCGGTCGTGGAGTTTTTCGGCGGTGCGGCCGTTGAATGCCACCACCTTTATCCTGTCGTGCGAGGCGAGCAGTCCGGCGATGTCGTTGGGCTCTTCGTCGCGGATCGCGCTGTCGAGACTGCCTTTTCTGACGGCGCGGCGGGCCACGTCCCAAAGCCCGATGCCGGAGCCGAGCAACATCGCTTTCTTGTCGGTGTAGGTCGCGGGAGGGGTGTTCCCGGTGATCGCGGCGAGGGTTTTCCAGAACCGGTTCTGCGGATGGCCGTAATATTCGCCCACTTCGAGCGAACGGTCGCCGGGGATCGTGCCGAGGACGAGAACGACGGTATCTTCATTCACTATCGGCCCGAACGAGGTTTTATAGTTCTCCATCCTCGATCCTTTCGCGCCACGCGGCGGGGACTTCGATGGCGCTTTGGGTGGCCACATCGAAGCACACGAGCACACTCTCGCTTTCGGTGCGGACGGCCCCGGCGGCATCTCCCGCACCCGGCTCGTCGCATACGATCTGTTGCCGCAGGGTGATGCTCTTGGTGCCGACCCTCTCGACCCAGGTGCGCACGAGGATATCGTCCTCATAACGCACCTGCCCTGCAAAGTCGGTTTTGACCGAAACTATCACCAGCGTGGGGTCGTGAATGAGCGCGTCGAGCCCCAGAACGCCGTTGTAATAGTCGGTCTTGCCCAGATCGAGGTACTGCTGCTGATGGATGTTGTTGACGTGGCGGAACATGTCGATGTCCGCGAAACGCTTCTGTATCCTTGTCTCTATGATCTTTTTCATCACTCCCTGATTATCTTTACTTCGCCGCCTTCGCCCAGTGCGATGATCGACGAGGGTTTGCGGGTGGGGCGGCCTTCGAAACGGCGGTCGACGATCATATCGACCCCCTGGCGGATGGCCGCCGGGATAGCGTCGAAGGTCGTCGGGGTCGGCTCGCCCGAGATGTTGGCCGAGGTCGACACCAGCGGCCGCCCGAGCCGCCGGAGCAAAGCCGTGCAAAAATCGTGCTTCGGAACCCGGATGCCTATCGTGCCGCTCTCGGGAACGATCCCCGGCGAAACCCCTACTCCTCCTGGCAGGATCAGTGTCAGGGGCTCTTCGGCCACCTCCAAAAGCTGCCACGCCACCTCGGGCACACGCTTCACATATCGCCCCACATCGTCCGTCCGGGCCACCAGCACCGTCATGGCGTGCTTGTCGGCAGAGCGTTTCAGGGCGTAGACCTTCGCCACCGCCTCGTCGCTCGTCGCGTCGCACCCCACACCCCACACCGTGTCGGTGGGGTAAAGAATGATCCCCCCGCGCTTTAAAATATCGACAGCCTTTACAATCTCGTCTTTCATAGGATAGCAAAATTACGAAAATTTATCTACTTTTGTGTCGCAATAACTTTCAATTTTCCACTTTCAACTTTCAACTGAATGGGACGCGCGTTTGAATATAGAAAAGCGACGAAATTAAAGAGGTGGGGCAACATGGCCCGGGTCTTCACCAAACTCGGCAAGGGTATCGAGATGGCTGTCAAGGAGGGCGGCCCCGACCCGACGGGCAACACCCGCCTGAGGATGTTGATCCAGACCGCCAAGAGCGAGAACATGCCCAAGGACAATATCGAACGCGCCATCAAGCGCGCCACTTCGAAAGACACGGCCGATTACAAGGAGGTGGTGTACGAGGGATACGGCCCCGGCGGCATAGCGATCCTTGTGGAGACCGCCACCGACAACAACACCCGCACCGTGGCCAACGTCCGCAGCTACTTCAACAAGTTGGGCGGAACGCTCGGAACGAGCGGCAGCGTCGGGTTCATGTTCGACCACAAGTGCGCTTTCAAGTTCGCCAATACCCCAGGCACCGATCCGGAAGAGCTCGAATTGGAACTTATCGACGCCGGGGTCGACGAGATGGAGGTCGAGGATGACGGCATCACCGTCGAGGCGCCGTTCGAAGCCTACGGCGCGGTGCAGAAGTGGCTTGAAGACAACGGCTATGAGATCATAAGCGGCGAGTTCCTGCGCCTGCCCACCGAAACGAAGGAGGTGTCGCCCGAGCAGCGCGAAACGATGGAGAAACTCATCGAGCGCCTCGAGGAGGACGACGATGTTGTGAATGTGTTCCACAATATGGCATGATTTGCGGTGATAGCGGTGATTCTACTTCCGCTACCTCTCAAAATAAGGGCGAGGCTGTACTTTTAGTACTATCCTCGCCCTTATTTTTCGGCGAGCGTCGTATACACCGCTCTGACCGCAAATCATTCCGCCGGGCACTCTGACGAAAAAATATCCTTCACCGCCTTTCTCCGAAAATAAATTCGAAAAGTGCACGACCGCGCTCATCGCCCCACAGTTTCTTTTTGATGGTGTGTTTACGCTGTTTTATGATGTTGGTCTCGGTCGAGCCCCAGCAGAGCGCTTTTCCGAACGACGACAGCGGCAGCAGCGACAGGCAACACAGTTTCACATCGCCCGCCGTGAGGGCGGGGTAGTCGGCGCGCAGAGTCGCCGCAAGGTCGGAAAATACCTCCCCAAGTTCACCGTCGAGCGCTTCCTGCCGCGAAAGGGTCAGCACCCGCGCCTCGCGGCCGGGCTTTTGGGCGGCTAAAGCGACGATCTCGTCCCATATTTCGGTCTTCTGAAAACGTCCGGCATCATCGAGCCATCGGCCCCATCCGGAGATTTCGGGAGCCGGCGGAGTTCCCTCTCCTTCGTGCGCTTTCTTTTCCGGTCGCCTGCGGCGTGTGAGAAGCACGGTCGCTCCGGCGATCAGGATCACCACGACGATCATCCCCGCCGCGAGAATGTCGTTCCGCCGCCTGAGCCGGGCTGCCTGTTCTGCGGCCCGGGCCGAGGCTTCGGCGGCGCTGCGCAGAAGCCTCACCGTCTCGGCATGGTACTTTTCGAGCCAGGGGCGCGCGGTGTCGTAGTTTCCCGACTCCATTTCGAGGGCGTTGAGGTAGAGGAACGACTCGGCGCGGATGTAGGTGCTGGCCGAAAGGGCGCTAACGGAGAGTTGTTCGCGTGCGAGATCGTACCTTCCCTCTTCGAAAAGGCGCAGTCCCTCGACCAGCGCAAGGGTGTCGGGTGAGGGCGGGCTTTCTACGACGGCGACCGGCCTGCCGCCACACGACACGCCGCCCGCGGCAAGCAGTCCGAAGACCGTCGCCGCGGACAGCGCGATGAGAATATGTAGAGAGGTTTTCAAATACACCTCAAAGGTAGTGATTTTTGGATTACAACGGCCTTACCGAACTGTTCGTGTTGTCGATGTGCGGGGGATTGCCGCGATAGCGTATCGAGGCTCCACCGCTTGTCTTCGTGGTGAGAGTCCCGGAGACGTTGACGCGGGCCGACGATGCTCCGGAGGCGGTGATATTCAATTCCTTGAGGGCAAATTCCTCGCCGTCGATCTGGGAGGCGCCGCTGGCCGTCCATTCTCCCCGCTGGCCGTCGCCTTCGATCTCGACGTCGGAAGCTCCCGACACGCCCAATCTGGAATAGGTGAGTCCGCGGGCGACGATGCCGATCTCGCTCGCACCCGATGCCACCACCACCAGGTCGCGGGTGGCGGGAAGCCTGAGCGATACCTCGGAGGCTCCGCTACACTGCAATTTTACGCGCGAGGCCACGAGTTCGAAATCGTTCACTTCGCTTGCGCCCGAGAGTTGGATGTCGACATTTTCACCGGGAAAAGAGTCGGACGAGAAGAGTTCGGATGCGCCCGAAAGACGGAGCGTGTTCACCTCCGGCAGATAAAGAGTCAGGCGCATCACCCTCTCTTTCGAGGAAAGAGTGTTCAGTCGGCGGTTAACCAATCTGTCCATGTCCCGAAGTCCGATGGTCACGATCCCGTCGCCGCTGCGCGATATCTGCACATAACGTTCGATGAAGTCGTTCACCTCGATCACCGCGCGGGTACGGTCGCTCTTCACGAGCACCACATCGAAGGCGGAGGAGGCCGCGACGCCGGTTATGCGATCGCCCGCGAAGTGGGTCTTTGTGGAGGTTCGCTGTGCCGTCAGAACGGCGGGAGCGAGAAGCAGCAATGCTGCGAGGGTCGATAAAATCTTTTTCATGGCTTTTATAATTTTGGTTGTTTGTTTTTCGATCACGATGCAAAACTAACGTCCGCTCTCCACCTCTCCAAACTTTTGTGGTTATATGACCGGTTAGATAATTTGGTGATTTGGTGATTTGATAATTTGGTAATTTGATGATGGGCTACGCGGAACGTCATTGCGAGATTCGCAGGGTCGAAGCAATCCGGTTTATGGTAACCGGATCACTTTTGAGTTTACACTCTCGCAATGACGATAACCCCGAACTCATAATTCCTAACCCATCGTTTTATCGGCAAAGTGACGGAATGTTTCGACGAAATTTTGAAAATCGCCGGAAACATTATACTTTTGGAGCGTGTTTCAACGTTAAGAAATCGTTAATTCGCAACCCGAACAGGCCTTAAACGGCGATAAATGAACAAGATCGAAAATGGTTAAAGCACCCGTATATATCAATGCGACGGGATATTACGTCCCTTCCCAAAGGATTCCCAACAGCTATTTCGCCGAGCTTTACGGCAAACCCGAAGATTGGTTCACCCAGCGCAGCGGAATCGTCACGCGTTCCCGCGCCAGTCAGAAAGAGACGATAGATTACATGTGCAGTAAGGCGGTCGAGAACGCCGTTCGCACCGTACCCTTCCCCATCGGCGAGGTCGATCTCATAGTCTTCGCCTCGTACAGTCCCGACGACACCGTCGGCACCACCGCCCACCGCATCCAGCGCGAGTACGGGATCGAGGGGGCCAAAGCCCTCTATGTTTCGTCGGCCTGTTCGTCGGCCATGAACGCCGTGGAGATAGTGTGTTCGTTCTTCGCGAGCGGCATAGCCTCCAAGGCGCTCGTTATCGCCGCCGACCGCAACTCGACCTACTCCGACGAGAACGACCCCGCCCACGGCCATCTTTGGGGCGACGGAGCGGTGGCGTACTTCCTTTCGACCGAACGTTTCGGGGCGGGCGACATGGAGATCGTCGATATCGAGACGAGGGGTCTGGGCCATATCGGCGCCGGGCCCGACGGAGTCTACCTGCGTCCGCGCACCGACGGAATCGGTATCGGAATGCCCAACGGACGCGACGTTTTCAACCAGGCGTGCGTCTACATCGAAAAATACGCGCGTCTGGTGATGGAACGCAACGGGTTGGACGTCTCCTCGCTCGACTGGTTCGTGAGCCATCAGGCCAACCTGCGCATCGTTTCGCACGTGTGCAAGGAGTTGGGACTTCCCCTGGAGCGAACCCTCAATAATATCGAGGAGTTGGGCAATACCGGGTGCGGTTCGTCGTTGCTGTCGCTCGCCATGCACCGCGACCGCCTTAAGCCTGGCGACAACATAGTGGTCGCCACTTTCGGAGGCGGTTACTCCGTGGGAGCTCTTCTACTTAAGGCTCTTTAACTTCGAAAATTGTCTTTTCCCTAATAGGTAACTCACGAGGATCGAGCCGCGGTAGATCCCGGCGGGTTTCGCGATCCGGGCCGATTGGATCTGCCGCCGCGAGGTGCGCAGGCTCTCCCGGCGCATCCTGAAGAAATCGCGATGGGCGCGCCAGACCGCCCGCCAATTCTCACCTCCTCCACTCGCGAGATAGACGGTAGCCGCCAGCGTGTTAAGCACCAAGCGCGCCGCCACGATCGGTTGCATGGCGCCCGGCGGGAGATTTTTATAGAGCATCGCCAGGTTGTTGCGATAGTTCAGGTAGAGTTTCCCGGACGAAGGAGGTAGCGTTCCCGCCCCCAGATGATAGACCGCGCTGCGAGGCTCGACCATCACCTTCCATCCCGCCGACCACATCCTCCAACAGAGGTCGATCTCCTCCTGATGGGCGAAAAACCGCGCGTCGAAGCCGCCCAGAGTGTGGAATACCTCGGCGCGGCAGGCGAAGCAGGCCCCCGTGGCCCAGAAAATCTCCCTCACGTCATGGTACTGTCCCTGATCGCGTTCGACGGTCTCCAGAATGCGCCCCCGGCAGAACGGAAAGCCAAGAGAGTCTATGAACCCTCCGCTCGCACCGGCATATTCGAACGTGTCGCGCCGGGCCCACGAAAGTATCTTTGGCGCCACCGCCGCAACATCGGGCTGCGTGGCGAGCATCTCCGTCAAAGGCTCGCACCATCCGGCGGGAGTTTCGACGTCGCTGTTGAGCAGGATATAATAATCTGTATTCGTAATTCGTAATTCTTCCAACGCGCGATTGTAACCCTCGGCGAATCCGTAGTTGCGGTCGAGTTCGACGAGGCGTACCGACGGGAAGTCGCGGCGAACGATCTCCACCGAACCGTCCGTCGATCCGTTGTCGGCAACGACGATCTCGACCTCGGGAGGCGTGTTGGCCACCACCGACGGCAGGAAGCGAGGCAGAACTTCTTCGCCGTTCCAATTCAGTATAACGACCTTGACTGTCATTCCGGCAGGTTCGTTCCATATTTTTCGTTATATGCCTTTGCTTCTTCGCCGTGGGGCTTTCCTTTCCAGCGGCGGTGGCTCCAAAGCCACAACTCGGGCGTGCGGCGAATATCCTCCTCCAGAAGACGTGCGTATTCTCCCGTGATGTCATAATCGGAGGTGGGGGAGACCCCGTCCCAGATCATCTCGAAGGTTTGTTCCCATCGGCCGCGACCCGTTTTGCGCACTCTCATATAGTATACCGGCAGCGAGAATTTCCGCCCTATCTTTTCGCCGCCGTGGAACAGCACTGTGGGGTGGTTCAGAAAAGGCACCCAGCGGCTTTGGGCATCTAAGGGGGCGTGTTGGTCGGCGATCAGCGCGATGGCCAGAGAACTGTCGTCGATCCCTTCGCGGTGGGCCATGTAAAAACGAAGTATCTCACCGGAGGGCACCGAGTATATGCGCGGAGGAATGTTGCGAACCCGCTTATAATAGAGGTCGAACGCCTTGTCGTTGAGCGGACGGTAGGCCGACACCACCACCGATGCCTCGGGGTAAAGACCGAAGGTGCCCAGCAACTCCCAACTGCCGTAGTGGGCGAGCAACGCGATCCAGTTCCTGCCCGCTGTCTGCTTCACCACTTCGGCACGATTCCCGTCGGGCCACGGGCATCGCTTCAGCCGTCCGCGCTCCGTGATGCTCGCAATGTCGATGGCGTCGATGAAGTATTCCGACAGGTTGCGGTAGAAACCACGCTCTATGGCGCGAAGTTCTTCGAGGGTTTTCTCGGGGAACGAACTCGAGAGATTATCCCTGACGACCTTCAGGCGGTATCTTGCCACCCGGTAGAGCATGAAATAGATGAAGTCGGCGAGAGGATGGTACAGGAACCAGTGGGGCAACAGTCCCGCCAGCCAACATGCGCCGTGGATGATGCGGGCTCCCAGTCGGGCCGCCCCGGATGGCGCTTTATTGCTCTTCGACATATATTCTGACGTTTTCGGTTTTGTGTTTGGCGCCCAGCCACTTTTCGATGCGGGTGAGTTCCTCAGCGGAAAGGGTTTCGGCGGAGGGCCTCAGTATACACACGAGCAGTGTGTCGGCGGCGCGGCCGTCGGCGGCCCACACGGGATGGCGCGAGATCGAAACCCGCTCCACGGCGGGAGCTATCGCCCGAAACTCCGCCAGCGTCTGCCCCATGTCGCCCTCGGAAACGTTGGGCGAAAGAGCGAGCCTGTCCTGCAGGTCGGCTATCTGGCGGTTCTTCTCTTCGAGTACCTGCGCGTAACCCTGCTGAAGCGACGAGAGGTCTATCTCGGCGGTCCGGCCGCTGGCCTGGTTTATGGTC
>QMCE01000215.1_pt1 | contig 49272 bp, 42 predicted proteins | sample 1821851 | NCBI WGS metagenome assembly QMCE01 (sample SAMN09453174, study PRJNA476694) | Termite gut metagenome, whole genome shotgun sequencing project. | isolation source: worker | host: Odontotermes sp. | place: South Africa:Pretoria | collected 2016-01-28 | reverse complement strand
TCATACAAAGACGAGTACCATATTCGTCCCGATCGCGACGTTATCATCGCTCATCATGCCCGTGTGAGGCAAAAGTTGGTGAGGCTTTGTTCATCCGGAAGTTAAAACCTGCGGCGAACGGGAAAGGGCTTTAGACCGAATGTTCTGTTGGGCTAAAGCCCATGGGGAGTGCCGGACTTGGCTATCCGTCGGTTAAAACCGACGGCAATAATTATGACGGGCGGCGCCTCGGGAATGCCAAATAAATTTGGCATTCCGCTCTCCTTGCACTACTTTAACTGCGCTACGCTTGTTTTAGATAGGCGGCGCCTCGGGAATGCCAAATAAATTTGGCATTCCGCTCGGCTTGCACTATCTTTGCAGGCTATTGTGTACTACAAATCAACGTAAAATCAACTATATGAACCTCAAAACCGATCAACGCCCCGACGGCGTGATGACCCTCAAAGCGACCGTTTCCGCCGCCGATTACGCACCCGAAGTCGAAAAATCCCTGCGTGAATACCGCCGCAAGGCGAATGTCCCCGGTTTCCGCCCCGGTATGGTGCCTATGGGCATCATCAATAAGATGTACCGCAAGGGTGTCGTAGCCGAGCAGGCCTACCGCAAAGCCAACGAAACAGTTTTCAAACATCTCGAAGACAACAAGATAGTCATCATGGGCGACGTGATGCCCTCCGACGAGCAGGGCGAGTTGGATTTCGGCGGCGAGACCACCGAGCACGAATTCGTGTTCGAAGTCGGTGTCGCTCCCGCCGTCGACATTACTCTCGACGGCGGCGACAAGCTGACATATCACAAGATCAAACCCACCAAAGAGATGCGCGAGAGCTATCGTAGCGGGTTCCTGCGCCGTTTCGGACGGTTGGAAGATGTCGATACCACCACCGCCGACGAAGCCATGGAGGTCGCTCTCGACAACGGCGAACTGCACGCCGACGACGCTTACATTGGCCTCATCTCTATGTCGGATGAGGAGCGCGCGCCGTTCCTTGGCAAGAAAGTGGGCGACACGATGCAGGTGAACGTGCGCGAGGTATACAAGAATCCACAGCAGTTGGCCTCGACCCTCGGTGTGAAGGAGGATGAACTCGATGGGATAAATCCCGAATTCACCGCTACCGTGACGCGCATACGCCGCTTCGCCGAACCGGCGCTCGATGCCGAGTTTTTCGCACAGGCTTTCCCCGACGGCCGGGTGACCGACGCCGCCGGATTCGACAAATACATAGACGACGCTATCGCCGCCGACCTCGCGCGCGACAGCGACTATCTGCTCACGATCCAACTCAAAAACCATCTTTTGGCGAAGGCCAACCTCCAACTTCCCGAGACGTTCCTCAAAAACTGGCTCTACGCCGTCAACGAGGGTAAATTCTCGATGGAGGAGATCGAGCGCGATTTCCCCGCTTTCCTCAGAATGATGGCGTGGGATCTGATCCAAAAACATTTCGCCACCAAGCTGGGTATCGAGATCTCCAACGACGACGTTTTGGCCGAAGCCAAAGCCGTGGCACGAATGCAGTTCGCGCAGTACGGCATGAGCGGCGTACCCGACGAAACTCTCGAAGGCTATGCCAAGAGCATTCTCGGCAACAAGGAGGAGGCGCAACGCATATACGACCGCGTTCGCGAGGACAAGATCATCTCGGCGCTGAAACCCCTCGCCGCGATCACCGAAAAGAAGGTCTCGCGCGAAGAGTTCCAGAAGATCGCCGGCGAAACGGCAAATTAACCCACCGAACAATAAACGGGTGCGTTTTATGGTTTTATAGATAAAAAAAACGACAGAAGCCATGAAAAAGACAGAATTTGAAAAATACGCCACGGGACATCTCGGGATCAACTCGCTGAAGTTGCACGATTTCCGTTCGGAGATGAGCGGATACGTCTCTCCCACCATTATCGAGGAACGTCAGTTGAACGTCGCCACGATGGACGTCTTTTCTCGCCTGATGATGGATCGCATCATTTTTCTGGGCGCACCCGTCTACGACGACGTCGCCAACATCGTGCAGGCCCAGTTGCTGTTCCTCGAGAGCGCCGACGCCGATCGCGACATCCAGATCTACATCAACTCCCCCGGCGGAAGCGTCTCTGCGGGCCTCGGCATCTACGACACGATGCAGCTCGTGCGCCCCGAAGTAGCCACCATCTGCACGGGCCTTGCCGCGAGCATGGGAGCGATCCTGCTGACCGCGGGACAGAAGGGCAAACGCTCGGCCCTCCCCCACTCGCGAGTGATGATCCACCAGCCGTTGGGCGGCGCTCAGGGTCAGGCCTCCGACATCGAGATCACCGCGCGCGAAATTATCCGCACCCGGAAAGAACTCTACGAGATCCTCGCCGAGCACACGGGCCAGGAGATCGCAAAGATCGAACGCGACGGCGACCGCGACTATTGGATGTCGGCCGTCGAAGCCAAAGAATACGGCCTTATCGACGAGGTGGTCGCGAAGAGAAAGTAAATTACGAATTATGGGTAAAAAAACAAACACCGGATCGGACGAGGTTTGTTCGTTCTGCGGAGCTTCCGCCGGTGAGGTGGAGATGCTTTTCGCGGGAGCCGACGGCGCCCACATCTGCAATCGTTGCATAGAGTACGGCTACGGTGTGATAGGCGGGCCCTCCGCTCTCGACTGCGAAGCGCAGGGGGGGATCAAAAAACCCGCCGCCGAAGAGCTTGCCCCCTTGGACGAACTTCCGAAACCCGCCCGTATAAAGGCCCTCCTGGACGACTATGTCATCGGGCAGGACGATGCCAAACGCTACCTCTCGGTGGCGGTCTACAACCACTATAAACGCCTCCACCACGATAAACAGGTCAAGGGCGGGGACGAAGGCGGAGTGGAGATCGACAAGTCGAACATCGTGATGGTGGGCCCCACCGGAACGGGCAAAACCCTGCTCGCCAGAACCATCGCCCGTCTTTTGAAGGTACCTTTCACCATCGTCGACGCCACGGTGCTCACCGAGGCCGGATATGTGGGCGAGGATGTGGAGAGCATCCTTTCGAGGCTTTTGCAGGCGGCCGACTACGACGTCGCGGCGGCCGAGCGGGGCATAGTCTTCATCGACGAGATCGACAAGATAGCCCGCAAGAGCGACAACCCCTCGATCACGCGCGACGTCTCGGGCGAGGGTGTGCAACAGGCATTGCTGAAGATACTCGAAGGCACCGTGGTCAACGTCCCGCCGCAGGGAGGACGCAAACATCCCGACCAGAAATACATTCAGGTCGACACGACCAACATTCTTTTCATCTGCGGCGGCGCGTTCGACGGTATGGAGAAGGTCGTCTCGAAGCGGCTCGGCACCCGCGCCATCGGTTACGGCCGCGGCGACGGACCGGCCATAGACCGCGAAAACCTGCTAAAATACGTCATGCCGCAAGACCTCAAGAGCTTCGGCCTAATTCCCGAACTCGTGGGCCGTCTGCCGGTGCTTACCTATTTGAACCCGCTCGACAAGACCGCCCTGCGGCAGATCCTCACCGAACCCAGGAACGCCATCACCAAGCAGTATGAAAGCCTCTTCGCGATGGACGGGGTCGCGCTCACGTTCGATCCCGAAGCACTCGACTATATCGTCGACAAGGCGGTGGAGTATAAACTGGGTGCGCGCGGACTTCGTTCCATCTGCGAGACCATCATGATGGAGGCCATGTACGAGGTTCCGTCCGACCCCGCGCGAAAGAGCGTCCGGGTGACGCTCCCCTTCGCAAGCCGCCGGTTGGAGAACAGCGAATTCGCCCTGATGCGCAAAACCCTGAAAGCAAGCTAAATGACATTTGATAATTTGGTAATTTGGTAATTTGATAATGGGCTACGCAAAAATTACCAAATCATCGAATCTTCGAATCACCAAATCAAATTCAATATGAAAGACCGAACTTTAATGGCGGCGGACAATATCCGCATACTCGCACTCTCGATGGTCGAGAAGGCTAAGTCGGGACACCCGGGCGGCGCGATGGGCGGGGCCGATTTCGTGAACGTTCTCTACTCCGAATTCCTGCGCTACAACCCCGCCGATACCTCATGGCCCTGGCGCGACAGGTTTTTCCTCGATCCCGGCCACATGTCGCCCATGCTCTACGCCACGCTTGCTCTGGCGGGATACTATACCGGAGAAGACCTCGCGGCTTTCCGCCAGTGGGACAGCATAACTCCCGGACATCCCGAACGCGACCTCGCCCACATGGTCGAGAACACCTCGGGCCCGTTGGGACAGGGACACGCGATGGCTCTCGGGGCCGCAGTGGCCGAAAGGTTCCTCGCGGCGCGTTTCGGCGAGTGGACGGCTCACAAAACCTACGCCTACATCTCCGACGGAGGTGTTCAGGAGGAGGTTTCGCAGGGTGTCGGCCGCATTGCGGGCCATCTGGGTTTGAGCAATTTCATAATGTACTACGACGCCAACAACGTGCAACTCTCGACCACCGTCGAAGAGGTCGACACCGAGGATGTGGCGGCAAAATACCGCGCCTGGAACTGGAACGTTCTGACGGTCGACGGCTGTTCGGCGGATGAAATCCGCGAGGCTTTGAAGGCCGCGAACGCCGAAACCCAGCGTCCGACCCTTATCATCGGCAAAACGGTGATGGGTCGCGGAGCACAGGGCGCCGAGCACGAAAGTTTCGAGAACAAGGTCTCGACCCACGGCCAGCCTCTTTCGGCGGCGGGCGCGCATGTCGAAAACACTATTCGCAACCTCGGCGGCAACCATACCGATCCTTTCGCGATATTCCCCGAAGCGACCTCTTTGTACGCCGCACGCCGCGAGGAGCTTGCCAAATGGGCCGCAGGACAGAAAGCGGCGGAGAAAAAGTGGCGCGCCGAAAACGCGCCGCTCGCCTCGAAGCTCGACCTGTTCCTGAGCGGACGCACTCCGCAGATCGATTACGACGCCATCGATCCGGGTAAGGACTCCGCCACGCGCGGCGCGTCGGCCACGGTTCTGGGGGCCTTCGCCACCCGGATCGAGAACATGATCGTCGCCTCGGCCGACCTGTCGAACAGCGACAAGACCGACGGTTTCCTGAAAAAAACGCACGCATTCGAGAAAGGCGATTTCTCCGGCCAGTTCTTCCAGGCGGGCGTGAGCGAGTTTACTATGGCCTGCATGATGAACGGCATGGCGCTTCACGGCGGCGTGATCCCGGCGTGCGGTACATTCTTCGTCTTTTCGGACTACATGAAACCGGCGGTTCGAATCGCGGCCCTGCAAAAACTCCACGTCATCTACGTCTGGACACACGACAGTTTCCGCGTCGGCGAGGATGGCCCTACCCACCAACCCATCGAGCAGGAGGCGCAGATCCGCCTGATGGAGCAGCTTCGCAATCACCACGGCGAACGTTCGGTGATCGTGCTCCGTCCGGCCGACGGCGCCGAAACCGTCGAAGCGTGGAAATACGCGGTGGAGGCCGATCGTCCGGTCGCTTTGATACTCTCGCGCCAGAACATCAAAGACCTGCCCTCGACCGGTTCGCGCCGTGATGATGCCAAACAACTCGCAAAAGGAGCTTACGTGGTCGTCGATGCCGAAAAGCCCGATGTGGTTATGATCGCCAACGGTTCGGAGGTTGCAACGTTGGTAGAAGGAGCCGAAAAACTGGCCGCCGAAGGTGTGAAGGTACGCATAGTATCGGCGCCGAGCGAAGGTCTTTTCCGCGACCAGCCGTGCGAATACCAGAAGAGCGTGATCCCGTGCGGCATTCCGCGCTACGGCCTCACCTCGGGACTGCCCGTGACGCTGCGCGGCTTGGTGGGCGACGCCGGAAAAATCCACGGCCTCGACCATTTCGGCTACTCGGCCCCCTACAAGGTGCTCGACGCCGAGTTCGGCTTCTCGGGCGACAACGTCTGCCGCCAGGTCAAAGAACTGCTCGACAAGTAGACACGATAATGCTCAGTAGAAACCTCCCGCCTCATAACAGCGGGAGGTTTTTTGTTGTTTCCGGTCGTCACCTGCGACTTCATTTCAAAAAAACACCGGCGGAGAGTGTCGAGAGCACTCTTCCGCCGGACCGGGGGGTTAGTAATTTGCCGATGAATAAATCATCGACGGTACAAAGGTAGAAAAACTTTTTTGATACTGAACAATTATTCAGCATATTTTTTTAATGAATTCCGTCCTTTGTATTGATTATGGTGCAGAGACGGGACGATAAACTGATCCATCAGGTTGTAGATAAGCTTCGCGAGATAAGAAAGGCTCGGAATCTTTCTCAAGCCGCCGTATATGAGGATACCGGAATTCACATAGCAAAAATTGAATCGAAAGGAACTAACTTAACCGTAACGGCCCTTTCCATTCTCTGCAAATATTACGAAATCCCTCTCGAAGAGTTTTTCAAAGGCATCGACGGATCGGACGATATGATATAGCCGTCACGAAACACAAATTCGACGGTTAAAACGCCCGTTTTCCTCCTCTATTCCCCGACGCAATTCGCACTCGGTGGTCATCGGCACTTCTCATTCCATAAAAAATCCAGCGGAGAGTGTCGCGAGCACTCTTCCGCCGGACCGGGGGGTCAGTAATTTACCGATGAATAAATCATCGACGGAACAAAGGTAATAAAACTTTTGTGATATTGATAGATCTATCAATAAAATATTTTTATGATTTCCGTACTTTGTATTAATATGGTAATATCGAGACGGGATATCAACTTGATTCGGCAGGTTACCGACAAGCTTCGCAGGATACGGAAAGCCCGGAATCTCACAATAACGGCTGTGTATGAGGATACGGGAATTCATATCGGCAAAATAGAAACGAAAGAGACCAACCTTAACATAACCGCCATAGGCATTCTCTGCAAATATTACGAAATCTCGCTCGAAGAGTTTTTCAAAGGCATCGACGGATCGGACGATCTGTTTTAGCAGGCCCGCAACCCGAACTTCGAACCGGCTGAACCTGGCTCGCATCCGGCCACGATGACCTCAAGATATTTATATATCTTTTGTTTACCTATATACTGCCTCTATATGAAAAAAGTCGGCACCAACTCCGAAAAACAAGCGCGGTCGCGGCTCATCAGTCCGGACTTTCTCAGTATGATAAAAGAGCCTGAGCCCGACGGGAGCTCCGGGAGCGATGACGATTCAAATTACACGGGTTTCTTTCGCCCCTATGATATCAAAGGCTTTTTAGCTATTTTAGCCAATGAACCGGAAGTACGAAATGCCATGTCGATATTTCAATTCACCCCCCAAGGGTCGGATTACGTCGATGATAACGGCACGATAACCAAACTCGATTTCGACAATGAAAATCCGGTACTGAAAGAGTGTCTGGGAGACGATAGAGAGATCATACGGATCGATACCGGAGAGTTGTTCGACATACAAAAACCATGTCAATGCTTTAGGAAACTTATAGGCCGAATCCACTGTAGCAGAATGGATTCAAGAGTGGCGTTGTTCGCTTCCGGAGACCTGAAATCTAATGTCGAAAAGTTCAATGTCAGCCTAAAGGATGGCGACTTATCCAAAATTGAGATTCTCCATGGACATAAGGACAGAAGCTATATTAAATATACCTGTCCTCATTCCTGTCTGGACGAATACATATTTCCTATATTATTCGAGGGTAAAACCGTGGCCTGCCTGATTTTGGGTCAGGTAAACCATGAAAATTATGATCCGGACAAAGCGTTTTCAGCATATCGGGATATTATACAGAAAAAAAAGAGAGAAGAGAAGTTCCAAACGGATTTTCTTGAAAAATTGAACCAAAATCCTTTTGACGAAAATGATTTACGCAAAAAGATCGAATTGGTTTGCAAGCAGATCAAGCATTTCGAAAAACGTATCGAAAAGGAGGTCGAATTAAGCGGACATCGTTATATAGACAGAACTTTCGAAACGATAACGGAAGATTTGCAAAAAAACCTGCACTCGATAGACACTTCGGAAATCGCCCTCGCCATAACCGAATTCAAATCCCATGTCACCTCTTCCCTGAAAGAAATTTGTGACGCGTTCCGTCCCGATCTCGAATTTATTCGCATGTTCGCGATCGATAACAACAAATTCGAAAAGCCATTCAGTTTTTTTGCGGCGTCGAACGAATGCCAAAACAGCTATAAATTCAAACTGGATAAAGACTTGTTTTTAAAAGAGTTTTTTTCCGACTCCGCCCATACCGGTATTAAGGAATTAACTGGCAGGCAAAGAGATGAGGTCGTGAATAAATTCAGTCATCAAGGCCAGATCGATAATGACGATTCTATAACATTGTTGCCTACCTTATCCGGTAACGTATCGTTTATTATATGGAGGCGCAAGAACAACCATTACGATAAAAAAACAGAGAAGCTCTTCAAGGACAAACTGAGCGACTTTTACATTCTGGTCTCACAGATATACGCCACTTTGGCCGAAGTGGAGAGAGAAAAAATCCTGACGAACATTATCCGGATCGCGGGTCACGAAGTCGCTCAAATAGTTCCGTCTCTAATCGAATTTACTAACCGGTTTGCAAAAACAGAGGCATCCCGAACTTCGGAAACCATAAAAAGCGAGAAGTTTAAGAAAGACCTGGAAGACCTGAAAGGCCGGGTGTTATTGATGAAAGACATCTATGACAAACCCAAGATGGCTTTCGGAATGGTTTCTCTACAGGACCGAACGCCAGAGCACCTTTCAGATATTTTGGTACAGGGGGCTAAACTATACCGACCTCTGGCCTCCGATCGTTGTATTTCCATACCGGCTCCCGATGAGTTTGCAAAGAGAATATGGGTGGACGTGAATAAAGAACTGTTCGGCCATATTATTAACAACTTGTTGGATAACGCGGTTAAGTATTCATACGAAGGAACGAATATCTATGTCGAAACGTACGAGGAAGAGGGTAAATTAGTCATCTCTGTCATCAGTTACGGTGATTTTATCGAAGAAGGAGGACGGATTTATGACCTGTATTACCGTGGGGAAAAGCAAAAAGACAAAGGCCAGGGTTTGGGTGTCGGAATGTTTTTATCGAGAAGAATTGCCGCCGCTCACGGATTCCAGATTTCTCATAAACCGAGCGAGAAGTTGAGTGATTATCACATGTCGGCCTTGGCCGGCAGATATTACGAATATCCCTCTTTGTATTTTGACCTTCGCCTCTCTTCTCTTCAGCTATTGGATGAAGTCGTGTCTACCAAAGACGGTAAAGCATGGTACACCCCTTCGCGCACAGAGGCAAAATTTCTTTTGGAAAAGGACGCTTATCCCACATGTCGAAATCACTTTTACATAACAATACCGTCGGAATATTACACAAAAAGATAAACTATGGCAAGAATACTATTACTGGAGGACAACGTCTTCATGAAAGAAACCATCGAGGAAAAATTAAAAGCCAACGGATGGAAATGCGACCGGGCAAAGACCGTCGCGGCGGCAATGGATCTATTCGCCGATAACGAATACGATTGTATCATCATCGATCTGTCCGTCGATCCTTTGGGGTTAACTCCGGATGAGATCAATGATTATCACCCATATTTCGGGTGGGCATGGGTACATAAATATTTGCAAGCCGAGGGTTCCGATGTTCTTGCCAAGAGCATTGTTTTTTCTCAATATGTCAAGGATTTGAAAAATTCGAAATGGGCCTCCGAAATAAAACGGTTGAAAATAGAGCCGATCCCTAAAGGAAAGGACGATAGTCTGGAACAGTTGATGGCGCGAGTAAAAAAAATAGTGGATAAAAAGGCATGATATGAAATCGAAAAATAAAGGGAAAAAGCATTGGTGGAATTGGGTCATCTACCCTATCATATTACTTTTATTGATTGTTGCCGCCGTGCATTGCTATCGTGTAATGGACGATATCCGGGATCCGTGTGTTTCCCACCATGAACTAACGCTGTTAAAAGAAAAAGTTTTCGACGACACGGCCATTACTTTTTTGGTAACTCTCATTGCCGGGGCAATCGTCACATTGATCGTTCATCTGCATAATAGAAGCGAAAACAACCTAAGGGACTGCGAAACCAAATTAAAAGAATTAGTAAGTAATGTAGAATCCACCTACAGCATCACGGACGTGCATCCGTCAATTGTCGCTATATATTTATTGTCTACCTATGCTTCCAAAGATTCATTCTCTCTCTTTTATACCATCGAGCGAAACAGAAAAATAGTTGCCGATATATTATACAAAATAAACACGATCGACAACAGAAACAAAGTATTGAATCTGTTCTATCTCGCTGAAACGATAGGTAATTTATCTAATTTCAGTCCCGACGAAGACGATTATCTCTATGCCGTGATAAAAAATCTAAAAGAGCTAAAAGAAACGATAGAAGACTTGGAAGTTACCGATAAAACCGACTTCCGGATTTCCCAGTGACCGCACGGCGGCGTGCAGGATAAGGCGAAGGGATCGCGCCTGCTCGAGGTTTTGGACTCCGGCTTCAGGAATGAAATTAACTCACCGAAGGAGCGCGGGGATGAAGACCCGGCCCGCCTTCGCACAATTACTCGGGACAGAGGGCGACCCATATCGGATGATGCTCGAACTCGAAGCCCGCTCCGACGAACAACTTGCCGCACTTTTCCCCTAAAAATTACTCCGGCAGGCTGTCTGAGGGAGCGGTCTGCTCCGTCGGGGTTGTGAAGCGTTCGCGAAGGGCGTCTCCGACCTCCGTTTTTATAAAGGTCCACCTTACGGCGATCCCTATCAAAAGCATCGCTATCAATGCGATCATCCATTTCTCCTGCGTCTGGCGCTCACGCCACCACTTCAGCACGCTCATACTCTAAAAGGCAACTTAACAGCGGCGAGGTCGGCGTTGGCTTTTTCTATTTTGCGCGCAAGGCCTGCTTTGAAGGCGGCGAGTTTCCCGCGCAAAGCCCCGTCGGCCACGGCGAGAATCTGGCAGGCGAGTATCGCTGCGTTCTGGGCTCCGTCGATAGCCACCGTCGCCACGGGTATCCCCGCGGGCATTTGAACTATCGAAAGCAGGCTGTCCATGCCGTTGACGGAATTGGACGAACGGATCGGCACCCCGATCACGGGTAGCACGGTCGAAGCTGCGATCACCCCTGGCAGGTGCGCCGCGCCCCCCGCCGCCGCGATTATCACCTCTATTCCGCGCGAGGCCGCTCCTTCGGCGAACCGGGCCACGAGCTCCGGTGTTCGGTGGGCCGACAGGGCGTTGATCTCGAACGGTACCTCCATCTCACCCAAAAATTTTGCGGCAATTTTGCGGCCGCCTCCATAACTGACATATCGGAGGTCGAGCCCATGATTATACTGACGCGCGGTTGCATAAATTCGATATTAATGGTTAATTTTGCTCCAAAATTACAAAAAATAATGAAACTCCACGACCGTACGTTCCGCGTGCTGATACCCGCGGGCGAGCTCGACGCCGCCATCGACTCCATGGCCGCGCGCATAAACGCCGATTACGCCGAACGCGCGGCCACACAGCCGCCTCTGTTCCTGGGGGTTTTGAACGGCGCGTTCATGTTCGTGGCGGAACTTCTGAAAAAGATCGAGTTCCATTGCGAGATATCGTTCGTCAAACTCTCTTCCTATGCCGGGACGGGGTCGACGGGCAAGGTTTCGGAACTTATAGGGTTGAAAAACAACATCGAGGGCCGCGACGTCATCATCCTCGAAGATATCGTCGACACGGGAGAGAGCATGGAGCACCTGTTGCGTTCGCTGGCCGGACACAGGCCCGCGAGCGTCGAGATAGCGACACTTTTTTTCAAGCCCGGCGCCTTTACGAGAGATTTTCCCGTGAAGTACCGCGCCCTCGAGATAGGCAACGAGTTCATCGTCGGTTTCGGCCTCGACTACAACGAACTCGGGCGCAACTTCAAGGATATTTACGTCGTCACGGACGACGAGTGATGGTGATGAGTGAAGAGTTTCAAGGCGAGGTTACGCCACACAGATTGCCTTTGGTCGAGGAGTTCTACACGCTCCAGGGAGAAGGCTTCCACACGGGACGCGCGGCTTGGTTCATCCGCCTCGGAGGGTGCGACGTGGGGTGCAGTTGGTGCGACGCCCGCGAGACATGGAATCCGCGGATCCATCCGCCGGTGGCCGTGGACGAAATAGTGCGCCGCGCCTCTGTCGACAATCCGTCGCGGGCGGTGGTGGTGACGGGCGGCGAACCGTTGATCTACCCTTTGGACGCGCTCTGCGAGGGGCTTCACGCGGCCGGGATCGAGATATTTCTCGAAACGTCGGGCTCGCATCCCTTCAGCGGCTCGTGGGACTGGGTGTGCCTTTCGCCCAAACGCCGCCAATCGCCGCTCGACGAAGCGTGGGAACGTGCCGACGAGTTGAAAGTTATTGTCGAGACGGCCCGCGATCTGCTTTGGGCGGAGGAGTGCGCCGCCCGTGTACGACCCGACACCAAACTGTTCCTGCAACCCGAATGGAGCCGCCGCGAGACCGTGATGCCGTGGGTAGTGGACTACATTAAGCAAAACCCGCGCTGGCGCTCGTCGCTCCAGTCGCACAAATATATGCGCATACCTTGAACATGAAGAACGACATACGGGAGACTCCCGGGATCGGGGGTGTGAAAAAGCGTCGTTTCAGGCCTTTCGGTTGGGTAAACGGCCCTTCGCGTGCGGTCGCTCTTGCGGCGCTACTGGTACTCGCGGTGCTTTTCGGGCGCGACGTGCTCTCCTCATTGCAACTGCGGGCGGAGATCGGTCAGTTGGAGCGGCGCAAAAAGGAACTTCAGGAGAGTCTCGCCGCCGACAGTGTGTTGCTCAGGCAGCTCGACGACCCCGAATTCCTCGAACGTTACGCCCGCGAACACTATCTGATGCGAAAAGAGGGCGAGACGGTGTACATCATCGACGAAAAATAAGAGCGGACAACGAGCCCGCTCTCTCTGTTACTCCTATTGCAACTCCCGCTGTAGTTTTATCTGCAACGCCCTCATCTGCCGTTCCATTTTTTGCATCTCCTTTTGATGCCACCGTTGTATGGAGTCGTGTTTTCGCATCTCCACCGTCATCCGTTGCTGCATCTCCGCCATCTTTTTCTCCATCTCGGGATACGTCTGTATTTTGAATTCGGGTAACGAAAACGCACTGCGAATCGAGTCCATCTGCATTTTGAATTCGGGCGAGGAAAAGGCGTTGCGCATCTCGGCTATCTTCGCCTTGAACCCGGGGGACGATAACACGGAGTCCATGGCGATGCGAAGGTCGGCGAAATTTTCAAAACTCACATCTCCGTTCATCATTATCCGCATCGTGTCGGTGCGCATGGTGATGTCATGAATTTTCAGCTCACCGTTCGGAACGGAGATGAAAATGGTGTCGGGCGCGGCAACCGGGGCAACGACCCGGAGGGTGGAGGTCGAGGGAAGCGCGGAAGGACGGGGGCCTCCGTGTCCGGAGGAACCGGAAGTGAAGAGGGGAGTTGGGCCGCGGCCTGGGGCTCGGCGGCGATTTCGCGTTCGGCGGCGGGCCTGAATGCGAAGAACAGCATCAACGCCGCGGCGAACGGTACCGTCAGGGCTACGCGCAGAGCGCGTAACCGGACTTTGTTTTCGGTTTTCATTTTGAGGAATCGTTTTTTAATCATCGAACTTTGTATGCCGTTGGCCATAACCGGAATGACACCGGCGGTCTCTTCCAGAATAGCCAACATGTAATCGCGGGGGTCGACACCGCCGGAGAGCGCTCCGCGGTCGGCCTCGAACTCGTGCACGTTGCGAAGTTCCCGGCGTACGATCCAAACGAACGGATCGAACCACAGTAAGAGCGTGAAGAATTCCATGACGGCGAGGTCGATATAGTGGCGGCGGGCGATATGTTCTTTTTCGTGGCGAATGATGATGGAGAGCCTCTCCCACGGGGCATCGGCATTGACGTAAATGTTGCGCATCACGGAGAAGGCGCTCCGCACCTCGCGGCTGAGCCAGACCGTGTAGCCGGGGAGCGTCTGGCGCTCGGCCCTGCGTCCGAGCCGCCGCAGTGCGACCATCTGACGCAATATTACGGCGGCAAGCAACAACATAACCGTCAGATATGCCGTCGCTAATACATGTTCAGGGGAAACAGCTCCGAGGATCGAGCTTACAGGAGCGGTATCCGCCTCCTGCGCGGAGGCGGGAAGATATTGTGCGGCCGCCTCGGAGCCGGGGTATTCGACGGGGACGGCCGGTTCGACGGTGTAGACGGGGCCGGGGCTCGCGGCGACCATAGTATCAGCGGCGGTAGACTTCATGGCAGTTAGCGAGGCGAATGAGAATATCTGTCCGGGCTTCTCGATGGAAACGAGCGAGAAGACAAGACTCAACACCGGAATGCAGAGCAAAAACCTCCTGCACGCCCTGTACGACGCTTTGCCGCGGAACAGCACGAGATAGAAGGCCGTGAGTAGCGCCGACGAGGCGAGCAGTTTGATGACGATTTCTAGGATCGGGTTCATGGGTGCGGCGGTTATTTAGTGTCATTGAGAATATCGACGAGCTCTTTTATCTCGGCGGCAGAGAGCTCTTCGGCCTCGGCGAAGAACGAGAACATGGCGCGGTACGAGCCGCCGAAAAGGTTGTCGCGCGTGTTTCGCAGGAACGCCCGCGAGTATTCGTCTTTCGCAACGACGGGATAATAGCGGTGGCTCTTGCCGAACGCCTCGTAATGGACGTATCCCTTCTGTACCAGGATACGCATCATCGTCGAGACGGTGCTGTATGTGAGCTTCGGAGCGGGCAGAACCTCTATTATGTCGTTGACGAAGGCTTTCCCCTTGTCCCATAGAATGTTCATCAGCCGGAGTTCGAGTTTTGTCAGTTCTTTTTCCATTTCACGGTATTTTGTCGTTGCAAAGATATAGTTAAAGACTTAGTTATACAACTAAAATCTTAACTGTTTGGCTAAAAAATTAACCATGTGTTTTTAATGCGTTGATATATAATATTTTGTATCCGCAATTTTCCCCATTCGGAATTTATGTATACCTTTGACACTCATAATTCGTAACTCGTAACTCGTAATTTATTGTATGGCAGACGAAAAGATCATCTTCTCGATGGTGGGAGTAAGCAAGGTGCTTCCCAGTAACAAAAAGATACTCAACAACATATACCTGTCGTTCTTCTACGGCGCAAAGATCGGCATCATAGGTCTGAACGGCTCGGGGAAATCGACTCTGATGAAGATCATAGCGGGTATCGACAAGAATTTCCAGGGCGAGGTGGTTTTTTCGCCCGGTTACAGCGTGGGCTATCTCGAACAGGAGCCTCAATTGGACGAATCGAAGACCGTGCGCGAGATAGTCGAGCAAGGGTGCGCCGCAACTGTCGCGTTGCTGAAAGAGTACGAGCAGGTGAACGAAGCGTTCGCCGATCCCGATCTCGACGGTGACGCGATGAACCGCCTCATCGAACGTCAGGGCGAACTCACCGAGGCCATCGATGCCGCGAACGGGTGGGAACTCGACGCCGTGTTGGAGCGCGCGATGGACGCCCTGCGCTGTCCCGACGGCGACACCCCGGTGAAAGTGCTCTCGGGAGGCGAACGCCGCCGCGTGGCCCTGTGCCGCCTGTTGTTGCAGGAGCCGGACGTGCTGCTTTTGGACGAGCCGACCAACCACCTCGACGCCGAGAGCATCGACTGGCTCGAACAGCATCTGCAACAATACAAGGGTACGGTGATCGCCGTAACCCACGACCGCTATTTCCTCGACAATGTGGCCGGTTGGATACTCGAGCTCGACCGCGGCGAAGGTATTCCGTGGAAGGGCAACTACTCGAGTTGGCTCGAACAGAAATCTACCCGCCTCGCGATGGAGGAGAAGCAGGAGTCTAAACGGCGCAAGACCCTCGAACGCGAGCTCGAATGGGTGCGAATGAGTCCCAAGGCGCGCCATGCGAAATCGAAGGCGCGTCTGGGAGCCTACGACAAGATGCTCAACGAGGACTCGAAACAGAAGGAGGAAAAGCTCGAGATATTCATCCCCAACGGGCCGCGTCTGGGCAACGTCGTGATCGAGGCTCAGGGAGTTTCGAAGGCTTTCGGCGACAGGACTTTGTACTCCGGACTCGAGTTTTCGTTGCCGCCCGCGGGGATAGTCGGCGTGATCGGCCCTAACGGTACCGGTAAAACGACGCTGTTCCGCATGATAATGGGTCTCGAACCGCCCACGTCGGGGACTTTCAAGGTCGGAGAAACGGTGAAACTCGCCTACATCGACCAGCAACACAAGTCGATAGACCCCGACAAGAGCGTCTACGAGGTGATCTCGGCCAACTCCGAGCATGTACAACTCGGCAATCGTAGCGTCCCGGCGCGCGCCTATGTTTCGAGGTTCAATTTTGGCGGCGCCGATCAGGAGAAAAAGTGCGGTGTGCTGTCGGGCGGCGAGCGAAACCGCCTGCACCTTGCCCTTGCGCTGAAAGAGGAGGGCAACGTGTTGCTGCTCGACGAACCGACCAACGACATCGACGTCAACACGCTGCGTGCGCTGGAGGAGGGTCTCGAAAACTTCGCGGGTTGCGCCGTGGTGATCTCGCACGACCGCTGGTTCCTCGACCGCATCGCAACGCACATCCTTTCGTTCGAGGGCGACGGACAGGTGAAATTCTTCGAGGGCAGCTATTCCGAGTACGAAGACTATAAAAAAGCACAAGGCCTCGAACCTGCCAAAAAGGTGAAATACCGCAAACTTGTCGAGTAAAAGGTAATTATTGCCGTCGGTTTTGGTAATTAAGAGGGCTTTAGCCCTTAGCAAAAAAAGAAATTCCGCGTCAATTGCCGTCGGTTTTAACCGACGGATAGAAAGAGCAACAATAACACCGGGCTTTAGCCCAATCGAAGATTATGGACGTTACGGCGATACCTTTTAACAAATTGATCGGGCTGGATGTTTCCGGCGACGAGCGTTACCTGTTGATGCTACCCGAGAGCGAACAATTCCTGAACCATGTCGGAACGGTTCACGCGAGCGCGCTGTTCGCATTGGCCGAGGCCACGAGCGGAGTGCGGATAATGAGCGAGTTGGGCGACCGCGACGACCTCGGGGCCGTGGTGCGCAAAGTCGAAACAAAATACCGCAACCCCGCGCAGGGGGCGGTCTGGTCGAAGGCGGCTCTCGTCGAGGATAAAGCGTCGGTGCTGGCCGAAATAGATGAGCGTGGCAGAGGTTTCGCCCACGTGGCGGTCGATCTTTTCGACGGGGCGGCAAAGTCCGTTGCCCGCTTCGAATTCGAATGGTTTGTCACAAAAATATAAATATAAGGTAGATTCCTCACATGCGTTCTGAATGACAGAAAGAGGTGTTATGCGCCTGTCATTCCGACAGAGATGCGGAGCATCGACGAGGAATCTACCGAATAGAAAAACAGATATGGCACAAAAACCGAGCATACCAAAGGGCACGCGTGACTTTTCGCAAGCCGAGACCGCGCGCCGAAACTATATCTTCGACACCTGTCGCGAGGTGTTCCGCCTCTACGGTTACGCCCCCATCGAGACCCCCGCGATGGAGAACCTCTCGACGCTGATGGGCAAATATGGCGAGGAGGGCGACAAACTGCTGTTCCGAATCCAGAACAGCGGCGAACAGGCTTCGGCGCCACCCGAGAAGGGTCTCCGTTACGACCTGACCGTACCGTTCGCGCGTTATGTGGTTCAGCATCAGAGCGAGATCGCGTTCCCGTTCAAGCGTTATCAAATTCAGCCAGTGTGGAGGGCCGACCGTCCGCAAAAAGGGCGTTACAGGGAGTTTTACCAGTGCGACGTCGATGTTATCGGTAGCCGCAGCCTTGTCAACGAATTGGAACTTATCCAGATAGTCGAGGCTGTTTTCGGCCGTCTCGGAGTGGGCGTGACGCTGAAACTCAACAACCGCAAGATACTCGCCGGAATCGCCGAGACCATCGGCCATCCCGACAAATTGGTGGATATAACGGTTGCCATCGACAAGCTCGAAAAGATCGGTATGGAGGCCGTCAAAGCCCAGCTTGCCGAAAAGGGTATCGAGACGGCGGCTATCGACAAACTCGAACCGATCCTTGCTCTCGAAGGCTCCAACGCCGAGAAACTGAATAAACTCGCCGCCGCCATCGTTGGATCGGAAACGGGTCTGCTCGGCATCGAGGAGATGCGCTTCATATTCGACATGGTGCACAATCTCGAAATCCCGCTCGACATCGAACTCGACCTGTCGCTGGCACGCGGATTGAACTACTACACCGGCACGATCTTCGAGGTGAAAGCCACAGGCTGGCAGATCGGAAGTATTTGCGGCGGCGGACGTTACGACGACCTGACGGGAATATTCGGTATGCCCGGCGTTTCGGGGGTCGGCATCTCGTTCGGCGCCGACCGCATCTACGACGTGATGGCGGGCCTGGGGCTTTTCCCCGAGGAGGCGACCGTGGGTACCCGTCTGCTGCTGGTCAACTTCGGAGGTGCGGAGGAGTTGCAGTCGCTACGCCTGCTGTCGGCACTTCGCGCGAAAGGCGTTCCGGCGGAGATTTACCCCGACGCCGCGAAGATGAAAAAACAGATGGAGTGGGCCAACCGCCGCGCCGTTCCGTTCGTCGCGATAGTCGGTGAGGAGGAACTCGCCAAGGGCGTGGCAACGGTCAAAAACATGCTCTCGGGCGAACAAAAACAGATCGCCTTCGACCGGCTCCACGAGATCTTTATATAGCGATATAACGACATGAGAACTTACCCCCGACATATAGCCGCTCTGGCGGCAGCGCTTTTTTTCGCATCCACCGCCTTTGCGCAGCAGAATTTCAGGCTCCCGCAGCAAAGGGCCGAGCGTCCCTCGCACCCCACCGCCGAGGAGTTGCGCGACATTTCCGATCAGTACACCAAACTTTCGGAGTTCTACCGCATCATGGCCGGGAACTATCTCGACACGATGAACTACGCGGCCGTGGTGGAAAAGGGCATCACCAGTATGCTTGCCGAACTCGACCCTCATTCGGTGTATCTGACGGCCAAGGAGTTGCAAACCTCCAACGAGGAGCTCGGGGGCGGATTCAGCGGCATCGGGATCGAGTTCAACACACTGAGCGACACGATTATAGTTGTCAATACCATTCTCGGAGGCCCGGCCGAAAGGGTGGGAATGTTGCCTAACGACCGCATCGTCACGATCGACGGCAAGAACGTGGTGGGCATGAGCCGCACGGATGTTCCCCGCCATCTGCGCGGGCCGAAAGGGACGAAGGTCGAGGTGGGTGTGTTCCGTCGCGGTACCGCGGGCACGCTCGATTTCACCATCGTGCGCGACGATATTCCTATCAACACCGTCGACGCGGCCTACCGGCCCGATCCGCGCACGGGTTATATCAAGGTGAACCGTTTCGGTGCGACCACGGGACGCGAGTTCGCCGAGGCGTTCGAAAAGCTGGGCGGCGTCGAAGGACTGATACTCGACCTTCGCGGCAACGGAGGCGGTTTCCTGCCGGAGGCGATCCGGATGAGCGAATTCTTCCTCGACCGCGGTCAGCGCATAGTCTCCACCCAGGGCAACATGTACCCTCCGCAGGTGTACGATGCCGGGGCTAACGGGCGATTCAACCGGGGACGCCTGATCGTGCTGGTGGATGAAATATCCGCTTCCGCCTCCGAGATAGTCGCGGGAGCCGTGCAGGACTGGGACAGGGGTATAATCGTGGGCAACTCCACCTTCGGGAAGGGGTTGGTCCAACGGGAGTTTCCGCTCAGCGACGGTTCGGCAGTACGCCTTACGATCGCCAAATATCTGACTCCGACCGGGCGTGCCATTCAACGCCCCTATGAGCGCGGACACTCCGAGGACTATTATCGTGCGGCCATGGAGCGCTACAACACTGAGCGTTATGGCAACGGATCGGCCGATACCCTCTCTTCCTCCGCGAAAGAGGAGACCGCCTCCGCGCAGCGGTTCCAAACCCTGCGTAGCGGACGTCCGGTCTATGGCGGGGGTGGCATCCGTCCCGACGTCATCGTACCGGCCGACACCACGGGCTTTTCGCAATACTGGTCGAGGCTCGTTCGTAGCGGACAGCTCGCCGAGTTCGTCCAAACCCATATCGATACGAACCGCTCCCGCCTCGCCGCACGTTACCCCGACATAGAGAGTTACATAGCCGGTTTCGACGCAGGCGAGCTTCTGCCCGCTCTGGTCGATTATGCCGCGGCCCACGGTGTGGAGCGCGACGACGAGGGTATCGAAACTTCCCGCGGGTGGATCTCCGCGCAAATCAAAGCTCTGATCGCTCAACGACTGTGGGATGTAGCCGGGTACTATCGCGTGAGCCACGCCACCTTCGACGACGGTTTCCGGCGCGCACACGGCATGATGCTGCGCTGGTACGATGTCTCGGAAGCCGCAGACGCTCCGATTACGGAAGAACTTATATCCGATTTGTCCGAATAGTGTATTTTTTTACCTTTTTTTCTTTGCCGTTTTTAAAAAATCATTAAATTTGCATTCGGTAACCTTAACAAAAACCTAAACCGGGATACAATTTTATCGTAACCGGGGTGTTGCAGTGGACAGGTTGAAGATCGGAGAGTAGGTAATGTAGCATCACGATTAGTTCGGTGGATATCCCGCGCACTAACCTATCTGAGAACTTGGAGCAACATGGGGGAAAGATTTGACTTTCGCACCGGAGGCGTGGGAGGCTCTGGCGACGGAGACGGAGGTGAAGACGTCTATTCGAAGGTCGTAAGGGCCGGGAAACGGACCTATTTCTTCGACGTAAAAGCCACACGGAGCGGCGATTATTATCTGGCGATCACCGAATCGCGCAAAAGAACGAACCGCGACGGTACGCAGGTGTTCGAAAAGAACAAGATTTTTCTCTACAAGGAGGATTTCGCAAAATTCGCCGACGGATTGGAGAACGCGATGAGCTATGTCAGGGAACACAAACCCGAGTTCTTCGAAGCCGAGGCACGAGCCGCCGAAGAGGCGGCCTTGGAGGCGGAATTCGCAATGTTGTAACCAGTAAAAGGCCGGAGGTTCTCTCCGGCCTTAATTTTGGTAATGACGTGGAACAGGGCCGATACAGTATGTGAAATGAGCGAGCGAAAGCCGCTCCTTTTTTTTCTAACCGGTCATATAACCTAAAAAATTGGGGGCGGGGAACGACGGCTGTTAATTTTGCAACCCGAAAACATGCAAACAAAATTTTTACAGCCATGCAAAACATCTTAAAGTCTACAATGCAAAAATTCTTTTTTATCGCGGCGTTGAGCACGCTGCCTCTGATCGGTATGTCCCAAAAGAAAATAACGGGAAGCGTCGAAATAGTACCCAACTATTTGTGGCACATGTTCGCCTCGGCCAATTTGTGGGACAACCCGGAAAATAGTTACGGCGATCACTATGGCCACACTATCCCTTCTGCCGACAGACAGTTTTTGTACGACAACCGCGCTCTTATAGCCTGGGGCAACGGACGGACAGGAATGCTGACCGGAGGGCTGTTCTTCGTTCCATTGCAAAATGAAACGACCATCGAACAGTATATCGCTTTTCTGGAGGAGGCCACGGCTACGGTGCCTGAGTCGTATATGTCCGTTACCAGTGAACTTATCCGAATAATGAAGGACAACTACGCCGCTTTCGAGCGTGAGGTATGGCCATTATTGGAACCCGAACTGTTGAAAGCCAAAGAGATGATCGAGGCGCGCTTTGCAGGAACGGATCCCATAGCGCTGTGGGAAAAGAATCTCGGCAGACCCTATCCGGGAGAGAAAAAAGAGCTCGTGCTCACCTATGCCAATTACGCCGATCTGCCCTCGGCCAACGACATCTCAATGGAGAGGAACAACTTCGGCATAATTCCCGACGAACAGACTGTGGAGTGGGTTTACCAGACCGTTCTGCACGAGATAGGTATATTCGCGATAATGCCGATAATCAGGGAGCTGCAGTCCGACCCGTCTCTGCAAACCGAACTTCTGAAAAGCGGCAATATAGTTTATGTGGCTTTCGAGACCTTTGCCGAAAAGAGGAAGGACGATATATTCGGGAGCGAGCCCAAAGTATTCCTTCCGCAGTGGGAGGAGGAATACCGGTGGTTCTACCGATGGTACCGAGAACACGACTCGCCGAGGGCAGATCCCGAAACGTTGATAAGGAACGCTATCTCCGAGTACGTCGCCTCGCGGCAGTAAGCGCGAAGGAGCCTGCCTGAGAATTTAAGCGCCCCGAAAAGTGTGACTTTTTCGGGGCGCTCTGTTCTTTATCCAGGGCCTTACCAAATGACGACCCTCTGTTCGGGCGGGAGGAACATCGCACCGGAGGTTATCTCGAACGCGGAGTAGAAGGTGTCGAGATTCTTGACCGCTCCGTCGACCCTCCATTTGCCGAGCGAGTGTTCGTCGACCTTGGTGAGGCGGACGATCTCTTCGTTGCGGATGTTCTGCGCCCACAGCGTGGCGTAGGAGAGATAGAAACGCTGATCGGAGGTAAATCCGTCGATCGGGGCGGGCGGGGCGCCGCCTTCCGACATCTTCATCGCGGTGTACGCCACTCTCAGACCACCCTGGTCGGCTATGTTCTCACCCAGCGAGAAGCGTCCGTTGGCTTGAAGGGCGGGTTGCGTGGTAGTCGTGCCGTCTGCCTGCGTCACCTCCATTTCGGGCAACACCTCGATAGCGTCGTACTGCGCCACCAGCACGTCGGCCAGCGCGTTGAACTTTGCCGCGTCCTGTTCGGTCCACCAGTCGGCGAGGTTTCCTTCCTTGTCGAACTGCCGTCCCTGATCGTCGAAACCGTGGGTCATTTCGTGGCCTATCACCACGCCTATCGCGCCGTAATTGACAGCGTCGTCGGCGTCGGGGTTGAAGAACGGAGGTTGCAGAATGGCCGCCGGGAAGCATATCTCGTTCGACGAGGGGTTATAATAGGCGTTCACCGTCTGCGGGCTCATGTGCCACTTCGACTTGTCGACGGGTTTGCCCGCTTCGGCCATGCCGTCGTCGGAGTGCCATGCGCGGGCACGCTTGATGTTCTGCCAGTACGACAGCGAGGGGTCGATCTCGAGGGTCGAATAGTCTTTCCACTTGTCGGGATAGCCTATCTTGACTATGAAAGTGCCCAGTTTTTCGTGCGCTTTCGCCTTGGTCTCGTCCGACATCCATTCGAGGTTATCGATATGGACGCCGAGGGCCGCCTGAAGGTCGGCAACGAGCTTCAACATGCGTTCCTTGCTTTGAGGCGGGAAGTATTTGGCGACGTACATCTCTCCGACCGCTTCGCCCAGAGTTCCGTTGGGTACGCTCAGGGCGCGTTTCCAGCGCGGGCGCGGTTCCTGCTGTCCCGACATGGTGCGGCCGTAGAACTCGAAACGGGCCATCTGAGCCGCGTCGTCGAGATAGCTTGCGGCATCGTCGAGCATGTTGAAGGCGAGATAGTAATTCAGTTTGGTGCGGTCGCCGGCGAGAATCTCATTGGCCACGCGCAACACCTTCGGATGCGAGACGTTGATCTCGGTGAGCGCCGGAAGGCGGAGCGTCTCGAAATAGACGTCCCAGTCCACGGCGGGATAGTCGGCCTTGAGGCTTTCCACGCTCACCTTGTTGTAGCTGTTGTATGGATTGCGCAACTCGACGTTCGAAAGCGACACCTCGGCGATCTTCGTCTCGATCTCCATCACCGCCTCTACCGCCGCCGCGGGGTCGCCGTAGCCCGACATGGCGAAGATGGCCGCGATATACTTTTGATACGCCTGACGGATGGCCTCGTTCTCGGCGTCGAGATAGTAGTCGCGATTGCCCATTCCGAGGCCCGACTGATAGAGGTAGACCATGTTGGTGGAGCTCTCCATCATGTCGGCGTCGACGAAGGGCGCGAAGAACGGACTGCCCATCTCGCGGTGGATCCCGGCCAGGAGCCGCGAAAGGTTTTCGCGCCCGAGAGACTGCGGGATGGCGGCGAGATCCTCCTGAACGGGAGCGAATTTCTCAGTGTTGAGCCTTGCCGAGTCGAGCCCCAGCCTGTAGAGGTCACCGATCTTCTGCTCCACACTCCCTGTAGGAGCGGTTTTTTTCTCCATCTCGGAGAAGAGGTCGCGGATGCGCACTTCGTTGTTCTCGCGGAGCACGTCGAACGAGCCGTAACGCGAAAATTCGGGTTTCAGAGGATGGGCCTTCTGCCAGCCGCCCGTGGCGTACTCATAGAAATCCTCCGACGGAGAGATCGTCTCGTCGAAATTCGCAAGGTCGATGCCCGGCACATGGTTTTTCTTTTCGGCACAAGATGCCATAGCTAAAACTGAAATGATAAGTAATAAGCGTTTCATAACATATTTAGTTGAAAGTTGAAAATTGAAAGTTGAAAGTGAAAAAGATGAACGGCTAAGCCAACGCATAAAGATATTGCGCGGCATACTTTCAACTCTCCACTTTCAACTTTCAACTATTTGCGAATGGCCGCCACTCCGGGAAGCTCCTTACCTTCGATATATTCGAGAAGGGCGCCGCCGCCGGTGGAGTTGTAAGAAACCTTGTCTGCGAGGCCGAACTTGTTGATGGCCGCCACGCTGTCGCCGCCGCCTATCAGCGAGAAAGCTCCCCCTGCGGTAGCCTCGACTATGGCTTCGGCCACGGCACGTGTTCCGTGGGAGAACTTTTCGAACTCGAACACGCCCACGGGACCGTTCCAAAGGATGGTCTTCTGGCCCTTGATGGCCTCGGCAAAGATCTTTTCACCCTTTTTGCCGATATCCATGCCCTCCCAGCCCTGCGGGATCTTGTTCACGTCGCATTCGAGGGTGTTGGCTTCGGGCGAGAAGTCGTCGCCGCACAGAGCATCGGGCGAGAAGTAGAGCTTGACACCCTTCTTTTCTGCCTTTTTGATTATCTCGAGGGCGAGGGGGTGCATCTCCTTTTCGTCCATCGAGTCGCCCACGTTCTCTCCGCGTGCCGAAGCGAAGGTGTAGGTCATGCCGCCGGCGAGGATCAGACTGTCGACCTTCTCCATCAGTTTTTCGATGATAACGATCTTGGTGGAGACTTTAGCGCCGCCGAGGATCGCCATGAACGGGCGGCCGGGGTTCGACATCACGCCGTCGATGGCTTTAAGTTCGTTCTCCATCACATAGCCGAACATCTTGTCCTGCGGGAAATAGTCGGCGATGAGGGCCGTGGAGGCGTGGGCACGGTGGGCGGTGCCGAAAGCGTCGTTGATATATACGTCGGCCAGAGAGGCGAGGTGCCGGGTGAACTCTTTCTGCGAGGCTTTGACGGCCTTCTTGGCGGCATCCTTCTCTTCGTCGGAAGCCTCTTTGGCGAGCCCGCGCGGTTTACCCTCCTCTTCGGCGTGGAAGCGCAGGTTCTCGAGCATCATCACTTCGCCCGGCTTGAGGTTCGCGGCCTTTTCGGCGGCCTTTTCGCCCCACGAGTCACCGGCGAATTCGACTTTGTGGCCGAGCAACTTTTCGACCTCGCCGACGATGTGGCGGAGCGAGAATTTGTCCTCGTTATTCATTTTGGGACGGCCCAGGTGCGACATCAGAATTACCGAGCCGCCGCCTGCGAGCACTTTTTCGATGGTGGGGATGGCGGCGCGGATGCGCGTCGAGTCGGTGACGTTGAAGTTTTCGTCGAGGGGCACGTTGAAGTCGACGCGGATGATCGCGCGCTTGCCCCTGAAATCGTAGGTGTCGATAGAGTTCATAGCAGATATTTTTCGGGTTAATTATACTTGACGAGCCGTGGGAAAAACATCGCAAGTTACGAAAAAAAGTGCAAAAATCTGTCCTCGGTCGCAAATAATAATTCGTTACTGTGAGATATGAAAAAAAATCGTTATCTTTGCTAACAGTCTGAAAGCCTTACGCTAAATTGATATCATTTTCTTAACATTATGTACGGGAAAATCGAACAGCACCTCGCGGGTGAGTTACAAAGTATAAGGGACGCGGGGCTCTACAAAACCGAACGCATCATAGAAAGCCCGCAATCGTCTGAAATTCAGGTGGGTGGACGTGCGGTATTGAATTTTTGCGCCAACAATTATCTGGGGCTCTCAGATCATCCGCGCCTCATCGAAGCCGCACGTACTGCGATGCAGGAGCGTGGTTTCGGAATGTCGTCGGTGCGCTTCATATGCGGCACCCAGGACATTCACAAGGAGCTGGAGGTAGCCATCGCCGACTATTTCGGCACCGAGGATACCATCCTTTACGCCGCCTGTTTCGACGCCAACGGCGGGGTGTTCGAGCCGCTGTTGGGCGAACAGGACGCGATAATTTCCGACTCGCTGAACCACGCCTCCATAATCGACGGAGTGAGGCTTTGCAAGGCGGCGCGCTACCGCTACGCAAACGCCGACATGGCCGATCTCGAAGAACAGTTGAAAGCGGCCTCCGGGGCACGTTTCCGGCTGATAGTTACCGACGGGGTATTCTCGATGGACGGCAACGTCGCGCCGCTCGACGAGATATGCGCACTGGCCGACCGCTACGACGCCCTCGTGATGGTCGACGAATGCCATTCGGCGGGGGTTGTGGGAAGCACAGGCCGCGGAGTGACCGAACTTTACGACCTGCGCGGAAAAGTCGACATAATCACCGGCACGCTGGGCAAGGCGTTCGGAGGCGCTATAGGAGGCTTCACGACGGGGCGCAAGGAGATAATCGAGCTTCTCAGGCAACGTTCGCGTCCCTATCTCTTCTCCAACTCGCTGCCTCCGGCGGTGGTCGGGGCGGGCATCGAGTGTTTCCGCATGTTGGAAGAGAGCGATGAACTGCACGCGCGCCTGGCCGCTAACGTCGAGCATTTCCGGAGCGCGATGATAGCCGCCGGGTTCGACATTAAGCCCACGCAGTCGGCCATCTGCGCCGTGATGCTCTACGACGCGCCCCTTTCGCAAAGGTTCGCCGCTCGGTTGCTCGACGAAGGAATATACGTCACCGGCTTCTACTATCCGGTCGTTCCCAAGGGGCAGGCGCGCATTCGCGTACAGGTGTCGGCGGGACATACCATAGCCGAGCTCGACAAATGCGTCGAGGCGTTCGTGAAAACAGGTAAAGAATTGAACGTAATAAATTGAGGATTATGATGTTGGACATGGATGCAATAGACCGTACCATATTGCGGCTGTTGATGAAGAATGCAAGGATGCCCTATCTGGAGATCGCCCGCGAATGCGGCATCTCGGGAGCGGCCATCCATCAGAGAGTGAAGAAATTGACCGATCTGGGAGTGATCCAGGGCACACGCCTTATTGTCGATCCCAAGAGCCTCGGTTTCGATGTGTGTACCTTCATCGGTATCCAGCTTCGGGAGGTGTCGTTGCACGGTAGCACTGTAGAGACGCTGCGCCAGGTGCCCGAAGTGGTCGAATGCTACTTCCTGACGGGGAAATACAACCTTTTCATTAAGGTTTATTGCCGCGACAACGAGCACCTGATGCGTACCATCTTCGACAAGATATTGACCGTACCGGGCATCACCACCACCGAAACGTTCATATCGCTCAACGAAACCTTCTCGCGGCAGGTTTCGATCGAAAACGTACTTTAAATTTGATAATTTGGTGATTTGATAATTATTTCTTTTGCGCGTGGCTCATTATCAAATTACCAAATCATCAAATAAATTATTATGATCCAGGTTACCAAAGAGTTCTCGTTCGAGATGGCCCACGCGCTGGAGGGCCACGACGGAGCGTGCAGCCGTATTCACGGCCATTCCTACCGGCTGTGGGTAACTGTCGGAGGTGTGCCTTCGGACGATGCCGCCTCGCCCAAACAGGGTATGGTGGTCGATTTCGGCGACCTGAAACGCATCGTGGGGGAGGAGATCATCGCCCGTTTCGACCATGCTTTCGTGGTTCGCCGCACCCCCGCCAACAATGCCCTTGTCGACGCCCTCGCCGCCCATTACGAGGGGGTGCGCGTCGTCGACTGGCAACCCACGAGCGAGAATCTCGTGTCTCATTTCGTCGAACTGTTACGCGAACGTCTTCCCGTCGGAGTTACGCTTCGTGCGGTGAAACTGTCGGAAACCGCCTCCTCCTTTGCAGAATGGATAGTTGATAATGGATAATTTCTGCTACGCGCAAAAAATTATCCATTATCAATTGTTCATTATCCATTAAAATTTTATGAATAAAATTTTTTTGTTAGACGCCTACGCCCTCATTTTCAGGGCATATTACGCTTTTCTGGGGCGGCCGATGCGCAATGCGGCGGGATTGAACACTTCGCCCGTGTTCGGCTTCACCAAGTTCCTGCGTGACATTATCGTCAGGGAGCGTCCGCGTCATCTGGGCGTGGCGTTCGATCCCAAGGGCGGCAACTTCCGGCACGAACTCTACCCCCTGTACAAGGCCAACCGCGGTGAAACACCCGAGGACATAGTGCTCGCGGTGCCATACATCAAGCGCATACTCGACGCGATGTGCATCCCCGTGCTGGAGGTGCCGGGCTGGGAGGCCGACGACGTGATAGGCACACTGTCGGTGAAGGCCACCGGGGCGGGTTTCACGACCTTCATGGTGACGCCCGACAAGGATTACGGCCAGCTTGTGGCCGACCGCGCCCTCATTTACAAGCAACGCAAGAACGGCGAGGGGGTCGAAATCGTAGACCGTGAGGCGATAAAAGCGCAGTACGGGGTGGACGATCCACGGTTGGTGATAGACATTCTGGCGCTGTGGGGCGACGCCTCCGACAACGTTCCGGGCGTTCCGGGCATCGGCGAAAAGGGTGCGGCGAAACTCGTGGGACAGTTCGGTACCGTGGAGAATATTCTGGCCCATGTCGATTCGCTCACAGGACGCGCGCGCGAAAACATCATTGCGAACCGTGAGCAGTTGCTGCTGGCCAAACGACTTGTGACCATCGACACGGAGGTGCCTGTCGATTTCGTGCCCGGCGAACTGGAGATGTGCGATCCCGATTGCGAGGCTCTTCGCGAGGTCTACACCGAACTCGGATTCAATATGTTCCTGCGCGAGATGGCATCCGACAGCCGTTCTCCGTTCAATTCGGCGATACTGTGCCGCGGCACGGTTCCGTCGGAACCTGCCGATAATTACGAATTGCGAGTTACGAATTACGAGAGACGCGAACCGCAACCCTCGACGCAACCAAAGCCTCAACCCGATCTCTTTTCTACCGCTCCGACAACACGGCAATCCGACCAACCCGAGCAGGGCGATCTCTTTTCATCGGCCCCGGCGCTCGACAACATCGCTACCGTCCCCCACGAATACCGCACCGTCGACAGCGACGAGGAGTTGCGGGAGTTGGTGGCGGCGTTCGAAGCCCTTCCGGAGTTCGCCTACGACACCGAGACCACCGGTTACGACTGCTTCACCGACCGCATGGTCGGGATATCTCTTTGCGCCGAGCCGCACAAGGCGTTCTGGATACCGCTTACGCCCGAAACCCGCGCCGCACGACTTGCCATCCTCAAACCGTTGCTGGAGAACCCCCGGATCGCAAAGATCGGCCAGAACATAAAGTTCGATGACGCTTTTCTGCGCTCGGCGGGAATAGAGGTGAAGGGGCGCAAGTTCGACACGATGTTGCTACACTATCTTTTGGACCCCGAGTCGCGACACGGAATGAACCATTTGGCGCACAGCTATCTGAATTACGATCCGATACCTATCACGGCGCTCATAGGCTCCGGGGGGAGGCAGATCACGATGGAGATGGTGCCGCCCGACCGCGTGGCCGAATACGCCGCCGAGGATGCCGACGTGACCCTGCGCCTGAAGCACGTTCTGTGGCCGCAAGTCGTCGCGCAAGGCCTCGAAAAACTATATCTCGACATAGAGGAACCTCTTGTCGATGTGCTGGCGTCGATGGAGCGCGAGGGAGTGCGCATCGACACCGGGATACTATCCGAATATGCGAAAGAACTGACCCGGCAACTCGCCGCACTCGAAACCCGCATCCGGGAGATCACCGCCGAACCTGCGCTCAACATCAACTCCGCCCGTCAGTTGGGCGAGATACTTTTCGGGAAGATGCGTCTTGCGGGCGACAAGCCCAAAATGACGAAAACCCGCCAGTACAGTACCGACGAGGAGACGTTGCAGGGCCTGGCGGGCAAACACGAAGTGGTGGGCCTCATTCTCGAATACCGGGGGGTCAAGAAACTCCTTTCGACCTATGTCGAGGCGCTTCCGCAGCTTGTGAATCCCGTTACGGGACATATACATACTTCATACAATCAGGCCGTTACAGCGACAGGGCGGCTCTCGTCGACGAATCCCAATCTGCAAAATATCCCGATCCGCGAGGAGCAGGGGCGTATGATCCGCCGAGCTTTCGTCCCGTCGGACGGCGATCACGTTCTGCTTTCGGCCGACTATTCGCAGGTTGAGTTGAGGCTGATGGCCCATCTGAGCGGCGACGAGGCGATGATAGAGGCTTTCCGGCAGGGCGAGGACATCCACCGCGCCACCGCCGCACGCATTTTCGGGGTCGCACCCGCCGAAGTCACCTCCGAGCAGAGACGCCGCGCCAAGACCGCCAACTTCGGCATCATCTACGGCATCTCGGCTTTCGGTCTGGCCCAACGGCTGAACATTCCGCGCGGTGAGGCCGGGGCGATCATCGAGGGTTATTTCCGCTCCTATCCGGGGGTGAAGGCGTATATGGAGAGAGTGGTGGCCGAAGCGCGCGAGACAGGATATGTCGAGACCATCTTCGGCCGCCGCCGTATGCTTCCCGACATCTCGTCGCGCAACGCCACGGTGAGGGGACTTGCCGAACGAAACGCCATCAACGCCCCGCTCCAGGGAAGCGCGGCCGACATAATGAAGATAGCCATGATCCGCATTTTCAACGGTTTGCGCGAGAGGGGACTGCGGTCGAAAATGATACTTCAGGTGCACGACGAAGTGGTGATCGACACCCTGCGCTCAGAGCGGGATGCCGTTGCGGCTCTTGTGAAAGCCGAGATGGAGGGCGCGGCCCGGTTGGCAGTGGCGCTCGAAGTCGAGGTAGGCGTCGGAGAAAACTGGTTAGATGCTCATTGACGTGAAAGAAAAACTTTACGGAAAGACACCGGACGAACTGCGCGAAATCGCGGCGAGCCTGAAGATGCCCCGCCACGCGGCGGGACAGATGGCGGCGTGGCTTTACCGGCGCGGGGTGACCGAAATCGCCTCGATGACCGATATTTCGGCGGCCAACCGTGCGCGGCTCGCCGAACGTTTCGAGATAGGTCTGTCGGAGCCTCTTCGCGAGACGGTCTCTGTCGACGGCACTAAAAAATATCTGTTCGGAACCGGGGACAGCGCCCTCGTCGAGGCGGCGATGATTCCCGACAACGGCCGCGACGGCGAGCGGGCGACGCTGTGCCTCTCGTCTCAGGCGGGTTGCCGCATGGGGTGTGAGTTCTGCGCCACGGGACGGCAGGGCTTGCAGTGCAACCTCACGGCGGGCGAGATACTGAACCAGTTCGCCTCGCTCCCGGAGCGCGACTCCCTCACCAACATCGTCTATATGGGTATGGGCGAACCTTTGGACAACCTGGATGAAGTGCTGAAGTCGCTGGAGATACTCACCTCCGATTGGGGTTACGGCTGGAGCCCGACGCGCATAACTGTCTCCACGGCGGGCCTCACTCCCGCGCTGGAGCGGTTCCTGAAAGAGAGCCGCGTCCATCTCGCCGTCAGCCTGCACAATCCCTTTTCGGATGAGCGTGCGGCCATCATGCCCGTCGAGCGCGCCTGGCCGGTGGAAAAGATCGTGGAAATACTGAAGTGCTATTTTTCGCGTAGCAAAGATCGCCCGTGCGGCCCGCACCAGCGCAGAATCAGCTTCGAATATATCGTCATGAGCGGCCTGAACGACTCTCCGCGCCACATAACCGGGCTCACGAAACTGGTGGGCGGTCTGTCGTGCCGCGTGAACCTGATAAAATTCCATAAAGTCCCCGGCTCGCCCTTTTTCAGCCCTCCGCAGGCGTCGATGGAGCGTTTCCGCGACGCACTCACCCGCAAAGGCATCCGAACGACGATTCGCACCTCCCGCGGCGAAGATATAGAAGCCGCGTGCGGACTCCTCTCCACCCAAAGCAAAGATTGAATTGTCGCCGTAACAACAAGAAAGGCTCCCGGGGGAGCCTTTCCGTCTATTTCTTCTTGCCGGTGCCGGGCTGTTTGCCGCGCGGGCCGCGCACAGGGGGAGGAACGTCCTTGCCGCCACGTCCCTGAGACTGTTGCTGTTGTTGCCGTGCCGCCGCCAACTGTGCCTTTTGGGCCTCTTCCAGACGCTGCATGAATCCGCTCTTCTTTTTCTCCTTACGCGGGGTTTCGAACATCTTTTTACGAAGTTTCTCGTCGTCGATGAAGAGGCGCACGCCGTAGATCTGCGCCATGTTGAGTATGTTGCCCAACAGATAGTAGAAACAGAGGCCCGCCGAATAGTTGTTGAACCACAGCAGCATCATTATCGGCATCATGTAGAGCATCATGAATTTCATTCCGGGCATTCCGGCCTGCGAGGGTTGCTGCTTGAAATTGATCCACGAGAAGAAGAACATCGAAACAGCCATCAGCAGTGCGAAAAGGCTGATGTGGTCGCCGTACCACGGTATCTTGAAGCCGAGGTTCACGATGCTGTCGTAGCTCGACAGGTCTTCGGCCCACCACAGGGGTTGCTGGCGCAGTTCGATGGCTTCGGGGAAGAAGCGGAACGCCGCTATGATGATCGGGAACTGGATCAACATCGGCAGACACCCCGCCAGAGGGTTGATACCCGCACGGCGGTAGAGTTCCATCGTCGCCTGCTGCTTTTTCACCGCGTCGGCCTGATCGGGATAGCGGGCATTGATCTCGTCCACCTCGGGCTTGATGACCCTCATCTTTGCCGACGACTTGTAGGATGTGAACGTGAGCGGGAAGATGATCGTCTTGATGATAAGAGTGAGTATCAGAATAATAAGTCCGAAACTCGCAATCTTTCCGCCGAGCCAGTCGAAGATGGGGATTATCAGAAGGCGCGTCACCCAGCCGAAGCTCATCCATCCCATCGTGATGATCCTCTCCATCGACAGGTCGTATCCCTTGAGCGTGGAGAACTCGTTGGGACCGAAATAGAAACGGAAACCGTAGGTGTCCTTGTCGCGCTCCATGGGCACGCTCATGCGGGTATGGAACTTTTTAACTGTTCCCTCTCCGGGGTGCGAGGTGGTGAAATTCAGGTCGGCGCCCTGAAAAGCGTCGTCGGCGATTATGAACGACGAGAAGAAGTGCTGTTTGAGGGCGATCCATTTCATGCGACTCGGATCGCTTTCGCTTTTGGAACTTCCCGCGTTCACCACGCCCAACTGCTCGACCCCTTTCACACCCGGATAGTGGTAGGCGATAGTGGTGTAGCGGTTCTCGTTGTCGAAACCCTTCTCGTTCTGAAGGCTGGTGTTTTCCCATTCGAGATCGAACAGCGACTGGTTCGAGAGCCTTCCCTCCATACCGACGAACTTCACTTCGTAGCCGATCATATAGCCGGTCTTCGGGATGGTGTAGACGAACTCGACGTAAGCCGCCGAATCGACCGGCAGACGCATCGACACGCGTTTGGATTCCTCTCCGCCCTGCCACTGCGCGTTACCGTCCCACGTGAAGTTGAAATCGCGGGTATTCACCTGCGCGTCGCGTCCCTGGCGGCGCAGGAAGAATGCGACGTCGAAACTCTCGGTGCCCGGTTTCCACATGTGCAGCGCCTCGCCGCCATATTTCTTATAGTCTTTGAGTACCACGTCGGAGATCACTCCCCCGAGGGTGGAGAACTCGTATGTGGCAACGTCGTTGGAGACGGTGAAGCGCTGAGGCTCGCCCGTACGCGCCGCGGCCATCACGTCGCCCAGAGGATCGGCCGTGGGTTGAGGCGCTGCGGCGCCCGTCGCTCCGAAGGTCGCCATCCTCACGGAATCGAAGACCGGATCCACGGGAGCAGGGGCATTGGCCTTTGCGATGGAGTCTTCCACGCGCTTCTGTTCCTGGAATTTCTGTTGCTGCTTTCCGTTGTACCACGAAAATCCGAACAGGATCAGCCCGATCAGAACGAAGCCTATTACTGTCTGTTTATTCATTCTTAATTTTTATTTTCCGTAGCCTTCTTCACGAAAGCGACGAACAGTGGGTGGGGATTCTTAACGTTGCTTTTGTATTCGGGATGGAACTGCACCGCCACGAACCATGGGTGTGCCGGGATCTCGACCGCTTCGACGATCTTTCCGTCGGCGGAGGTTGCCGTTATATTCATTCCCGCCTCAAGAAAACGCTCGCGATAGGCCGAGTTGAACTGATAGCGATGGCGGTGACGTTCGGATATCGCGGTGGCGCCGTACGCCCGGGCGATGCGCGAACCCTCCGTCAGCTCTATCGCGAAGGTACCCAGTCGCGACGGCCCCTCTTTGTACTCCTTCATCGCTTCGATGACGGGATTTGCGGTGGCGTCGTTCTCTTCGGAGGTGTCGGCGTCGGCAAGGCCCATAACATCGCGTGCGAACTCTATCACGGCGCAGTGCATCCCGAGGCATATCCCGAAAAACGGCACTCCCTTTTCGCGGGCATACTTCACCGCGAGCATTTTGCCCTCGAGGCCCCGGCGGCCGAAGCCAGGAGCGACGAGGATACCACCCATCGGAGAGAGGGTCTCCTCGATATTTTCGGCGGTCAGTTTCTCCGCGTTAATGTAGTTGAGGTGTACCTTGACGTTGTTGGCCGCACCGGCGTGGATGAAAGCCTCCGAGATGCTCTTGTAGGCGTCGGGAAGCTCGGTGTATTTACCCACCAGGGCAATGTCGACGGTCTTCTTTGGGTTTTTCACCTTGCCCACGAACTCCTTCCACCCTTTGAGGTCGGGTTTCTGCCTGGTGGAGAGACCGAGTTTGCGAAGCGTCACGGTGTCGAGGTTCTGTTCGTGCATTTTGAGAGGCACCTCGTAGATGGTGGGCACGTCGATCGACTCCATCACAGCCTCGGCGTCGACGTTGCAGAACAGCGCCACCTTTTTACGAAGGTCTTCGCCGATATGCTGTTCGGTGCGCAGTACCAGAATATCGGGCTGCAAACCGTTCTCCAGAAGCATCTTCACCGAGTGCTGGGTGGGCTTGGTCTTGAGTTCGCCCGAAGCCGCCAGATAGGGAATCAGCGTGAGATGCACCACGGCGGTATTTTGCGGGCCGAGGTCGTAGCGGAGTTGGCGCACGGCCTCGATGTAGGGCAGACCCTCTATGTCGCCCACCGTACCGCCGATCTCGGTGATGACGATATCGAAATCACCGTGGCTTCCGAGTATCTGGATGCGGCGTTTGATCTCGTCGGTGATATGGGGGATCACCTGCACGGTCTTACCCATGTAGTCGCCCCGGCGCTCCTTGTCGATGACCGCCTGATAGATACGTCCCGTAGTGACGCTGTTGGCCTGCGAGGTGGCCGTTGCGGTGAAGCGCTCGTAGTGGCCCAGGTCGAGGTCGGTTTCGGCGCCGTCGTCCGTCACATAGCACTCGCCGTGCTCGTAAGGATTGAGCGTACCCGGATCGACGTTGATATAGGGGTCGAGCTTCTGGTTCGTGACGCGGTATCCCCTCGCCTGCAACAGCTTTGCAAGCGAGGCGGCAATGATCCCTTTGCCCAGCGATGAGGCGACGCCGCCCGTCACGAAAATATATTTGGTCGGACTCTTCTTTATCATGATTTTTTGTATTTGATAATTTGGTGATTTGATAATTTGATAATTGTTTTTTGCGTAGCAATCATCAAATTATCTCATTATCAAATCATCTAATAATTATTCCTGTTCGGCATCAATAAGGTTTATCTTCTCGATGGTGGCGGCCATGTCGGCTTTTGCACGATCGATCTTCTCTCTCACGTCGGCGATCATCGCTTCGGCGTTCTTGGAGTGGCCGAAGAAACCGATGTTGTTCTCGAGCGTCGCGATATCGGTTTCGAGCTGCTTCACCTTGTTGTAAAGCCTTTCGCGTTCGTGGCGAAGGCGTCCGCCGCCCGAACCGGCCTCTTTGAGCGAGGCCACGCGACCGCGGAACTTCTCCATCGAGCGCTCCTGCTGTCCGCCGCGAATGGCCGCGAACATGCGGTCCACCACCTCTTTGTATTGACGGGAGATCGTCTCCTTCTGCCTGATGGGCACAAAACCGACTTCGCCCCACTGGCGCTGGAACTCCTTGATATCCTCGAAGGTCAGACCGTCCGTTCCGCGAGCCTCGGCGGCGGCGAGCAGGGCGCGTTTCCGTTCGAGATTCTCCTTGTAACTTCCTTCGACCCCCGAGAAATGGCTGTTCTTGCGCTCGAAGAACGCATCGCAGGCTGCCCTGAAACGTTTCCACACGGCGTCTGAATTGCGTCTGGGAACGGGGCCTATCTCTTTCCATCTCTTCTGGAGGGCGATCAGGGCGTCGCTCGTCGTTTTCCAGTCGTCGCTCGCGGAGAGGGCTTCGGCGGCTTCGCATATCTCGTTCTTGAGGGCCAGATTGAGGTCCATTTCGCCTTTGAGCTGGTTGTAATAATTGCGCTTGGCCTCGAAGAAACCGTCGCACGCCACACGGAAACGCTCGTATACGCGCGTGTTGTTCTTCTTGGGGGCGAAACCTATGGTCTTCCACACCTTCTGTATCTCGAGCAACTTGTCCGACGCCTTGTTCCACTCCTTGCGGCTGGTAAAAGGTTCACTCGCAAGAGCTTCCACCTGCTGGCACAATTCGGCCTTGAGGTCGAGGTTCTTTTTCTGCTCCTCCTTGATGCCGTCGAAGTAGCTCTGATGCTGACGGTTGATGCGGCCCGACGCTTCGCGAAAACGCTCCCACACCGCCTCCTTGAACTCGGTGGCGACGGGGCCTACCTCCCTCCACTGGTCGTGGAGCTTTTGCAGACGGTGGAACGCGACCACTATCGAGGGTTCGAGAACCAGCGCTTCGGCCTCCTCGCAGAGGGCGAGTTTCGCCTCGTGGTTCTTTTTGAGATCGAGGTCGCGGAGTTCCTTGTTTATCTTGATGTAGCTGTAAAAATTCTCTACGTGGTGGTTGTACGTCTCCCACAGGTCTTTGACGGCGGTCTGGGGAACAGGGCCCACCTCGCGCCACCTTTGCTGCAATTCACGGAAGGCGTTGAATGTCTGTCCGACGGTCTCTCCCGCGCCCACGAGGGCTTTCAACTCTTCGATTATCTCGAGTTTGGCCTTCAGGTTCTCTTCGCGATGGGCGTCGAGAGTCGTAAGGAACTCGTCCCTTTTGCGCCGGTATTCGCCGATCAGCTCCTTGAGGCGCGTTTCGGCGACATCGACCGGAGCCTCGAATGTCTCGGGATCGTTCCCCGCGTCGGCCCACGCTTTACGCGCGGCCTCCATATCGGTGCGGTGTAGCTTGTAGAAAGCCACCTTGATAGCTTCGGCGTCGCGGCGGAGGGTCTGAACGGGCTTCGCGGCCAAAAGATCGGCGAAAAGCTCGACCAACTGCGATTTGTTCTTGGCGGTCAGATCGAGTTCGCTTGCCGGAGCGTCGTTCTGCGCGGCGTTTTCGGCAGTACTCTCGTCGTCGGACTCTTCGCCCAGATCGAGTTCGGAGCCTTCGGCGGCAAGCGCGGCCTCCTCGTCGGAGAAATCGACGGTATCGTCGAGAGCGGGAGCGGGGGCGGGTTCGATCGTGGCAGCGGGTTCGGGCACGGCGACCACGGCTTCAGGCTCGACCACTGCCACGACCTCGATTTCCGGGTCGGGAGCAACTTCGGGCTCGGAGGCCGTCTCCTCCCGGTCGGCGGGGGCACACTCTGTTTCCGGCACGGTGTCCTCGGCGTCGGGAGCGCATTCGGTCTCGGCGCCGACTTCCGCTTCGGGCGTGGCGGTCTCTTCGGTTAGGGTTTCCTCGACGGCCTCGACGGGCGCCGATACGTCATCGACCACAGGGTCGAGCAGCTCCTCTGGAGCAGAATTCTTGGCGGTAGACATAGTAGTGATAATTTTTTGGGTCCTTCAGGGAAGGAAACATTCATGCAAAGATAGTGCAAGCCGAACGAAAAGCCAAATTTATTTGGCTTTTCTGAGGCGCCGCCTATCTAAAACAAGCGTAGCGCAGTTAAAGTAGTGCAAGCCGAGAGGAATGCCAAATTTATTTTGCATTTCGCTCGGCTTGCACTACCTTTGCGACCTATGACGCACAGAATCCTGATAGTCGACGACGAGCCGGACATACTCGAATTCGTCGGATACAACCTCAGAAAAGAGGGATACGAGGTTGAAACCGCCTCCAATGGCCGCGAGGCTGTCGACCGCACCCTCGCATGGCACCCCCATCTGATACTTTTGGACGCCATGATGCCCATCATGGACGGATTCGAAGCGTGCCGCCTGATACGTACCACCAAAGGCATCGACGACACCCTAGTGGTGTTCCTCACCGCCCGGGGCGACGAGAACTCGCAGGTTCGCGGTTTCGACGCCGGAGCCGACGACTATATCGCCAAACCCATCCAACTGAAAGCCCTCTCCAGCCGCATTCGTGCAGTGTTGAAGCGCAAAGACATCACCGAAGTCTCCGACGAGGCGATAATGGTGGACGGCGAGCGGCACGTCGTCACCCGCGGAGGCGAGGAGATAGTGTTGCCGCGCAAGGAGTTCAATCTGCTGGCGCTTCTGCACTCCCAACCCGGCCGCCTGTTCACCCGTGAGGAGATATACGACACCGTGTGGGGTTCCGACATCGTGGTGGGCGACCGCACGATCGACGTTCATATTCGCAACCTGCGCAAAAAAATAGGCGACCGACACATAATCACCATCAAAGGGGTGGGTTACAAATACGAGGACTAACTATTATTAGATAATTTGGTAATTTGGTAATTTGATAATTGGCTACGCAGAATAACGATTATCAAATTACCAAATTACCAAATTATCAAATTATTTTGCATGGAAATAATTTACAGTATCCGGAAAAAGGCGGCCGGTTTGAAACGCCGCATAGTGCTTCCCGAGGGGGCGGAAGACCGTACTGTTCAGGCGGCCGATTTTCTCATAGGCGAAGGGATCGCCGAGGTGGTTCTGCTGGGCGCCAAAGGGCGTATCAAGGAGCAGGCCGGGCGTTACGGTCTCAAACATCTGAAGGATGCGACCATCGTCGATCCTTACCGGCTGGGCGCCGACGAGGAACGATACGTCGAGTTGATGGTGAAGTTGCGCGGCGACAAGGGCGTCACCAAGGAGATCGCCGCCAGGCAACTCCACAACCCGCTCTACCTGGGCGCCGTGATGGTCAAAGCGGGCGACGTCGACGGCGAGGTGGCCGGAGCGATCAGCTTCACGGGCGACGTGCTCCGTCCGGCGTTGCAATATGTTAAAACGGCTCCGGGGATCAGCGTCGTTTCGGGGGCTTTTATCATGCGTATTCCCGACAAAAGTTTCGGCGACAAGGGCACGTTGCTCTTTGCCGACTGTGCGGTTTCGCCCGATCCCACCGCGCAGCAGTTGGCCGAGATCGCTATCTCGACAGCGCGCACGGCCCGCAGTATCGTGGGTATGGAGCCCCGTGTGGCGATGATGAGTTTTTCGACCCGCGGATCGGCGCAGCATCCGGCGGTCGACAAGGTCGTCGAGGCAACACGCATCGCCCGCGAAATGGATCCCAACCTCATAATCGACGGGGAGTTGCAGGCCGATGCCGCGCTCGTCCCCGAGATCGCCGAAAGGAAAGCTCCGGGCGGCCGTCTGGGCGGCAGGGCGAACATTCTGATATTTCCCTCGCTCGAGGTGGGCAACATAGCCTATAAACTGGTTCAGCGCCTCGCCCACGCCGAAGCCATCGGCCCGGTGCTTCAGGGTATGGCCTCACCGATTAACGATCTTTCGCGCGGTTGCTCGGTGGACGATATTATCAACGTCGTTGCCATCACCGCCTGCCAGACGGATATTTAATCACGAATTACGATTTTCTATAAATAAAATGAAAATATTAGTTCTAAACTGCGGCTCGTCGTCGATCAAGTATCAGGTGATCGACATGGGGGCCGCCTCCCCGCACCTGCTCGGCAAAGGGATTGTCGACCGCGTGGGTCTTCCCGACGGCGAAATAGTCCTCAAGGTCGAAGGGCGCGAAACCTTTGTGCGCGAACTTCCCGTTCCCGACCATAAGGCGGGTATCGCCCTCATTATCGAGGCGATAACCGACCCTGGACACGGCATAATAGGTTCTCTTGCCGAGATCGGCGCCGTTGGCCATAGAGTGGCTCACGGAGGTAGCTTTTTTTCCGGCAGCGCCCTTGTGGATGACGAGGTCATCGAAAAGATACGCAACTGTTTCGAACTCGCGCCTCTGCACAACCCCGCGAACCTGCAAGGTATCCTCTCGATCGACGAAATTCTGCCCGACGTGCCCCAGGTGGCGGTTTTCGACACCGCGTTCCACCAAACCATTCCCGCCGAGAACTATATGTATGCCATTCCGTGGAAATACTATGAAAAATATGGCGTGCGCAAGTTCGGCTTTCACGGCACCAGCCACCGGTTCGTCGCCGAAAAAGGGGCGAAAATGGCGGGTCTCGACCTCGGGAACTCGAAGATAATCACCTGCCACATAGGCAACGGAGGTTCGATAACGGCGATCGTGAACGGCCGTTCGTTCGATACTTCGATGGGCTTTACGCCTGTCGACGGGCTCATCATGGGTACGCGCACCGGAAGCATCGACCCCGGAGCGCTGCTCTTCATCGGCGAAAGGGAGGAAATGAGTTACGACGAACTGGGCGAGATGATGAACAAACGGTCGGGTGTGCTGGGCGTTTCGGGCATTTCGAGCGATATGCGCGACATCTGCGATGCCTCTGACGAAGGCAACGAGCGCGCGACACTTGCCCTTGCCATGTACGACGCCCGCGTCAAGCATTTCATCGGAGCCTATGCCGCGCTGATGGGAGGGGTCGACATGATAATCTTCACGGGCGGGGTTGGCGAGAACCAGTGGCCGTCGCGTGCGCGCATATGCGAGGGGCTCGAATTCATGGGTGTCGAGTTCGACACCGCGGCGAACGACGGACTTCGCGGCCGCGACGCGATAATATCGAAGTCTTCGTCGCGTGTCACAGTAGCTGTCGTCACCACCGACGAGGAACTCGTTATAGCGCAGGATACATTCAGGTTAGCCCGTTAACCGCCACCTCACACAACGAACAACGCCCCGATTCGCTATTCGGGGCGTTTTTTTGTGTCTGCCTAAATATGGTAATCATGCTAAAAAAGTGCGTTAGCCCAATTCGTAACTCATAACTCGTAATTCGTAATTATTCTGCAGGGTTCATAACCGCGTTCTGCCGGTTGATACTCTCGAGGTGGATCGCTTCCAGAATTTCGCCGAGGAATTCGCGGCCCAGTTCGAGCGTTTCGGCCTGCGCGAGGATCCTCTCCTTGATCGCGCCCCAACGGCTCGACTGTAAAATGGCGACGTCGTTGGCCTTTTTCACGCGGCCTATCTGCTCCGATATCTTCATTCGGCGGCTCAGAAGCGAGAACAGCTCGGCGTCGATCCGGTCGATCTGATCGCGGAAAGTGTTCAGCGATTTTACGAATTCGGGGTCGTCCGCCGCCTCGCGCCGCCAGTTTATGCTGCGCACAAGACGTTCCAACCGCGCCGCCAGTTTATGCTGCGCACAAGACGTTCCAACTCACCCGGGATAAGTTGCTGTTTCGCATCGCTGAGCGCCTGTGACGGACAAATGTGGCTCTCGATGATGAGACCGTCGTAGCGGAGGTCGGCCGCCGCCTGCGAAAGTTCGTGGATGTATTCGGTCGTTCCGGCCATGTGCGACGGGTCGCAGATCATCATCATCTCCGGGAAACGGCTACGCATCTCGAACGCCAGAGGCCACGCCGGAGCGTTGCGATATTTCTGGTGGCCGAAGAACGAAAATCCCCTGTGGATCAGCCCGATATTTTCCAGCGGGATACCCACTGCCGCGAAACGCTTCACGGCTCCGGCCCACAGGTCTATGTCGGGATTCATAGGGTTTTTAATGAGCACGGTGGCGCCGCTGCCTCTGAGGGCATCGGCCACCTCCTGCACCGCGAAGGGGCTCACGGTGGTGCGCGCGCCTATCCACACACAGTCGACGTCGAACTCGAGCGCGCTCTCCACATGCTTTGCCGTGGCAACCTCCACGCCGATGGGAAGTCCCGTAAGACGTTTCGCCTCGGCCATCCACGCAAGGCCCTTGAGCCCCACGCCCTCGAACGAGCCGGGCGAGGTGCGGGGCTTCCAAACCCCGGCACGGAGCATATCCACGACCCCTGTTTCGGCGAGCCTGACACAAGTTTCGAGCGTTTGTTCGCGCGTCTCCGCACTGCACGGGCCCGATATTATGAGCGGGCGTTTTTCGCCCAATTTGAAGTTGTTCATGGTAAGATCCGTTTAATAGTGTTGGCTTTCTGCATCGCCGCGCGCAATCCTTCACGATCGTCCTTTTCGAGCAACCGACGCAGTATCTGAAGCTGGTGGATATGCTCCCGCAGAACATCGAGCACGTTGTATTTGTTGCCCGTGAAGATGGGCAGCCACGTCTCGGGCGACGATTTTGCGAGCCTGACGGTGCTTTCGAAACCGCCACCCGCAAGGTCGAATATGTGCTCCTCCTCCCTCTCCTTTTCGAGGACGGTGAGGGCCAGCGCAAACGACGTGATGTGCGAGATGTGCGACACATAGGCCGTGTGGAGGTCCTGCTCGGCGGCCGACATGCATATCACCGGCGAACCTATCCGGGCATAGACCCCTTCCACCGTCGCCAGCGCGTCGGGTGCCGAAAGCTCGCGATCGCAGATAACCGTCGTGCGGCCCGTGAAGGCTCCGTGCACGGCGGCGGAAGGGCCGCTGAACTCGGTGCCCCACATCGGGTGGGTGGCGACGAACCGTCCCCGGGCGGGGTGCTGCTCGATCACCTCGCACAACTCCTCCTTGATGGAACCCATGTCCATCACGGTTTGGTCGGGGCGCACGCGGTTGAGTATACGCGTGGCCAGAACGGGAGTGACGTCGACCGGAGTTGCAAGGACTATGAGGTCGCCCTCCGCCACGGCTTCGTCGTGCGACGCGATGCGATCCACAAGGCCCAGTTCGAGCGCCTTGCGGGCGTTCTCCTCGGAGGTATCCACTCCGAGTATCTCGTCCGTAATGCCGTGATCCCTGAGTGCGAGCGCAAACGAACCCCCGATCAGTCCGAGACCGAATATCGCCGCGGTCATAATTTGGCTTCGATCACCTTGGCCGTGGCTTTGGCCAACAGGTCGGCCGGAACGCACAGCGAGATGCGGATGCAGCGCGTGCCCTCCTTGCCGAACACTCCGCCCGGAACCACGAACACACCCGCTTTTTCAAGCACCATGTCGGAGAACTCGAAGCAGTCGCCCTCGAACGAATCGGGAAGGTCGGCCCAGATGAACAGGCCCGCCTGACCCTCGCGGTAGCTCAGACCGAGTGCGTCCAGCAACTTGTAGCCCTCCTTCTCGCGTGCATAATATGTCGCGTTGAGTTCGGTGAACCATTCGTGGCCGAGGCTCAGCGCGGCGGCGGCAGCGGCCTGAACGGGGAAGAACATACCCGAGTCCATGTTGCTCTTGAAGCGAAGAACGTCGGAGATCAGATCGGCGCGGCCCACCAGTGAACCCACGCGCCATCCCGCCATGCTGTGGCCTTTCGACAGCGAGTTGAGTTCCATGGCGACCTCCTTCGCACCCTGGATCGACAGGATACTGAGGCGCAGATCGCCGCGAATGAAGCTGTACGGGTTGTCGTGCACGAGCAGAATGTTATGTTTGGCGGCAAAGGCTACCAACTTCTCGAACAACTCGACCGTCGGAACGGTGCCGGTCGGCATATTGGGATAGTTGCAGATCATCAGCTTCACCTTCGACAGATCCATCGCTTCCAACGCCTCGAAATCGGGATAGTAACCGTTCTCCTTTTTCAGGGCGTAGGGCACCGGGGTAGCTCCCGAAAGGGTGACGGCCGCGCTGTAGGTGGGATAGCCCGGATCGGGGATCAGCGCCTGGTCGCCCTCTTGCAGGAAGGTCATGCAGATGTGTACGATACCCTCTTTCGAGCCTAACAGGGGCAGTATCTCGTTCTTGGGATTGAGTTCCACCCCGTACCACTTCTTATACCAGTCGGCAAACGCGCCTCTCAGCAGGTCGCTTCCGTGATAGGGCTGGTAGCCGTGGACGTCGGGCCTGAGGGCGGCGGTGTAGAGCGCTTCCGTGACGCTCGCGGGCGGGGGAAGGTCGGGACTGCCGATACCCAGGGCGACGATGTCGCGCCCCGAAGCCTTCAATTCGGCGATCTGCTTGTTCTTGGCGGAGAAATAATACTCCTTGATGGTGTCGAGCCTTCCGGCACATGCGATCTGGACTTTTTTCATGGCTTTGATATTTTTAGAGGTTTTCATTGTTCTTGAGAGCGCTCGGGTAGACGCCGTAGACGTGTACCTCCTCGGTGGCGCGGATGAGCCGTTTGAGGTTCTCGGTGTAGACATCGAGCGAGGGGAATTCTATGTCGATATGGAACATGTAGTGCCACGGTTCGGCGGGGATGGGGTGCGACTGGAGGCGCGACATGTTCACCCCGTCCAACACCGAGAGCGCGGCGGCGAGAGAGCCCTGCCGGTGGTCGGTCTTAAAGTAGAGCGAGGCTTTGTCGGCACGCGGATCGATCAGCAGATCCTGCACCTTGATTATCACGAAGCGCGTGTAGTTGTTGCGGATGGTGTTGATCTCGGGTGCGACGACTTCGAGCCCGTAGAGCTGCGCGGCGCGTTCGCTCGCGATTGCCGCAGTGGTTGCAAGGCCCTTTTCGGCGACGTGGCGCGCGCTCAGGGCGGTGTCCTCGCTCTCGACCAGACGCCACTCCGGGTGGGTGTCGAGGAAATTGTGGCACTGCTGCAAAGCCATGGGGTGGCTTTCGACCTCGATTATCTCTTCGAGGCGGGTGCCGGGAAGAGCCACGAGGTTCTGAGTTATATGCAGGTAGACCTCGCCCGCGACCTGCACTCCGGCCTCTTGCAGAATGCCGTAGTTGGCGATGATCGTCCCCGCGATGGAGTTCTCCACCGCCATAACTCCGTAAGCCGCCTCGCCGCTTTTGGTCTTTCGGGCCACTTCGCGGAAGGTCGCGCACGGGATGATCTCGATCCCCGTCCCGAAATATTGCTCGGCCACTATCTGGTGGAAACTGCCTTCGTATCCCTGTATAGCTATTTTCATTTATTTGATGATTTGATGATTTGATAATTTGATAATTACTTTTTAGCGCGTAGCTTCATTATCAAATCACCAAATTATCTAATTACCTGATTAAAAAAATCCCCAACCTCTTTCGCGGTCGGGGCATCTTTTGTTTTGCACATTCTGTCTACTTACCTGCAAAAAAACTCCCGACCGCTCACGCAGTAAAAATAATAATCCTTATAGAACGGCGAAAATCTCATTGCTTCGGGTCGTTTTTCACCTGCAAATGTAATAATAATTACGAATTACGAATTACGAATTACGAATTTTTAACAAATTTTATTAATTTTGATGCACTGTAAACAGGTCGATACCATGAAAAAAGAGTACATTCCATTTGTGGAGAAGTTGATAGAACTCGCCGTCGCGGAAGATATCGGCGACGGCGACCACACCTCGCTCGCATCGATTCCCGCCGAAGAGCACGGGCGGATGAAACTGCTTGTCAAGGAGCGCGGCATAATAGCCGGTGTGGAGGTCGCGGAGATGGTTTTCCGCAGGCTCGATCCCGACGCCCGGCTCGAAGTGCTGATACCCGACGGTACGCCGGTCGAGGTCGGCGACGTGGTGTTCTACGTCACGGGGCGTGTCCGCACCCTGTTGCAAAGCGAGCGGATCATCCTCAACATCATGCAACGCATGACGGGCGTGGCCACCGAGACGGCGCGTTACGTCGCTCGGGTCGCGGGGACGGGATGCCGCATTCTCGACACGCGCAAAACCACCCCGGGAAGCCGCGTTCTGGACAAGATGGCGGTGAAGCTGGGCGGCGGCGAGAACCACCGTATGGGGCTTTTCGACATGATCCTGCTGAAAGACAACCATATCGACTTCGCGGGCGGCATAATTCCCGCCATCGAGGGGGTGCGCAGGTATATGGACGAGCGGGGGCTCGATCTGCCCATCGAGGTGGAGGTGCGTACGCTGGAGGATATCGACCTCGTGTTCGAGGCCGGGGGCCGCGTCGACCGCATCATGCTCGACAACTTCGATCTGGAGACCACGCGGCGCGCCGTGGCCAAGATCGACGGCCGCATCGAGATCGAATCGTCGGGCGGAATTCGTTACGAAACCCTCTCCGATTACGCCGAAACGGGCGTCGACTACATCTCGGTCGGCGCACTCACCCACCAGATAAAGAGCGTTGACCTTAGCCTTAAGGCAGTGGATAATTGATAATGGATAATTGGTAATTATGCTACGCAAAATATTTATAAAACGAGTTGCGCGAAAGTCCGTGCGTTTTTCTTTCTTATTCTTTTTATTATCCATTATCCATTGTCAATTGTCAATTGCTCAGGAGCTTGTAGCTCTTGAGCGGACGCCCATCTATCGCCGGTCGTTCACGGCGCGGTATGAACTCATAGGCGGCGGGCCGGTGAGGGAGGCCGCACTTTCACGCGATAAGAGCCGCGTGGCATTCGTGCGAGACAACGATCTGTTCGTCAAGGAGCTTGCTACGGGTGTCGAAACCCGCGTCACCCATGACGGCGAACGGAACCGCATCATTAACGGAGCCACCGACTGGGTCTACGAAGAAGAGTACAGTTTCACGCGCGCCCACGAATTCTCGCCCGACGGCAGGCAGATCGCGTGGCTGCGTTTCGACGAGAGCCGTGTGCCGGAATTCTCGATGATGCGATACGACGAAAAACTCTATCCGGAGCCCTATACATTCAAATACCCGAAGGCGGGCGAAGAGAATTCGGTCGTCACGCTGCATGTGTACGACATCGAAAGCGGCCTGACAGAGCGGATCGATACCGGCGCCGAGACCGACCAATATATCCCCCGTATAGGCTGGACCCCGTCGGGAGAGTTGTTCTTCTATCGCGTGAACAGATTGCAAAACCACTTCGAGGTGGTATTGGGCGACGGACGGGTGATCTACGACGAGACTTCGCCCACCTATGTGGAACGTCCCGATAATACCACTGTTATATTCCTTGACGACGGCGACGGCTTCGTTGTGCGTAACGAAACCCGCACAGGATGGTGGAACTCGTATCTGTACAGCATCGAGCGAGGGTTCGTGGGCCCTCAAGGCGAAGAGGAGCGCTTCGATGCCGGTCTGGCGAAATGGAGGGCCGAAACGAAAGACGGCCGCGAATTCTTTTCGTTCACAACCGACGAGGGCACGGAGCTTTACGGTTGGATAATGCGCCCGGCAGGATTCGACGAAACGAAAAAACATCCCGTCTTTATGACGCAGTACAGCGGCCCCGGGTCGGAGAGCGTCTTTGTCGAAAGGCTCAGCGGGGGCGATATGGCGATCTACAAGCCTCTGCTCGAGGCGGGCTACATCGTTGCGTGTGTCGATCCCCGCGGAACCGGCGGCCGTGGAGAGGCGTTCAAGAAAAGTACTTACGGCGATCTGGGAGGGCCCGAAACCGTGGATCAGATAGCCGCGGCGCGCTATCTCGCTTCGATGCCCTGGGTCGACGCCTCGCGCATTGGCATCTACGGCTGGAGCTACGGCGGTTTCGTTTCGCTGAACAGCATCCTGAAAGGCGCCGATGTGTTCAAGGCGGCCGTTGCGGTTGCCCCCGTCACCTCGTGGAGGTTCTACGACACCATCTACACCGAGATATACAACGGCCTGCCGCAGGATAATCCGGCGGGTTACGACAATAACTCTCCGATAAATTACGCCGAACTGCTGCGGGGGAAACTGCTTCTGATCCACGGTTCGGGCGACGACAACGTCCACGTCCAGAACAGCATGGAGATGGCAAAGGCGCTGGTGGCCGCGGGCAAGCAGTTCGACATGATGATCTATCCCGACGACAACCACTCGATGTGGCCCTCGGGCGGCCTCCACGTCCGCCGAAAGATCGTCGACTGGGTTATCGCGAATTTATAAAATACTATCAAATAGGTCTTTTTAAAACAAGACCAATGCCAGTGGTAATACATACCAGTTCCCATCCCATCATCCCCAGACGATTCAAATCTGCGTCGGACCATACTTGTACTATTTTATACTCCCATTTCATAATGTTAATAGGTTATTAGTTCGGTGCGAAATGTACGAATTTTCGAGCTAATTACCTACCTTTGCGGCGTTAAAACTGTGAAATTATGAGTTTAGTCGCAATAGTAGGCCGCCCGAACGTGGGCAAAAGTACACTTTTCAACCGTCTCGTGGGGGGGCGCCAGGCGATAGTCGACGCCACGGCGGGCACCACGCGCGACCGTCATTACGGCAAGACCGACTGGTGCGGTCGCGAATTCTCGGTGATCGACACGGGAGGATACTCCGTCGGATCGGACGATGTTTTCGAGGACGATATCCGGAAGCAGGTGATGCTCGCGATCGACGAGGCCGATGTGATCCTGTTCCTTGTCGAAGTGGGCACGGGCATCACCGACCTCGACGAGAGGGTGGCCGATCAGCTTCGCCGCAGCGGCAAGAAGGTGCTTCTGGTGGTCAACAAGATCGACAACAACGAGCAGATGTACTCGATCCACGACTTCTACGCCTTCGGCCTGGGTGAACCCTACGCCATCTCGTCGATGTCGGGAAGCGGCACGGGCGATCTGCTCGACGCCGTTCTGAAAGCGCTGCCCGAGGATGCGAAGGCCGACGAGTTGGACGCTCTGCCGCGTATCACTATCGTGGGGAGGCCCAACGTCGGCAAATCGTCGCTCACCAACGCCCTGCTGGGTCAGGAACGCCACATAGTCAACCCCACGGCAGGTACCACTCGCGACTCGATCTACACCCGCTACAACAAGTTCGGCATGGATTTCTATCTTGTCGACACCGCCGGGATGCGAAAGAAGGGTAAGACGATGGACGACCTCGAGTTCTACTCGGTGATGCGTTCCATACGCGCGATCGAGGCGAGCGACGTGTGCGTGCTGATGCTCGACGCCGAAAACGGCATCGAGGCGCAGGACATGAACATATTCCGCCTCATCGAACGCAACAAGAAGGGTTGCGTGATAGTGGTCAACAAGTGGGACCTCATCGAAAAGGACAACAACACGATGAAGGAGTGGAGGGAGCATCTCGAAAGAAAGATCGCCCCGTGGAGCGACGTGCCCATCATCTTCACCTC
>QMCE01000047.1_pt1 | contig 49467 bp, 53 predicted proteins | sample 1821851 | NCBI WGS metagenome assembly QMCE01 (sample SAMN09453174, study PRJNA476694) | Termite gut metagenome, whole genome shotgun sequencing project. | isolation source: worker | host: Odontotermes sp. | place: South Africa:Pretoria | collected 2016-01-28 | reverse complement strand
GTCCAGATCGTCGCGAAGGCGGCCGTCGAACCGCTGCGTTGGATCGCCGAGAACGGTGGCGAGCCGGGCTATCTGATCGTGTCCAAGGTGGCCGAGCAGGAGCCGGGCCACGGCTATAACGCCGCGACCGGCGAGTATGTCGACCTGATCGCCGCAGGCGTCATCGACCCGGTGAAGGTCACGCGTTCCGCGCTGGCCAACGCCGCGTCCATCGCCTCGCTGCTGCTCACGACCGAGACGTCGGTCGTTGAGAAGCCGGAAACGGAAGACGACGACAAGTAGTCGTTCACGTCACAGAAGCGGGTCTCATCCACGGATGGGGCCCGCTTCTGTGCGTCTGTGGATGACGACGTGAGTTATCCACAGCGGGGGTGCTTGTCGAAGAACGAACTCCAGTGCGGATTAGGTTCGCTTCATGAGTATCGCCACGGAGGCACCGTCAACATGCACATCGCATGTGAGTATGCTTGTATGCATGTCAACGTTGCAGGTAAGGAATCTGTCTGAGGAGACGCACCGGATTCTGAAAGCGCGTGCCGTGGAAGCGAACCAAAGTTTGTCTGACTTTGTGGCTGGCATCCTCGATCGTGAGGCCAGCAAGCTGCCGTTCGACCAGTGGGTCACCCGTATTCGGCTGCGTGAACCTGTCGACCCGGGGGAGAGCGCGGCGCGGGCTCTCGCTGAGGAGCAGGGGTCTTGGGCCGATGAAGCTCGCGAGTGGTGGGCTGAGCAACGATGATCGTCGACTCATCCGTCGTTGTGGAGATGTTGATCGACTCGCCACGCGGGCGGAGGGCGATTGCTCTGGCGGAGGGGACGGTGCTGCACGCTCCAGAGGTCATGCACCTCGAAGTGGTTTCGGTTCTACGCAGGTGGGTTCGAGGTCGTCGGATGTCGCTTCCGCGCGCTCAGCAGGCGTTGGAGGATCTGCAGTTGTTGGACGTTCAGATGTGGCCACACTGGCCGCTGCTGGCAAGCGTGTGGCGCTATCGCGACACCATGTCCGCGTATGACGCCAGCTATGTCACCCTCGCGGAGTCTTTGGGCGTCCCCTTGCTGACGGCAGGCGCTCGGTTGGCGGCGGCCGCCCGAGCGGTGGCCACGTGCGAGATTGTGGAGGTCCGCTAGGTTGGGCGTCATGAGTGACGAGAAAGCCCTCTTGTGGGAGGCCTTGCGTCGTGCGCTGGAGGAACTACGCGGCAAGCTGGACGGCTTGAGCGAGTACGACGTGCGGCGGCCGCTGACACCGACCGGCACGAACCTGCTCGGGCTGGTCAAGCATGTGGGTGTGGTGACCGTCGCCCCGGCGTCGAGCTGCCGGCGTCGTGGATCGGTCCCGCTGCCGAGCCGGACGCCGACATGTGGGTGCCCGAGTCCGAGAGCCGTGAGCAGATTCTCGACTTGTACGCCCGGGCCATCGCGGCCGCCGAGAACACGGTCGATGCCCTGCCGCTCGACGCTCCCGGCCAGGTCATGTGGTGGCCGGAAGATCGTTGCCAGGTGACGCTCGGCCAGATCCTCGTCCACGTGCTGAATGAAGTGGCCCGTCACGCCGGCCACGCCGACATCGTGCGCGAACTGATCGACGGGCAGGTGGGGCGCTATGCCGGCGACCCCAGCCTCGGCTCGCTCGATTCCAGTGAGCGAGCCGCCCGGTGCGCCCGGATTGAGGAAGCGGCTCGGGCGGCGACGAAAGATGGCCAGCCGGCGACGTCGAGATAGGTAACAGCGATGGGGGGCAAACTGCCGGTCTCTTGGCTGTTGCCACACCGGATCGGCAGTGCCCGTTGACCGCGAAAGCCCAGACGCCGGTGCGGCGATCTATCCGGATTGAGTTCAGTTGTCGGCCCAGAGGCTTGGGATGGGGCTTGTTTCAACGGCCGCTACCCGCGCGCGAAATAGTCGGTGCGCAGCCAGTAGGCGAAGAGCGGGTCGAGGGTGTCGATGTGGCCGTTGGCGATGTCGATGAACTCGCGGTTTTCGAGGGTGACTTTCATGCGGGTGACGTTGGCCGAGGTGCCGAGGCCGTAGCGTTTGAGGGTGTCTTGGGCGCTGAGTTCGGTGACGTCGTCGAGAATGGCGTGCAGCAGACGGATTTGCCGGGTGCTGAGGGTGCTGGCCAGACCCGTGAAGACCAGCGACAACTGGTCGCGGAGCGTCGCGAGGCCGTCATCGACCATGGCAGTCGTCGCCGTGGGATCGGCCCGGAACCACACTTGTTGGGCGAGCTGTTGGACGTAGTAGGAGTGATTGTCGACGATGGCGGCGATGTGGCGGGCGTCGTCCAACGAGATTGTCTTGCCGGTGTCGGCGAAGCGGCGTTGGATGAACTCGCCCCAGATCTCGTTGTCGATCTTGGGCAGCATCATGATGTCGCCGAAGCGGTAGAAGGGCATAGACGGGTCAGCGAACAGGTGGGTGAGCATGTGGCGCTTGCTGCCGTATAAGCAGTAGCTGACGTGCTGGTGGCGTTGCCAGTGCGAGCGCAGCTTGCGCTGGAACGCGAGCGAGTCCGGGAAGTCGGCGACGCTCTGGAACTCGTCGATGCACACGACGAGCGTCAGTCCCTTGGCTGTGGCGATGTTCTCCGCCAGGTCGAGGATCTCGTCGGGTTCGCGCCGTACGACCTCCCAGTCGAAGTCGAGCGTCACCTCCTGGGTGAGGTCAGGGGTGAATGAGATTTTAGGACGCAGATGCGCCAGGAACTGTCGGGCGGCCTCCGTCCACTCGTCGAGGCGGGTGCTGGTCGCCTTGATGACGCCTTTCGCCAACTGTGCGTAGAACTCCTGCTCTGTGCGGGCGCCGAACACATCGATGAGGCACACTGTGAGCCCGGCCATGCCGTCCTGGGCCTCGACGGCGGCGCGTTCGACGAGCGACGATTTCCCCCAGCGCCTGGGCGAAATGATGATCGTGTTGGTGCGGGCCGTGAAGTTCGCGATGAGGCGGGCACGCTCGGGGTCGCGGTCGACGAAGTTGTCCAGGTCGGCGGTGCGGCCGAAGACGAACGGCGCGGGGATTGGCATAGCGCCTCCTGAGCGGCGAATCCGTTGAGTTGACTGGCACTAACGTAGCAGAAACGAACTTAGTAATGAGTAAGTTAGTATTCAGTAAGGCGGGCTGCCGCGGCCGTCAGGCACCGTGGGCGATAAGGTCGAGGCGAACGGTGACGTCCGCCAGGAGGGAAGACATGACGAAAGATCGAGTGCTTGGCATCACGATTGGCGACCCGGCGGGCATCGGGCCTGAGATCAGCGTGGCGGCGGTCGCCGCGCCCGAACTGCGGGGCCTGAGCCGCTACGTGCTGTACGGCGATCCGGCCATCGTGCGGCGGGCGGTGTCGGTGCTCGGCCTTGAGCTGCGCGTCCGTGTCGTGGCCGATCCGGGCGAGGCCGGCGCCGACCCGGCGGTGATCGACGTGGTCGACACCGGGGTCGTGGCGGACGCCGCCGACATCCGATTCGGCGTCGTCCAGGAGCAGGCCGGCCGGGCGGCCGTCGCCGCGATCGAACGGGCCGTGGCCGACGCGACGGCGCACCGCATCGCGGGCATCGTGACCGCGCCGATCAACAAAGAAGCCGTGTGGGCCACCGGCGCCACCTTCCTCGGCCACACCGAAATGTTGCAGGATCTCACCCATGCCGGTCCGACCGACACGATGTTCGTTGTCGGCGACCTGTGTGTGTTCTTCGCGACGCGGCACATGTCGCTCGCCCAGGCGGTGGCGTCGATCAAGGCCGATCTGGTCGAGGGGTCGATCACCCGGGCGCTCAAGGCGTTGGCGGTCTTCGGCTACGAGAAGCCGCGGCTGGCGGTCGCGGCTCTCAACCCGCACGGCGGCGAGGGCGGCCACTTCGGCCGGGAGGAGATCGACGAGATCGCCCCGGCGATCGCGCGCGTCAACGCGGCGACGAACGCCGGCGTGGTGGGCCCGGTGCCGGCGGACTCGGTGTTCCATCAGGGCATCGAGGGCGCCTACGACGGCATCATCTCGCTGTATCACGACCAGGGCCACATCGCGACCAAGACGTACGACTTCGACGGCACGGTGTCGGTGACCGTCGGGCTCCCGATCCTGCGGACGTCCGTCGATCACGGCACCGCGTTCGACATCGCGGGGACGGGCCAGGCGTCCCCGGCGACGATGGTGTCGGCCATCCGAGCAGGCGTCCGTTTCAGCGCGGCCGACGATCGTATAGCCAGAGCTTTTCCTGCTCGCGCCTGACAGGCATCTGGCAAACCATAATCGTGCTGCTGGACGCTCTAACGGTGGGTGAAGTGCCCATTGATTCTTTTTAATGTGCTCATATGAGCATCATGGGTGGCGTTTCACGTGTGTTTGTCCAGGGTTCGACCACGTACTGCTGCTTTTTTGTGCTCATCAATTGGGCGGTCTAGCGGACGAGGGGTAGGTCGCGTTAGACTCGCCGTCAACGCATAAAGGTGTGCAGAGTAGGTAAGAGGTGCGGTCGTGCTTGCATGGCGCAAGCACGACAGAGCCGATTCACTCACGAAGACATGGAAGTCAACGAGGAGGGTGCCGTCAATGATCGACGATCCGCTGAAGAGCGCCGTACTAAGTATGAAGATCATCCCGCGGGTGAACGAGGAGTTGCGGACGCAACTTGAGTTGCCCGAGGGTCACTATTCAATCGGTCTGTTCACCGCTGACTGTGACGATGTCGCCTACACGGCGCTCGACGAGTCGACGAAGAAAGCCGACGTCAAGGTCGTGTATGCCAAGTCGTTCTACGGTGGCGCGGCCAATGCCAACACCAAACTGGCTGGCGAGATCATCGGGATCATCTCCGGCCCGAACCCGGCAGAAGTGCGCGCCGGGCTCGACACCATCAACGACGTGATCGCCAACGAGGCGTGGTTCTACAGCGCCAACGAGGACGACACGATCTGCTATTACGCGTACTGTATCTCGCGTAGCGGCTCCTATCTCTCCGAGGTCGCCGGGGTGCCGCAGGGCACCGCGATCGCCTATCTGATCGCGCCTCCAGAAGAGTCGGTGTACGGCATGGATGCCGCGCTCAAGGCCGCAGACGTCACGTTGAGCGCCTTCTACGGGCCGCCCAGCGAGACCAACTTCGGCGGTGGCCTGCTCACCGGCGAACAGAGCGCCTGCAAGGCTGCCTGCCTGGCGTTCGCCGACGCGGTGAAGTCGGTGGCGGCAAGCCCCACCGAGTACTGACGGCGGCGTCCCATGGATGCCATCGGGATGGTCGAGACCAAAGGCGTGGTCGCGGCGGTTGAGGCGGCTGATGCGATGTTGAAAGCCGCGCAGGTCGAGTTGGCCGTCGAAGAGCGTGTCGGCGGCGGTCTGGTGGCCGTCATCGTCACCGGCGAAGTCGGAGCCGTCAAGGCGTCTGTCGACGCCGGCGCGGCAGCCGCGGCCCGGGTGGGCGCCGTGATCAGCACGCACGTCATTCCACGGCCGGCGGACGACGTCGCGACGATGCTTGCCGAGGGGCCTTGGGCGGTCGGCGAGGGCGACAAGCCGTCGGCGGGGCCGGCGACACCCGCGCCGCAGGCGGCTCCACAACCTGTCGAGCGGACGGCTGAGCCGACGGCGTCAACCGAGCCGTCGACCGTGGCGGCCTCAGGCGGGCTGCCGCCGGTCGAGCAGTTGGAGGCCATGTCGGTGCCCGAGCTGCGCACGCTCGCCCGTCAGACGCCCGGCTTCGGCATGGACAAGGCGGCGATCCGCTCGGGTCACAAGGACGAGCTCATCGCTGAGCTCCTCCGACACGGTCGTTCTTAACTCGAAGAAGAAGGTGGAATGCAAGTCGGGCAAGCGAGCAGGGCTCTCGCCGCGGCGATGGCCGCGTTGGACCAGACGACACCAGTGCCGTCTGGCGCGCGGTTGAAGTGCGGCGTGGACCTGGGGACGGCGTCGATGGTCGTCGTCGTCCTCGACGAGAACGATTCGCCGCTGGCTTGCGCGATGGAGCCGTGCCAGGTGGCTCGCGACGGACTCGTCGTCGACTACCTGGGCGCGATCGATGTGTTGCGACGCCTGCGCGAGCAGCTGGAGCAGCGCCTCGGCGTGCCGCTGGAGACCGCGGCCATCGCGGTGCCGCCGGGCACGTCGATCGCCAACGCCGGCACTCACCGGCACGTCGTCGAGGCGGCGGACATGGAGGTGACGGCGGTGCTCGACGAGCCCACCGCGGCCAACTCCGTGCTCGGTCTGGTCGATGGCGCGGTGGTCGACATCGGCGGCGGCACGACCGGCCTGTCGGTTTTCAAGGGTGGCCAGGTGGTGTATTCGGCCGACGAGCCGACCGGCGGCGTCCACATGAGCCTGGTGCTGATGGGGCGCAACCACATCAGCTTCGAGCAGGCGGAGGCGATGAAGGTCGACCCCAGCCGTCGCGCCGACGTGCGGGCGGCGGTCCGCCCGGTGGCCGAGAAGATGGCCACCATCGTGGCCGGCCACCTGGCCGGGCGCAGCGTGGACGAGGTGTGGCTGGTCGGCGGGGCGGTCGGGCTGGACGGCATCGAGGACATCTTCGCCGATCGTCTCGGCGTCGCCGTGCACAAGCCGCCGGACCCGATGATGGTGACTCCGCTCGGGATCGCGATGAACTGCGTCCTGGAGGAGCCAGACGAGTACGCCTATGTGCCGTCGAAGCGAGTGACAAGGAGTGACGAGACATGCTGATCGGCAAAGTCATCGGGAACGTGTGGGCGACCCGCAAGAACGAGCAGTTGAACGGCTGCAAGTTGATGATCGTCGACCCCTGGCAATACGCCGGGCATTCACGCGCCTACCCGATCGTGGCGGTGGACCAGATCGGCGCCGGCGTCGGCGAGACGGTGCTCGTCGTGTCCGGCAGCTCGGCGCGGGTCAGCGTCGGGCAGGGGACCCAGCCGATCGATCACGTGATCGTCGGCGTCGTGGATGAGGTGGACCTTCCGGACGAGCCGGAAGCCGCCGACGTTTGAACGTAAGAAATCAAGACGAGCGATGAAGGAGGAGGCCGATGGAACTCGATAAGGACGTGTTGGCGCGGGTCATCCGCGAAGTCGTCGAGGAGTACACGGCTGGCCGAGAGGCCGCGCCAGCGGCGCCGAAGACCACGGATCCGTCCGGGGTGATCTGGATCGATCCGACGCGAGTGGCGACACAGCCGTTCCCGTTCCCGATCGAGTCGCCGCCAGGCAGCGTGCGGCTGGTCGATTTGGTGGATGTGCCGGAGAGCCCTCGGTTGGGCTGCGGGACGATGGAGCTCGACTCCACGAGCTTCGAGTGGACGCTCACCTACGACGAGGTCGACTACGTGATCGACGGGGTGCTTGAGCTGGTGATCGATGGTCGCACCGTCCGCGCCGAAGCCGGGCAGGTGTTGGTCATCCCGAAGAACACCACGCTCAGGTTCCAGGCGCCGGGGAAAGTGCGGTTCTTGTACGTGGTCTACCCGGCGGACTGGTCGAGTCAGTAGGAAGTGAGGCGATAGATGGACGACGTGATGTCTGTGCTCGGTGAGGCTGGCAAGCAGCGGATCATCCAGGAATTCGTTCCTGGCAAGCAAGTCACGCTCGCCCATCTGATCGCCAACCCGGTGTCGAACCTGGCAGCGAAGCTCGGGCTTCCCGCTGTCGAGCGGCCGGGCGGCGGTGCGATCGGCATCTTGACGATCACCCCGTCGGAGGCGGCGATCATCGCGGCCGACATCGCCAGCAAGCAGGCGATGGTCGAAATCGGCTTCGTTGATCGCTTCTCCGGGGCGGTGCTGATCACCGGAGACGTCCAAGCGGTCGATTCGGCGCTCAAAGCGGTGCTCGGACTGCTCAGCGGCACCATGGGCTTCTCGCCGACGCCGATCACGCGGTCGTGACGAGCCGCGACGAGGACAAGAAAACAGACGAGGTGAGTTCCCCAGTACGGGGCCGGCCAATGAAACGGAAAGGGGGTAGGCCATGAGGGACACGGTGCTGATGGGCATGAGCGGCTGTGGCAAGACCACACTCGTGCAGGCGTTGACGGGCGCGCCGTTGCGCTACGCCAAGACCCAGACTGTCGAGCGCAAGCTGCATCTCATCGACACCCCCGGCGAATACATCGAACGCCGGAGCTTCTACCGGGCGCTCATCGTCACCGCCGCCGACGCCGAACTGGTCGGTCTGGTGCACGACGTGGGCCGAGAGCTCAGTTGGTTGCCGCCCGCCTTCGCGGGCACGTTCGCGAAGCCGGTGTTCGGCGTCGTCACCAAGACCGACTTGGCGCACTGCGCTCAAGACGTGGAACGGGCCCGCGCCGCGCTGAAGCTCGCGGGAGCCGATCCGGTGTTCGAGGTCTCAGCGACGCTGGGCACGGGGCTGGACGCGTTGCGCGCCTATCTCGACGGTCCGACGGACGAGACGGAGGCGGCGGCATGAGAGAAGTGTTGCGCTCCGTCGGCATCGACGTCGGCACGACCACCACCCAGGTGGTCTTCTCCGACATCACCATCGAGGACCTGTCCAACGGTTTCACGGTGCCGAGAGTCGAGATCGTCGGCAAGGACATCGTGCAGATGGGCGACATCCACCTCACCCCGCTCCGATCGGCCACCGAGATCGACGCGGACGCGCTGCGCGAGCTGGTCGACCTCGACTACAAGATGGCGGGCATGTCGCCGCACGACGTCAAGACCGGCGCCGTCGTGATCACCGGGGAGACCGCCCGGAAGAGCAACGCCGACGAGGTGTTGCGCGTGCTGGCCGACCTGGCGGGCGACTTCGTGGTCGCCACCGCCGGCCCGACCCTCGAAGGCATCCTGGCCGGGCGGGGCGCCGGCGCCGACGTGTTCTCCAAGAAGCACGGAGCCGCCGTCGCCAACTACGACATCGGCGGCGGGACCAGCAATTTCGTGTTGTTCGACCAGGGCAATCCGGTGGCGAGCAGTTGTCTCGACGTCGGCGGGCGCCTGGTGCGGGTGGACCGGGCCCTCGGAACGATCTCGTATGTCGCCGACAAGGTGTCCGAGCTGTGTGCCAACGTCGGCATCCGACTGTCGGTGGGCGACCGTGCCGACCGGCACGTCCTGCGCCAAGTCGCCGACCAGCTGTGCTCGATGCTTGAGATGAGCCTCCAGCTGACGCCGAAGTCGTCGTTCTATCCGCGCATTCTCACCGAACCAGACAGGGACGTGGTGCTGCCCCGGCCCATCGAGTATTTGATGCTTTCCGGCGGCGTCGCCGACTGCGTGGCCACGTCGTCAGACGATCCGTTCGCTTACGGCGACCTCGGTGTGCTGCTCGGCGAGGCGATCCGCGAGTCGGAGGCGCTTGGCCGTTTGCGGCGGGCGCCTGCCGTGCAGACGATCCGGGCGACGGTCGTCGGCGCCGGGACGCACACCACCACGCTGTCCGGCTCGACCATCGAGTACGACCCCGCGCTGTTGCCGATGAAGAACGTGCCCGCCCTCAAGCTGACGCCGGCCGAGGAGGCCACGCCTGAGGCGATGAGGCGGGCCATCACGGAGCGCTCGCCGTGGTTCGTCACCGACGGTGACCAACATCCGTTGGCCATCGCTTTCGTCGGCCCCACCAGTCCGACGTTCCAACAGGTGCGCGACATCGCCGAGGCCATCGTCGAGGCGGTGGCGCCCGCCACCGCGCGGGGCGTGCCGATGGTCGTTGTGACCGAGTCGGACCTCGCCAAGGTGCTCGGCCAGTCGATGCGGGCTGTGTCGCCTGCCCCCGTCGGCCTCATCTGCGCGGACAGCGTCCACGTGTCTGCAGGCGACTACATCGACATTGGAGCACCAGTGGCGGGCGGCACGACGCTGCCCGTCGTCGTGAAGACGCTGGTCTTCAACTAAGGAATCGCTCTCACCAGGGATTCCCTGAACAACTACATAGGTCGTATATGCAAGGCCCGATTGAGTCGGACGGACCGGAGGGTTCCGGTCCGCGAGGCGATTGAGGACATGGGAACCGTCAGGTTCAAGAGAAGAAGAAGGAGTGATCAGCGTTGAAACTCAAAACTACGCTTCTTGGCAAGACTTACGCCTTCCGGGACGTCAAGGACGTGCTCGCGAAGGCCAATGAGCTCAAGTCAGGTGACCAACTCGCCGGCATCGCCGCGGAGAGCGCCCAGGAACGGGTGGCCGCCAAAGTCGTGCTGGCCAACATGCTGGTCTCTGATGTGCGCAATTCCCCCGCCGTGCCGTACGAGGAGGACGAGGTCACCCGCATCATCCAGGACGACGTGAACGAACGCATCTACGAATCGGTGCAGAACTGGACGATGGCAGAACTGAGGGAGTACATCCTCGACGACGCCACCAGCACCGCCGACATCCGGCGGCTGTCTCGGGGGCTGACGAGTGAGGTGGTGGCCGGCGTCGCCAAGCTGATGAGCAATCTCGATCTGCTCGTCGGCGCGCGCAAGTCGGTGGTGACCGCTCATTGCAACACCACGATCGGCGAGCCGGGCACGTTCTCCACCAGGCTGCAACCGAACCATCCCACGGACGACCCCGACGGCGTGCTCGCCGAACTGATGGAGGGTTTGGCCTACGGTGTCGGCGACGCGGTGATCGGCCTTAACCCGGTCGATGACTCGCAGGGCAGCGTGGAACGCATCTTGCACATGTTCCAAGACTTCAAGGAGAAGTGGAACGTGCCGACGCAGATCTGCGTGCTGGCTCACGTCACCACTCAGATGGAAGCGGTGAAGAACGGCGCGCCGTCCGATTTGATCTTCCAGTCGATCGCCGGCAGCCAGAAGGGCAACGACGCCTTCGGCGTCACCGCGCAGATGCTGCAAGACGCCAAGGACCTGATGGGTCAGCAGGGCATGTGCGACGGGCCGAACGTCATGTACTTCGAGACGGGGCAGGGCTCCGAGCTGAGTTCCGACGCCCACTTCGGTTCCGACCAAGTGGTGATGGAGGCCCGCTGCTACGGGCTGGCGAAGCGGTTTTCGCCCTTCCTGGTGAACACGGTCGTCGGCTTCATCGGCCCGGAATACCTGTACGACTCCAAGCAGGTCACCCGCGCCGGTCTGGAAGACCACTTCATGGGCAAGCTCTCTGGCATCCCGATGGGCTGCGACGCGTGCTACACCAACCACATCAAGGCCGACCAGAACGACATCGAGAACCTCGCTGTGTTGTTGACGGCCGCCGGGTGCAACTACGTGATGGGCGTCCCCCACGGCGACGACATCATGCTGATGTACCAATGCACCGGATACCACGAGGCGGAGAGCCTCAGGCAGCTGTTCGGGAAGCGGGCCATCCCCGAGTTCGAGCAATGGATGCTCAACATGGGGCTCATCACCCCCGACCGGCACCTGACGGATCGCTTCGGCGACGCATCGATCTTCCTCGCGTGACGAATCAGGAGAACACGATATGAATGAAGAAGAAGTCAAACGACTCGTGCGCGACGTTCTCGCCGGCTTGACGGACGGCGCCTCGGCGTCGAGCGGCCCGGCGGCGTCTGGCGGCGCCCCGGCTGCCCTCGCGGTCGATCCGGGCGAGGCGCCGGACGTGACGGCGGTGAGCACGAAGGACGAGTTCCATGTGCCGCACGCGGCCAACAAGGACGGTTACCTCGCGATGAAGCAGTCCACCGTCGCGCGCATTGGCGTGTGGCGGGCCGGTCCGCGCTACAACACCTGGTCGATGCTGCACTTCCGCGCCGACCACGCGACGGCCCAGGACGCGGTCTTCACGGACGTCGACCCGCAGTGGGTCGACGATCAGGGCTTCGTCGCCGGCCAGTCGATGTGCACCAGCAAGGACGAGTTCCTGACCCGTCCCGACCTGGGCCGCAAGCTCGACGCCGAGACGAAGGAGCTGTTCAAAGCCCAGCTCACCCACGGAGCGCGGGTGACCGTGATGGTTGGCGACGGCCTGTCCAGCTCGGCGATGGTGAACATCCCGCAGATCGTCCCGGCCCTCAAACAGGGCCTCAAGGGAATCGGCGTGGACGTCGGCCCGATCCCGTTCGTGAAGTACTGCCGGGTGGGGGCCATGGACGACCTCGGGCCGCTGGTCGGCGGCGAGGTGGTCGTGCTGTTGATCGGCGAGCGTCCAGGACTCGCCACCGGCGAGTCGATGAGCGCCTATATGGCTTACCAGCCCAACCCGGAGCGCCCGGAGAGCTGGCGGACGGTCGTGTCCAACATCTACTCGGGCGGCACGCCGCCGGCCGAGGCCGGCGCGCACGTGGCCACTCTCATCGGGAAGATCCTCGACGAGAAGGTGTCCGGCGTCGACCTGCGTCTGTGACGGCAATCGGAACCACAAGGAGAGGTGAGGAGCGATGAGCATCGACCAGCTCGACGCGGATCTGGCCAGCATCCAACAGGTGCGTGATTTGATCCGGGCGGCGAAACAGGCGCAGGCGAAGCTTGCCACGTATTCCCAGGAGCAGGTGGACGCCATCTGCGCGGCCATGGCGGCGGCGGGCGCCGAGCACGCGGCGGAACTCGGCCGGATGGCGGTCGAGGAGACCGGTTTCGGACGTCCCGAGGACAAGGAGCTGAAGAACCGCTTCGGGTCCCAGGGCGTCTGGGAGGCGATCCGCGACATGAAGACGGTCGGCATCATCGCCGAGCATCCCGAGTGTGGCGTCACGGAGATCGGCGTGCCGATGGGGGTGATCGCGGGCGTGGTGCCGTCCACCAACCCCACATCGACGGCCATGTTCAAGTCGATCATCGCGGTGAAGGCGGGCAACGCCCTGGTGTTGTCGCCCCACCCGGCCGCCAAGGAATGCACACTGGCCGCCACGCGGTTGATGGCGGCGGCCGGCGAGAAGGCCGGGTTGCCGCCGGGTGCGATCAGCTGCCTCGATCAGCCGACGCTGGAGGCCACGCAGGCCCTCATGCGGCATCCGGACGTCGCGCTGATCTTGGCGACCGGCGGGGGCGGCATGGTGAAGGCGGCCTACTCGTCTGGCAATCCGGCGATCGGCGTCGGCCCCGGCAATGGGCCGGCCTACATCGAGCGCACCGCCGACATTCCCGCCGCCGTGCGCCGGATCATGGACTCGAAGACGTTCGACAACGGCACCATCTGCGCGTCGGAGCAGTCGGTCGTCACCGAGGACGTCATCAAGGCCGAGGTGGTCGCCGAGTTCAAGAAGCAGGGCGGCTACTTCCTCGACCCGGTCGAGAAAGAGGCCGTGGGCGCCATCCTGATGCGGGCGTCGGGCACGATGAACCCCGCCATCGTCGGCAAGAGCGCCGAACGCATCGCCGAGATGGCGGGCATATCGGTGCCGGCCGGCACCCGGGTGCTGCTCGGGCCGGAGACCGGGGTGGGGCATGCCTTCCCGTACTCGCGGGAGAAGCTGTGCACGGTGCTCGGCTTCTACACGGCCGCCGATTGGCAGTCCGCCTGCGAGCTGTGCATCGCCATCCTGCACAACGAGGGCGCGGGCCACACCATGACGATCCACTCGCGCGACGAGGCGGTCATCAAGGAGTTCGCGTTGAAGAAGCCGGTCTCCCGGCTGCTGGTCAACACCCCGGCCTCGTTGGGCGGGGTCGGCGCCACCACCGGCCTGCTGCCGTCGCTGACGCTTGGCTGTGGGGCGGTCGGCGGCAGCTCGTCGTCGGACAACATCAGCCCGTTGAACCTCATCAACATCCGCCGGGTGGCCCGAGGACAGTGTGAGCTCGCGGAGTTGCGCGGCGCTCAGCCGTCGTCCGGCTCCGGCGCGGTGGACACCGACACGCTCGTCCGGCTCGTCCTCGAGAAGCTGATGGGCGGTGGCCGATGACCTGATGACACATCACCTATCGCAAACCGACGGCCCCGCGGGGCCGGCATATCAATCACAAGCAGTACCAGAGAAACCACGATCCAAGGAGTAGGAAAAATGGCCGAGAACAACTACAGCATCGCGCTCGGAATGATCGAGACCAAGGGCGTCGTCGCCGCCATCGAGGCAGCGGATGCCATGGTCAAGGCAGCGAACGTCACCCTCATCGGCAAGGTTCATGTCGGTGGCGGGCTCGTCTCTGTGATGATCCGGGGCGACGTCGGCGCCGTCAAGGCCGCGACCGATGCCGGCGCGGCGGCCGCCGACCGAGTCGGTGAGCTCATCAGCGTGCACGTGATCCCGCGTCCGCACAGCGAGGTCGAGTTCATCCTGCCGACCCTCAAGACCACGGACTAGGCCTGCTGAACGCTGCCCGGTCGTGGTCCCGCGGCCCGCTGGCGACCTTGTCGCCAGCGGGCGGTGACCACCATGTCCGCTACCACCGTCGAAGGAGGAGAATCGCATGGCCCTTGTGACCGAAGCGTCGCTGCGTGAGAAGTATGGCGACGTCGACCGGCTGCCGACCGACAGGTTCGAAGTGCCGCAAGGCACTGTCGTGACCCCGTCGGCGCGCAGCTGGCTCATCGACCGCCGGGTGGACCTTGTCATCGGCGGGAAAGTGGTGTTCGCGACCGCCCGTCCGTCAGCGGCGGGCGAGGGTGATCGAGGCTCGGCGGCCCCGGCCGTTCCCGCGCGGGACGGCGCCGTGTCGTCTGCCGCTGTGGAGTCGGCGCCTGTCCGGCCGTCGGCTCAGCCAACGCCATCAGCTCTTCCCGCGTTCACCAAGCCGGAACGATTCGACGTGATCGACGGCTCGCAACTGCCGGAGAAGCCCGAACATCTGACCGCTCTGCGCGGCAACCTGCTCGTGCCGAAGGACCACCCGGAGATCCGCTTCCGGGGCCAGCTCGACTCGCTGGAGGCCGACATCATCGTCACCCAGACGGTGTTCGCCCGTCTCGGGCTGACGGTTGGCGTCGCCGATCTCGGCGAGATGCTGCGCTTCGTCAAGCAGATCCTGCGGGCCGAGGTGCTTGACCTGCCGCTCGAGCAGATCAATCTGCTGGGCTTGGACGACGCCCAATTGCGCCACCGCTCGCACTACCCGCAGGAGTACTACGGGATGCCGCACTTCGCGGCGAGCGTGGACGACGGCGAGGCCGTCGCCTTGTTGAACCGGCTGCGCACGCGCGTCCGGGAGGTCGAGTTGGCGGCCTTCACCGCCTATTCGACGGGCGGCACCGACGCCCCGTCACGACCCGACCTGATCCAGGCGTTGAACCGCTTGTCCAGCGCCTGCTATCTGATGATGTTCAAGGCCAAGTGCAAGGAGTATGACCAATGAACGATATGGCTGACGCGGCCTATCAGGACGTCATGCTGCGGCTCGGGAAACCGCTCGTGGAACTGGAGGCGTCTGGTCGGCACCTGCACCTGTCGCGGGCCGACGCCGACCGCCTGCTCGGGCCAGGGGTTCCCCTGACTCCCGTCCGCCCACTCAGTCAGCCGGGGCAGTTCACCTGCGCCGAGCGCATCCGGGTGGTGGGGCCGAAGGGTGAGTTCCCGGCGTTGGGCATCATCGGGCCGGAACGTCGCGAGAGCCAGGTGGAGTTGTCGGCCACCGACGCGCTCACGCTGGGCGTGCGTCCACCGGTGCGGCTCTCTGGAGACTTGGCGGGCACGCCGGGCATCACCCTGGTGGGGCCGGCCGGCGAGGTGACGCTCGACCACGGTGTGATCGTGGCGTTGCGTCACATCCACGTCCATCCCGATTTCGCACGCGAGCACGGTCTGCGCGACCGGCAGGTGGTGTCGGTGCGGGTGTGGAGCGGGCGTGGTGTCACGTTCGACAACGTGGTGGTGCGGCTGTCGGACGATTTCGCCACCTATATGCATATCGACTACGACGAGGCCAACGCCTGCGGATTCCGCAAGGGCATGTTGGGCACCATCCTCGTCTGACCAACACGCGGGGCGCGGCGGGGCCGCGCAAGGAGGATCGAACAATGGATACTGAACAACTGGTCGAAAAAGTGACCAAGGCGATCATGGACCGCCTGAACGGCGCGCCGGGCCAGGCGGTCGTCTTCGGCGACGTGCCACCGGGGGTGTTGGCGCCTGGCGTCTCGTGTCGCGCCGGACACGGGGCCGGTGACACAGAAGGCGCAGATTACATCGTGCTCACCCAGGCGGCCTTCCGGGCCTTTCACGGTGGGGCCATCCCTGCCGGCCTGACGGGGGCTGTCGCCCCGGTGGCGGGCGGCGGCGAGCCGTGCGCGTCCTGTGGCGCCGAAAATGACCTGACTGGCAAAAAGGTGATCGGCGAGCGCGACATTCGGACGTTGGGCTTGACCAAGGGTGCGCGGGTGCGGGTGGACAAGTGCGCCATCGTCACCGCTCTGGCGCGTGACTACGCCCAAAGCCAGGGCATCGACATCGTCTGCTGAGCATCGGTCAAAGGAGCGAAGGCATGGACCTGGCACGACAGCTTTTCGACGCCGGCGTCATCGGCGCCGGGGGAGCCGGCTTCCCCACCTACAAGAAGCTGGCCGACGGTGTGTCGTTGCTCGTCGTGAACGCGGCCGAATGCGAGCCGCTGCTGGCCAGCGACCGCTTCCTCATGCGGCACCGCGCCGACGAGATCGTGGCCGGAGCGTTGGCGGTCGCTGGAGAGTGCGGCATTCCCCGCATCGTCGTGGGCACGAAGGCGCACTACACGAGGGAGCTGGCCGCGTTGCGTGCCGCCATCGAGGCGGCCGGGGCGGACATCGAGATCCATACCCTCGATTCCTTCTATCCGGCCGGCGACGAGCAGGTGCTCGTCTACGAGATCACCGGCCAGACGGTGCCGCCAGGTGGCTTGCCGCTCGACATCGGAGCGGTCGTGATGAACGCCGCCACCGCCGCCAACGTGGCGGCCGCCGTCCGGGGCGAACCGGTCACCCGGCGGCTGGTCACGGTGACTGGCGAGGTGGCCCATCCGGTCGTGGTCGACGCTCCCGTCGGTGCGACGGCGGCCGATCTGATCGCCGCGGCCGGAGGGGTGACGGCGTCGCCCTATGTCATCGTCAAGGGTGGGCCGATGATGGGCAAGCATCACCCGATGTCCGAGGTCGACCGGCTCGGTTTCGGCAAGGCCGACGGCGGCCTGGTGGTGTTGCCGGCCGATCATTCGCTCGTGTCGTTCATGAGCCAGCCCGTCGAACGGTTGCTGAACGAGACGAAGTCGATCTGCATCCAGTGCCGGGCCTGCACCGAGATGTGCCCGCGCTATCTCATCGGCCATCAGATGCGCCCGCACATGGTGATGCGGGCGCTGCAAAGCGGCGTCGGCGGTGACGCGCTCACCGACGCGCTGTTGTGCTGTGAGTGCGGGGTCTGTGAGTTGTACGCCTGCCCCATGGGGCTCAGTCCCCGGAAGATGAACGTCTACGTCAAGGGTCTGTTGCGGGCCCAAGGGGTGACGATCGCCGACCGGCAGGTGCACCCCGAGCATGCCGCCGAGCGTGAGTTGCGGCGGATCTCGCAGGAACGCTTCATCGACCACCTGCGGTTGGACACCTACCCGACGACGGTCGACGACCAGGTGCGGCTCGAACCCGATCACGTGTGGCTGGCCACCCGGCACGGGGTGGGCAAACCCGCCAGCCCGTGCGTGGCCGTGGGCGAGCAGGTCGCCGTCGGCCAGTTGGTGGCTGCCGCGGAATTCGGCGACGTCGCCGCTCCCGTCCACGCGTCGATCGCGGGGACGGTCACTGAGGCGGACGCCAGCCATATCACGATCACTGCGGTGGATGGCCCGCTCGCGCGGGCGATTGATCGGGGTGCGCCCCGCACCGACCAGATAGGAGGACGGCCATGATCACCAGCATCGGCTTGCTGGAGCTGACGGCGATCGCCAAGGGGATCGAGGCGGCGGACGCGATGCTCAAGGCGAGCGAAGTGACGCTCGTCTTCGCGAAGCCCGTGTGCCCGGGGAAGTTCATCGTGCTGATTCATGGCGACGTCGGCGCGGTCAAGGAGTCGATGGCGACCGGCATCGAGTTCGGTGGCGAGCGGGTGGTGAACCACCTGGTCATCCCGCGGGTCCACGCGAGCCTGCTGCCAGCGATCGCCGGCAACGGGACGGTGGCGCAGGTCGCCGCGCTCGGCGTCGTCGAGTTCTTCGACATCACGTCGGCCGTGGTCGCGGCGGACGCCGCCGCCAAAGCCAGCCAGGTGGAACTGATCGAGGTCCGCTTGGGCATGGGCATCGGTGGCAAGAGTTTCTTCAAGCTCGCTGGCGAAGTCGCCAGTGTGAAGGCGGCGGTCGCCGCCGCCATAGCAGCTACCGCCGGTCGGGCGCCGGTGGTGTCGAGCTGTGTCATTCCAGCGCCCGACCCAGCGTTGTTCAAGCAATTGGTCTGAGAGGGGCCTGCGACATGGGTTTCTGGCTGCTCGCGCTGGTGTTTCTCGTCAGCGGGGTCTTCTCGCTGAAGCGGGCGGCGTCGGAAGCCCATTCCGACAGCCCCAAGGCGGCGTCTTCCCGGAACCGGGCTGTGCTGGGAGGCGTCATGGTGGTGCTCGGCCTGCTGGTGGCCTGCTATGCGGCTTTGAGCGCCGCCGGAGTTTGAACAACTGAACCATAAGCCGGGTCTGGCACCGACGCCGTTCCCGGGCCATACGACAAAGGAGGTTGATTCTCATGGCAATGATCAGCCAAATCATCATCTACATCATGCTGTTTTTCATGCTCCTTGGCGTGATTGACAAAGTATTTCTCGGCAACCGGTTGGGTTATGGGCCGAAGTTCGAAGAAGGCATGGAGGCCATGGGCACGCTGGCCCTCGCCATGGTCGGCATCATGTGCTTCGCTCCCGTTCTGGGGGCCTGGCTGGAGAAACCGGTGGGAGCGGTCTTCGGTCTCATTGGCGCCGACCCGGCTATGTTCGCCGGTTCGTTGCTCGCCAATGACATGGGTGGTTTCCCGCTCGCCGGGACTATGACGCAAGACGGTGGCATCCACATCCTTTCCGGCCTGTTCATGGGCTGCATGATGGGCGCCACGATCGTCTTCTCAATCCCTGTGTCGTTGGGCATCATCGAAAAGAAAGACCGTCCTTTCCTCGCTCGCGGCATGCTCGCCGGTTTCGTCTCGATTCCGTTCGGCGTGTTCGTCTCTGGCTGCCTCTACATGGTCACGTACAACGCCACGGCGGCTGGTCAGGCCATGCCGTTGACAGTTCCCAAGATCCTCATCAACCTGGTTCCTTCGGTTGTCTTGGCCGTGTTGTTGGCCATCGGCTTGGCGCTCATCCCGAATGGCATGATGAAGGGCTTCAACGTTTTCGCGATCATCGTCACTGGTGCCATCACCTTGATGCTCGCGTTGGCGATCATCAACAAGCTGGGCATCCTGGTCGGCGACGCGGGGGCGGACGGCTCGTCGGTCGTCAGTTGGATACCATTCGTCGGCATTGATGATCCCGCGAAGACGGCGGCCGGCCAGATGGCGGCCATCGGGCCGCAGCTGGAGACGGCCGGAGTCATCGCCATCACGTTGGCTGGCGCGTTCCCCTTCGTGCATTTCATCACGACGGTTTTGGCCAAGCCGGTCGCAGCGCTCGGACGGCTGATGGGCGTCAACCAGGACACCGCCGCCGGCATGATCGCGGCGTTGGCCAACAACATCCCGATGTTCGGCATGCTCAAAGACATGGACAAGCGCGGCAAGGTGCTGGCTGTGGCGTTCTCCGTGTGCGCGTCGTTCGCTCTCGGTGACCACCTCGGCTTCGCGGCAGGCGTCGCACCCGATGCGATCTTCGCGATGGTGATCGGCAAGATCGTCGGCGGCATCATCGGCATCGTGTTCGCCATCCTGCTCGCCACACGTGGTCTAGATGAACTCGGGGGCGAACCGGAACCAGAAGCGTCGCCAGCCGAGGAGGCTGTCGCCGCATAAATGATTCCGCCAAGGAACACCGTGGGCCGGCCGCCTGGCATGAACGTCGAACGATGGTCGCCGGGACGGCCAGGCTCACGGGCGGAGCCGACAGACAAACTCAGTTAGGAGTATTGAAGGATGAAACTACGCACCACGCTGCGTGGCAGCGACTACACGTTCGCCGACCTGAAGGAACTCTTCGGCAAGGCGAACGAAGAGAAGTCCGGCGACCACCTGATCGGCATCGGTGCTAGCACCGTCTCGGAACGGGTCGCCGCCAAGATCGTGTTGAGCGAGCTGAGGCTCTCGGACATCCGCGAGAACCCGCTGATCCCACCGGATGAGGACGAGGTCTCGCGGGTCATCGAGGAGGGCGTCAACGAGACCGTCTACCAGCAGATCAAGTCGTTGACGGTCGGCGAGTTGCGCGACAAGATCCTCGATCACCAGACCAGCCCGTCCGACATCGAGACGTTGCGTCGTGGCCTCACGTCCGAGATGGTCGCCGCGGTGGCGAAGCTGATGAGCAGCGCCGACCTGGTGTACGGGGCGTCCAAGATGCGGGTGACGGGCAAGTGCCGCTACGAGATCGGCAAGCCGGGCACTCTCTCGTACCGGATTCAGCCGAACCACCCGAAGGACGACCTGGTCGGTGTCCGGGTGTCGATCTACGAGGGGCTGTCGTACGCCTCCGGCGACGCTTGCTTCGGGCTGAACCCCGTCGAGGACAACGTGGAGAGCTGCACCCGGCTGTTGAACGCCCTGTACGACATCATGGAGGACTTGCGGGTGCCCACGCACATCGTGGTGCTCGCCCACGTGTCCACCCAGATGGCGGCTGTCGACAAGGGCGCTCCGGCGTCGATGTTCTTCCAGTCGGTCGCCGGCACGCAGGACGCCAACACCGACTTCGGCGTGACCGTCGAATTGTTGGACGAGGCGCAAGCGTTGATTCGCAAGAAGGGCCTGTGCGCCGGGCCGAACCTGATGTACTTCGAGACCGGGCAGGGCTCGGAGGTGTCGATCGGCGCCGACCATGGCGTCGACGAGTTGACGCTGGAGGCTCGTACCTACGGCTTCGCCAAGCGGTGGGCGCCGTTCATGGTGAACAACGTGTCGGGTTTCATCGGGCCGGAGACGATCTACGACGGCAAGCAGATGATTCGGGCCAGCCTGGAAGACCACTTCATGGGCAAGCTGACCGGCCTGCCGATGGGCATGGCCCCGTGTTACACGAACCACACGGGCATCGATCAGAACGACCAGGAGATCGCCACCATGCTGCTCGCGATGGCGGGCTCGAACTACTACATGGGCGTGCCAGGCGGCGACGACGTGATGCTCAGCTACCAGGACACCAGCTACCACGACGACGTCACGCTGCGCGAGCTGCTCGGCCTCACGCCGGCCCCGGAGTTCTTCGAGTGGGCTCAAGAGTGGGGCATCTTGGACGAACGCGGACGGATGACGCCGCGGGCGGGCGACGCATCCATCTTCGTGAAATAGGAGGCTTGAGAACCATGACGAATGAAGCGTATGGCGAGGCCGAAATCCGGCGACTCGCCCAGGAGATCCTGTCCGGGTTGGTGGGGTCTGGCGGTGGCGGACAGGCGGCTGGGACAGTCCCTGTGCCCAATGCGCCGGTTCCGGCGCCGCTGATCTCGGCGCCCGGTGGCGTGGGTGAAGTCGCCTCGTCCGGTAGCGCCGACTACGACGCGCCGCAGTCCGCTGAGCAGGCGTTGTTGGTGCCGAACCCGGCCAACCGCGCGGCCTACCTTGACATGATGCGTTCCACACCGGCGCGCATCGGCGGCTGGCGGGCTGGCCCCCGGCCGCGTCACGAGTCGCTGCTGCGGTTCCGGGCCGACCATGCCGCCGCGATGGACGCCGTCTTCAATGACGTCCCCGACGAGTTGGTGGCGGGGCTCGGCTTGTTCGCCGTCCAGAGCGCCGCGGCTGACCGGGCCGCGTTCCTGATGGATCCGAACATCGGCGCCAAGCTCTCCGCTGAGGAGTCCAAGCGGCTGTCGGACAACTGCCCGCACGGCGTCCAGGTGCAGGTGATCGTGGCCGACGGGCTGTCGTCCACCGCCGTCGATCAGAATGTGCCGGATCTGCTGCCGGCGTTGAGCCAGGGCTTGGCGCGGCACGGCTTGTCGTCGGGCACAGGCGTGTTCGTGAAGTACGGGCGCGTCCGCGTCATGGACGAGGTGAGCGCGGTGCTTGGCAGCGAGGTGACGCTGATTTTGATCGGCGAACGCCCCGGCCTGGTCACCAACGAATCACTGAGTTGCTACATGGCCTATCACGCGTACCCGGGCATGCCCGAGAACGTCCGCACGGTGGTGTCGAACATCTACCGCAAGGGCACGCCGCCGAGCGAGGCTGGCGCCTACATCGCGGAAATCGCGCGCAAGATGATCGACGCCAAGAGCAGCGGCATGGATTTGAAGCTCTGAGAGGAATGGGAGGCCGCCTGCTAGTTCCTGGCGGCCTCCCGCGACGCTCTTTGGACTGATCGCCACGTCGGCAGACAGACATGTCAGGCCGCGTGGCGATTAGCCGTATCCAAAGAAGTGCGTGCAGCCTGTAGGCGAAAAGCGTCGAGAACGTCAACATGCTGACGGCGTTGCCGGTGGGGGAGGACATCACCCAGCAGGCTGACGTTCTGCAATGGGGTAGTCGTGCACGCGCCCACATCGCTTATTCGTAATGGGTCCAAGCCGAGTAGATGGTGACGTCATGTGTTTCGTCGTCGATGGTGTAAACGATTCGGTGTTGGCGGGTGAGCCGACGTGAGTATCGTCCAGCAATCGCCGGGTGCAGCTTCTCGAAACTGTCGGTGGGTGCGTAAGGGTTGGTTTTCAAGGTCTCAACCACGTCAAGGAAGCGGCGGTCGAGGTGGGATTGTTTGAGTTTGCGCAGGTCTGGTTTGGTGCTGTTCTTGATCCGAACCGTCCACTCCGTCACAACGCGTCCCAGTCGATCTCATCGACAGTGGTGAACCCGCTGTCGTCCTGCTCGCGCTGCCTGACGGCGGCAAGGGTGCCGGTGGCCTCCAGATAGAGGGTTTCCTCGATGGCGGCCCAGTCGTCGGCGGCCAGGATGACGGCGCCAGGCCCGCCGTTGGCCGGCGTGATGGCGACCGGTTGGCGCTGCTCGTTGACCTGGCGGATCAGGTCGAACAGATGGGCTCGTGCGTGAGTTGGCGTGTACGTGGGCGTCATGGATGCCTCCTGCCATGTGGCCGAATGACCTGTACATGGTTACTGTACGTACTGCGGTTTGGCGGGACAAATCGCGGGGTTTGGGTGAAGGTGTGGTCACCCGCCGCTGCGGGTTATGTGGTGAGAAGCAGCGACGCAGGGTTGAAGCACTCGCGTCGCTCTGGCCGGTACGCTGTCCCCAAGGAGGTGTGCCATGGCGAGACGCCCCAGTGAGGTGCTTCAGGAGCATCGCAGCGAGGTGCGTGATGTGTTCGCGCGCCATGGTTTGGCCAAACCGCAGGTGTTCGGTTCAGTGGCCGCTGGGACCGACACGGAGGTCAGCGATCTTGATGTGTTGTTTGAGCCAGGGCCTCACACCACCTTGTTTGATCTCAGTCGAGCGCGCGCTGAGTTGACGCGGCTTCTTCGAGTAGAAGTTGACCTGGTTTCAGTTCGACAGGTGCCTGAGTCGACTCGAATGAAGATTCTCGAGAATGCTGTGCCACTATGAGACCGGCAGTGGAATATTTGGAACACATCTTGGGCGCGTGCGACCGCATCGCGAACTACATCGACGGCTTCGATCTCACGCGGTTCGCCGCAACCCCGCTTGTGCAAGATGCGGTAATACGTCAGCTTGAGATCATAGGCGAGGCGAGCAAGCATGCTCTCGATGCCTCAGCAACGATTGATCTGGCTGCTGTCATCGACGATCTGCAGGCTGCCTATGGCATGCGCAACGTGTTGATCCACGGTTATTTTGGTGTGGACGCCGAGATTGTGTGGCACACCGCCACCGAAAGTATCCCAGCGTTAGCACGTCAACTTGACGTTCTCCTTGGCTGATCCGTTACCGGTGCACCACCACGTCGACGCGCTGGAACTCCTTGATGTCGCTGTAGCCGGTGGTGGCCAGGGCGCGGCGAAGCGCGCCGACGAGGTTCATCGTGCCGTCCGGGGTGTGGGACGGGCCGAGCAGGATCTGTTCCATTGGGCCGATGGCGCCGAGCTTGACGCGCTCGCCGCGCGGCAGCGTCGGATGCCAGGCTTCGGCGCCCCAGTGGTAGCCCTTGCCGGGAGCCTCGTAGGCGCGGGCGAGCGGGCCGCCGACCATGACGGCGTCCGCGCCGCAGGCGATGGCCTTGGTGATGTCGCCAGACCGGCCGAGCGCGCCGTCGGCGATGACGTGGACGTAGCGCCCGCCTGATTCGTCCATGTAGTCGCGGCGGGCCTCGGCGACGTCAGCCAGCGCCGACGCCATCGGCACCTCGACGCCGAGCACGTTGCGCGTCCGCCCGGTGGCGCCGCCGCCGAAGCCGACGAGCACACCGGCCGCGCCCGTCCGCATGAGGTGGAGCGCCGATTGGTAGGTGGCGCAGCCGCCGACGATGACGGGGACGTCGAGCGAGTAGATGAATTTCTTCAGGTCGAGCGGCTCATTGATGCTGGACACGTGGTCGGCGGACACCGTCGTGCCACGGATGACGAAGAAATCGACGCCCGCGTTTTCGACCACGCTGGCATAGTCGGCGCACGTCTGCGGCGACAGCGACCCGGCGACGGGCACACCGGCGTCCCGGATCTCGGCCATGCGGGCCGTGATGAGCTCGGGCTGGATCGGTGCGGCGTACAGCTCCTGCATACGAGTGGTCGCCTGGGTGGCGTCCTTGATCTGCGCCAGTTCGGCGAGCTGTGGCTCCGGGTCTTCGTAACGCGTCCACAGGCCCTCGAGGTTCAAGACGCCCAAGCCGCCCAGCTTGCCCATGAGAATGGCCGTGGCGGGCGACATGACCGAGTCCATCGGTGCCGCCACGATGGGAAAGTCGAACGTCAGCGCGTCAATCTTCCACGACAAGTTGACCTCTTCGATACCGCGCGTGCGCCGGTTGGGGACGATGGCGATGTCATCGAAAGCGAACACTTCGGCGGCGCGTTTCGACCGTCCAATCTCAACCATGGTGGTTCCTCGTCAGTTCCTGGGGGCCGAGTAATTCGGCGCTTCGATGGTCATTTGGATGTCGTGCGGATGCGACTCGCGCAGGCCAGCCGACGTGATGCGGACGAACCGTGCCTTGCGGTGCAACTCGTCGATGGTCGTCGCGCCGGAATAGAACATCGACTGCCGCAGCCCGCCGACAAGCTGGTAGGCGACGGCCGCGAGTGGGCCGCGATAGGCCACCTGGCCCTCGATGCCCTCAGGGATCAGCTTGTCGTCGTTCGCCACATCGCCTTGGAAGTAGCGGTCCTTCGAATAGGACGCTTTGCGGCCGCGCGCCGCCATCGCGCCGAGCGAGCCCATGCCGCGATAGGACTTGAACTGTTTGCCGTTGATGAAGACGAGTTCGCCTGGGCTCTCCTCGCAGCCGGCCAGCAGCGAACCGAGCATGACGGTGTCAGCGCCGGTCGCCAACGCTTTCGCGATGTCGCCCGAGTACTGCAAACCGCCGTCACCGATGATCGGGACGCCCGCCGCGCGGCAGGCGCGGGTCGCCTCATAGATGGCCGTCACCTGGGGCACGCCGACGCCCGCCACCACGCGCGTCGTGCAGATCGAGCCGGGGCCGATCCCGACCTTGACGCCGTCGGCGCCCGCATCGCACAGCGCTTTCGCTCCCTCATAGGTGGCGATGTTGCCGCCGATGATGTCGACCTCGCGCGCCACCGGTTCGGCCTTGAGGCGACTGATCATGTCGAGCACGCCACGGGTGTGCCCGTGCGCGGTGTCGACCACAATGGCGTCGACCCCGGCCTCGACGAGGAGCATCGCCCGCTCCCAGGCGTCGCCGAAGAAGCCGATGGCCGCACCAACCCGCAGCCGGCCCTGGGGGTCTTTGCTCGCGAGCGGGTAGCGGTCCGACTTCACGAAGTCTTTCAACGTGATGAGCCCGCGCAGGTAGCCCTGGTCGTCCACCAGGGGCAGCTTCTCGATCTTGTGCTGGGCGAGCAGCTTGAGCGCGTCGTCGTTGCCGATGCCCGGCCAGCCGGTGACGAGCGGCATCGGCGTCATCACCTCGCGGATCGGCCGGTTCGGGTCGTCCTCGAAGCGCATGTCTCGGTTGGTGACGATGCCGAGCAGGCGTTGGTCGGCATCGACGACCGGCACGCCCGAGATGTGGTACTGCGCGCACATGGCGTCCGCCTCGCCGATGGTGGCGTCTGGGCCGATAGTGATCGGCTGATCGACCATGCCGGCCTCAGAACGTTTGACGCGGTCCACCTGGGCGGCCTGCTCCTCCTTGGGCATGTTGCGGTGCAAGATGCCTAAGCCGCCTTCCCGTGCCATGGCGATGGCCATGCGTGACTCGGTCACCGTGTCCATCGCGGCTGACAGCAGCGGCAGTTTCACCTCAATGCGCTTGCTGACGCGAGTCGTCGTGTCGACAGCGGAGGGAGTGACGTCGGATTCGTTCGGCACGAGCAGGACGTCGTCGAACGTCAGCCCCAAGGCCATGAAGGGATCCGGGAGAACGGGAATTTGGTGGTCAATGGGCACGGGCAACACCTCGTCGGTCGGAGAACGTCAGTTTAACGCCTGGCGTGAGGGAAGTTCCCGCTGTCAAACCAGCGTCCCGAAACCCGCACGTGGGGCGTCAACTAGCGGTCGCTGCCCTTCTCGATCGCGATGATGCGTCGGGCCAGCTCGGAATCGGTCACGAGCGAGGTGACGAAGCCTGCCCGCAGGGTGCCGAGCACGGCGTCCGTCTTCCGCCAGCCACCCGCGACGGCGATGACTTCGGGGATCTGCTGGAGCTGCTCGTCAGGGATGGACAACGTGTGGTCTTCGATGCCATGGATGACAGTTCCGTCGCGGTCGAACACGGTGGAGCACACTTCGCCGACCGCGCCCCGCGCCAGGAGGTCGTCGGCGAGCCCGAAGCTGGCGGCGAGGTCACGGAATTGGGAATCGGGCGGGTCCCAACTGCCGATGACGACGAGCCCGAGTGTCACCCGGTCGAAGAGGTCGAAAGCCGCTTTGATGCGAGGTTCGTCGCGTAGCGCGTGGGCGGTGCGCGGGTCGGGAAGGATGAAGGGCGCGAAGATCGGCCAGGCCTTCCCGCCCGTGGCGTCCGCGATCTTGAGGATGACTTGGCTCGAATACTCGGCGTTCGGGTTCGAGATGCCGCACAGCGACACGAGGTCGGCGTGGGGCAGCGGCGTCAGATATTTCGTCGCGGCGAACAGTGTGCGGCCTGACGCGATGCCGATGAGGTCGCCGTCCTTGACGACCTCCGGCAAGAGCTGGGCCGCTATCCGTCCGAGCGCGTCTTGCACGGCCGCCGGATCCTGGCTCGGCGTCCGCACGGCGATGGCCCGCTTGAGGCCGAACGTGCGTTTGAGTTCGTTGGACAACTGCGCGTCGATCGAATCGGGCAGCGTGATGTCGATGTGGACGATCCCCAGCTCGGCCGCCTTGCTGAGCATACGGGCGATCTTGAACCGGCTGACGCCGAGTTCTTCCGCCAGCTCGACGCGGGAGCGCCCACCACGGTAGTGGCGTTCGGCTACGTAGCCGATTTGCACGAGCTCATCTGGCCCCATCGCTCTCTCCCGTCCGGATGTCTCCTCTGGATAGCGTCGCGCACTAGCGTATCGCCGTCGAGCTGCTTCTCACCATAGCAGTAATTATGCTCAGTAGAGTGCTCATATGAGCAGGTATATCTTGCACATGTGAAACCAATGGCCTAGTGTCTCTTCATCGAACCGGCGGGAGCCGGCGGGTTGTGCAAGGGAGACCAGTGGTGACGAAGCCAACGAACCCAGGCGCGAGCGGAAACTCGGCGGCGACAATGGCGCCAAGCATGCTTGAATGCCGCGACATCTCAATGTCCTTCGGTGGTGTGCCTGTTCTGAAAAACGTGACGTTCGAGATGGCGCCCGGCACTGTGACGGCGCTGGCCGGCGAGAACGGTGCGGGCAAGTCGACGTTGATGAAAATCGCATCGGGGCAGTACCGGCCGGATGCGGGCCACGTCATGGTGCGCGGTCAGGAGTTGCCTATCGGCAATGCTCAGGCAGCCGTCCGCCTTGGCGTCGCCATCGTGCCCCAGGAACTCGCCTCGGTCATGGATCTGACGGTGTACGAGAACATCTTCCTTGGCCGTGAGATCCGCGGCCCGCTTGGCTTGCGGCGCAAAGAGATGGTCGCGCAGGCGCGGGCAGCCCTGGAAGTGTTCGGCATCGATATTGATCCGAACGCCATGATGCATGACCTGTCCGTCGGCATCCGGCAGATCATCGAGATCGTCAAAGCCACGAGCACGGGTGCGCGGGTGATCCTGTTGGACGAGCCGTCGAGCGCCATCGCGCGGCAAGAAGTGGAGCGACTGTTCACCGTCATTCGGACGCTGCGCGACGAGGGCGTGGCCGTGCTGTTGACCACACACAAGATGGAAGAGATCCGCGCGGTCTCTGATCGTGTCGTGGTGCTGCGCGACGGCGGGCTCGTGCTCGACGAGCCGATCGGCAACGTGTCAGACGACGACATCGTGACGGCGATGATCGGCCGGGAACTGGAAGAGCTGTTCCCGGAACTACCTGTGCCGTCTGACACCTGCCGTCTGTCGGTGAATGGCCTGGCGTTACAGGGCGAGGACGAGTTGGCCTCGCTGGAGGTATGTGCTGGTGAGATCGTCGGCCTGGCTGGGCTGGTGGGCGCAGGGCGTACCGAGCTGCTCGAAGGGATCTACGGCATCCGGCCGACGAGTGAGGGGCGCGTCGTCGTCGACGGTCATGAGGTGCCGCGCAACTCCCCGGTCGCAGCGATTCATGCGGGGATCGCCCTGGTTCCCGAAGACCGTAAGGGCGCCGGGCTCGTCTTGTCGATGGACGTGCTCGACAACACGTCGCTGCCCCGTTTGTCCTCGTTCACGGCTGGCGGCCTGCTGCGCCCGGCGCGACGACGTGCGGCGGCGACGGAGGCGACCACGGCCGTGGAACTACGCTCCCGTGGCCTGGGTCAAATGGTCGAGACGCTGTCCGGTGGCAACCAGCAGAAGGTGGCTTTTGCGCGCTGGCTCATCGGTGATGTGAGCGTCTTGCTGCTCGACGAACCGACACGCGGTGTGGACATCGGTGCTCGCTCGGAGATTTACCGCATCATCGTCGATCTGGCGGCTCGCGGCATGGCCATCGTCATGGCGTCAAGCGATATGCCAGAGATTCTGGGGCTGTCCCATCGTGCGCTGGTGTTGCGCGAGGGACGCATCGTCGGAGAGCTGAGCCGCGAGGACCTGGATTCTCCGCTGGCCCAAGACCACATCTTCCGCCTCGCGAGTGGCGTTGGCGCATCTGAAAACACTGAACATTCGGAGGCTTCGCCCTCCCCGGCACATGAGGACTGACATGACCGTCCCAACCACCCCGGTGGTCCAAGAAAAAAGATTCACCGCCCAGACCCTGTCCAACGTCGCCATCCGATATGCGATGGTGGGTGTCCTCGTGCTTGTTATGGTGTTCTTCGCGATTCGGATGCCACGGTTCGCCACGCCGGACAACCTGTTCACGATTCTCACGGCCGCCGCGCCGTTCGCGTTGATCTCGCTCGGCCAGACGCTCGTCATCCTCACCGGGGGCATCGATCTGTCGGTTGGCAGCGTGATCGCGGTGGGCGCCATGACCGCTGCGTGGACGGCTGTGAACTTCGAAGGCCTTCCGATCGGGTTGACCGTGCTCGTCTCGGTGCTCATCGGCCTGATCGCCGGCGCGGTCAACGGCATCGTGGTGGCGGTGGTCAAAGTGCCTCCCTTTGTGGCCACTCTTGGCATGATGACGCTCGCCTCTGGTTTCGCCTATGTCATCGGCAACGGCGCGCCCATCAACGGGCTGCCCTCCAATTTCGGTGATCTGGCCAACACCAAGATCGGCCCGCTCACTATCCCGGTGATCGTGATGATCGTCAGCATCGTCGTCATCGGGCTCATGATGCGCCGCACGTCGTATGGCCTGCGGGTCTATGCGGTCGGTGGCAATGAGCTGGCGGCGAAGATCGCAGGCGTCAAGACGAATTGGATCTTGTTCAGCGTCTATGCGATCAGCGGCGGACTGGCTGGTTTGTCTGGCATCATCCTCGCGTCGCGGACGATCAACGGGGCGCCCACCACTGGCACAGGTTATGAGCTCGACTCCATCGCGGCGGTCGTCATCGGAGGGGCGAGCCTCTCTGGCGGGCGTGGCACCGCGTGGGGCACCGTGATCGGCCTCTTCCTTATCCAGATCCTCAACAACGGCCTGGATATCCTCACAGTTCCTGCCTATTGGCAGAAAGTCATCAAAGGCGCGCTGATTGTGATCGCAGTGGCCATTGATGTCTGGGCGGCACGCCGCCGCAAGTAATGCAGTTAACTCCTCAGCTACGGATTCTTTTTGTCCAAATGAAAGGGAAAGCAATGAACCGTAAGATCACGAGGCGCCGTATTTTCGGCGCAGGAGCTTTGGCGCTCGCTGGCGCCATGGCGCTGTCAGCGTGTACGTCCGCCGAACCTGCGGCTCCGGGATCCTCAGCTCCCGCTGCCAGCACGTCAGCGGCCGCTGCCGACCCGAACAAGCCGTTGACCATCGGTGTGACCGTCTACAACATGTCGAGCTTCATCAGCGCCGGCAAAGACGGCATTGATGCCTACGCCAAAGACAATAACATCACCATCCAGTGGAACTCGGCCAACAACGACGTGACCACGCAGGCCAACCAAATCGACCAGTACATCGGCGGCGGTGTGGACGCCATCCTGATCGTTCCGGTGCAGCAGGGCACGTTGCAGCCCCAGGTCGAGTCGGCCAACGCCAAGGGCATCCCGATCATCGAGGTCAACACCTCGCTGCGCAACGACGCCATCACCGCGTCGGTCATGCCGGACGACGTCAAGGCCGGCGAGCAGGAAGCTCAGATGATGATGGACAAGCTTGGCGGCAAGGGCAATGTCGTCATCCTGCGCGGCCCGTTGGGCTCGTCGCCTGAGATCGATCGTGGCAAGGGCATCGACAACATTTTGGCGAAGAACCCGAACGTCAAGGTGCTCGCGAACGACACCGCCAACTGGAGCCGTGACGAGGCCGTCAACAAGATGAAGAACTGGATCTCGGCCTTCGGTGACGACATCAACGGCGTCATCTCCCAGAACGACGACATGGGCCTTGGCGCTCTCCAGGCTCTGCGCGAGGCGAACATGTCCGTCCCGATCGTGGGCGTGGATGGCATTGAAGACGGCTTGAACGCGGTCAAGGAAGGCACGTTCATCGGCACCAACCTGCAAAACGGCGCGGTGGAGTTGCCGGCAGGTTTGGCCGTGGCGGCGAAGATCGCCCGCGGTGAGCAGACCGAACACGATTACACGTACTTGATGGCCGAGATCACGAAAGACAACGTCGACCCCGCCATCGAGCATGTGGTGACAGATCGCGCGCAGTTCCTTTCCGGCATCACCGAGCTCATCAACGGCAACTTGGTGCCTGGCGGCAACATCGCGTTCGAGAACCTGCCCGGTCAGTCGAAGACGGTTGGCTGACACACATTTCTAGTTACGAAAGGTAAAAGACCGATGATCGACTACAAGCCCGTGACAACCGATTATTCTCTGGCTGGCACAACCGCGATCATTACTGGTGGGGCGGCTGGCATCGGGAAGGCGACGGCGGATTTCTTCGCCGCCAAAGGTGCCAATCTCCTGATCGCCGATCTCTCCCCGCAAGCTGATGCGGTGGCGAAGGAGCTCGGGCCGTCGAACGTCGGTCTGTCCGGCGACGTCACATCCGCTGACTACCGTGCGGCCGTCTTCGCCCTCGCGCAGGAGACATTCGGCGGCGCCGACATGCTCGTGAACAGCGCGGGCATCGTCGCGCTTGATCATGCCGAAAGCCTCAGCGAGAAGGCGTGGCAGTCCACGATCGCCATCAACCTCTCCGGCAGTTTCTTCATGGCGCAGGCCATGGGGCAACAACTCATCGCGGCCGGGAAGCCAGGTTGCATCGTCAACATGGCTTCCCAGGCCGGGGTGGTCGCACTCGACCGGCACGTCGCGTACTGCTCGGCCAAGGGCGGCATCATCGCGATGACGAAGGTCATGGCGTTGGAGTGGGGGAAGTACGGCATTCGCGTCAACTGTGTGTCGCCAACCGTCGTCCTGACCGACCTGGGCCACAAGGCCTGGGACGGCCCGGTCGGCGACGAGTTCAAGAAAGAGATTCCGGCGCAGCGGTTCGCTGAGCCGGATGAGATCGCAGCCACGATCGCGTACCTGTGTTCTGCTGACGCCGCGATGATAACGGGGCATAATCTCGTTATCGATGGCGGATACACCATCAAGTGAGGTTATCGTGACTGTTTTATATGACGATCCGGCCGCATTCGCCGACGACATGCTCGCCGGCTTCGTGGCGGCCAACCGGCACGTGGTCCGGGCGGTTCACGGCGGCGTCGTGCGTCGCCCGCGCCCGCGGGCCGGCAAAGTGGCCGTCGTGATCGGCGGTGGGTCGGGCCACTATCCCGCTTTCTGCGGGACGGTCGGCCCGGGCTTCGCGGACGGCGCGGTCGTGGGCAACGTGTTCACGTCGCCGTCGACGGAGCAGGCCTTGTCGGTCGCGCGAGCGGCCGAGGTGGGGGGAGGCATCGTCCTCTCCTATGGCAACTATGCGGGTGACGTCATGAATTTCGGACTCGCCGAGCAGCGCCTGAACGCCGAGGGCATTCCGTGTAGGACCGTGCTGGTGACGGACGACATCGCGTCGGCGCCGCTCGATCAGCAGGCCAAGAGGCGCGGCATCGCCGGTGATTTCACTGTGTTCAAGGTGTTGTCGGCGGCCGCCGAAGAGGGGCTCGACCTTGACGCTGTGGTCGAAGCGGGCGAGCGCGCGAACGCCGCCACCCGGTCGTACGGCGTGGCCTTCGCCGGCTGCACAATGCCCGGCGAGTCGGAGCCGCTGTTCACAGTGCCGAAAGGCCGCATGGGCGTCGGGCTTGGCATCCACGGTGAGCCGGGGGTCTCTGAGGCGGACGTCTTGCCGGCGGCCGGACTCGCGGAGATGTTCGTCAACGGCGTGCTTGCCGAAGAGCCAGCGGGCTCGTCCAAGCGCGTCGCCGTCATTCTCAACGGGTTGGGCACGACCAAGTACGAAGAGCTGTTCATCGTCTACAAGACGGTGGACGCGTTGTTGACGAAACGCGGCTACACGATTGTCGAGCCCGAGGTGGGCGAGCTGGTCACCAGCCTCGACATGGCGGGTTGCTCGCTCACCATCATGTGGCTGGACGACGATCTCGAACGCTGGTGGCGCGCGCCAGCGTTGTCTGCCGCCTACGTGAAGGGCGCCGTGACGGCAGCAGACGAGGCTGCTGACGACGTTCCAGATGACACGTCGGCCGACGCTTCGGAGCCTTCCGTGGCCAAGGCCGATGCGGCCGGGCAGACGGAGGGACGTCGTGTCGCGGAGGTGCTCGACGCCATCGACGCACTGCTTGTCGACAAGGCTGAAGAGCTTGGCCGTATCGACGCGGTCGCCGGAGACGGCGATCACGGGCGGGGCATGGTGAAGGGCGCCAACGCGGCGCGCGACGCCGCCCACGTTGTCGTCGACGCTGGTGGGGACGGCAAGGCGGTGCTGCGCGCCGCCGGTGATGCCTGGGCCGCTCAGGCGGGTGGCACGTCCGGCGTCCTGTGGGGCGCTGGCCTGGAGGCGTTCGGACGTGCGTTGCATGGCGAGGCTACGGCGTCGGCGGCCGATCTGCTCGCCGGCGCACAGGGCTTCCTCGACACGATCCTGACGTTGGGCAAGGCCCATGTAGGTGACAAGACGATGATCGACGCGCTCGACCCGTTCGTGACGAAGCTCGGTGAGCTTGTGGCGGCCCGTCCGGGCGTGACGGCCGCTGACGCGTGGGTCGCCGCCGCTCCTGTGGCCGCTGAGGCGGCGGCGGCGACGGCTCAGCTCGTGCCGAAGGTCGGCCGCGCTCGTCCGTTGGCGGCGCGGTCGGTCGGGACTCCCGATGCCGGCGCGACGTCGATGGGCATGATCATCGGCGTCATCGGTGATGTGTTACGTGGAATGGGGGCGTGATGCCAGGGCTACGCATCGTGGTCGGTTCGGACGACGCGGGCGCTGATTACCGTGAGGTGTTGGCGAAAGATCTGCGGGAGGATTCGCGCGTGTCCGAGGTGATCGACGTCACCATGATGGACAGCGAGCGCTATCCAGACGTCGCCGTCCGTGCGGCACGGCTGGTGGCTGACGGGAAAGCCGATCGCGCTTTGCTCTTCTGCGGCACCGGCTTGGGCGTCGCGATGAGCGCCGACAAGGTGCCAGGCATTCGCGCGGTCACGGCCCATGACTCCTACTCCGTGGAGCGCTCGGTGTTGTCGAACAACGCCCAGGTGCTCTGCATGGGGCAGCGGGTCGTCGGCATTGAGCTGGCCCGGAAGCTCGTCCATGAGTGGCTGGGTTACACGTTCGATCCCACGTCGCACTCGCAGGCGAACGTCCAGGCGTTGGAGAAGTACGACCGCTGATTTGCGTGGTTCATGAGCTGGTTCGGGGCTGACGGGAAACACCTCCCGTCAGCCCCGAACCATGTGCGGGCGCCATTCGCTCCGCCGTCGCTGGACCAACCTTCGGCTCCTACGGCGTCCTCCGATAAAGACGCATCGCGCAGACGAAGGCGACGGCCATGATGACGATGCACCAGGCCAGCGCGACCCAGATGGTGTTGCCGACTGGCTGCCCGTCGAGCAGCGCCCGGATGGTCTCGACGATCGAGGTGACCGGCTGGTAGTCGGCGAAAGCCTTCAGCCCCCACGGCATCGTGTCAGTGGGGACGAATGCCGAGCTGAGGAACGGCAAGAAGATGATCGGGTAGGAAAAGGCGCTGGCTCCGTCGATTGACGTGGCGGTGAGACCCGGAATGACCGCGATCCACGTCAGCGTCAGGGTGAACAAGACCAGAATGCCGACGACGGCCAGCCAGGCGAGCACGCCGGCGTCGGAGCGGAAGCCCATGAGCAGGGCGATGCCGATGATGATGGCGACGGTGATGAGATTGGACACCAGCGACACCAGGACATGGGCCCACAACACCGCCGAGCGTGCCACAGGCATGGCGTGCAGCCGGGAGACGATGCCCTTGCTCATGTCTTGATAGAGGCGGACCGCCGTGTAGGAGATGCCACTGGCGATGGCGATCAGCACGATGCCGGGCAACAGATAGGTGACGTAGTTTCCCGAGCCGGTGCTGGGCTGGAGCGCGCCACCGAACACGTAGACGAACAACAACATGATGGCGATCGGCATGATCGCTGTCGTGATGATGGTGTCAGGACTGCGCAGGATGTGCTTCATGGTGCGGCTGGTGAGGACGGCTGTGTCGCGGAGCGCGTTCACTTCTGGGCCTCCGTCGCACCGGTGATGGCGAGGAAGATTTCCTCGAGCGTGGGTTGCTTCTCGACGTACTCGACCGTGGCGGGCGGGAACAGGGCTTTGAGTTCGGCCAGCGTGCCGTCGGCGATGATGCGGCCCTCGTGCAGGATGGCGATCTCGTCGGCCAGCTGCTCGGCCTCGTCGAGGTATTGGGTGGTGAGCAGGATGGTGGTGCCGCCGTCGGCGAGCTCCTTGACCTGTGCCCAGACCTCCAGTCGTGCCTGCGGGTCGAGGCCGGTGGTCGGTTCGTCCAAGAAGATCACCGACGGCTGGCCGACCAGGCTCATCGCGATGTCGAGTCGCCTCGTCATTCCGCCGGAGTAGGTGGCCGCCCGGCGGTCGGCGTCTTTTGTCAGGCCGAAGCGGTCGAGCAGCGCTTCGGCGGTGCCGTGCGGGTCACGGTCGCCGCGCAGTTTCGCGATCAACTCGACGTTCTCCCGTCCGGTGAGAATGTCGTCGACGGCGGCGAACTGGCCGGTCAACGAGATCGATTGACGGACCTGGGCGGCCTCGCGCGTCACATCGAAACCGTTGACGTGGACCGCGCCCGCGTCTGCGGCGAGCAGGGTCGAGCAGATGTTGATGATGGTGGTTTTGCCAGCGCCGTTCGAGCCGAGCAGGGCGAAGATCTGTCCGGCTGCCACCTGGAAGTCGACGCCCTTCAGCACCTCGAGTTGTCGGTAGGACTTATGCAGCCCGCTGACCTTAATGGCGGGAGCGGTCATTCGTGCGTTTCCTTGTCGAAGTGACGGGCGATGTCGCGGTTCAGCGACGCGTGCCAGTCCTGCTGGTAGGTGCGTGCCTGGGCCAGCAGGTCGTCGCAGAAGGCGGCCACGTCGTTCCCGGTGACGTCCAGCACCTTCACGCCCTCGGCGGCGCTGGCGACGAACAGGTCGGCCAGATCGGCGAGCAGGCTGACCATGTCCATGCCGTCGCCGCCGGCGTGCATCCACATGTAATGCTCGATCTTGTCGTAGACGAAGGCGTAGTCCGCGCCGAGCGCGTGGATGCGTTCCTTCGCCTCTTTGTACTCACGCTTCTCGCGCCTGACGCGTTGGAAATAGGTGATGGGGTTAAACATGATCGCTTCCTGATGTGTGGTGATGAGATGGATCGGCGACGGCGCGCGATGCGCTGCTGTCGCTGGTGCCGCGTCGGTGGTGGGTGGCCGTGGTGTCCGTCTGAACGGCGGCCGAACGCTGGTGGGTGTCAGCATGCAACTGGTCGATGGTGTGGGTGACGAAGCTCCAGCGTTCCCAGAAGTTGGCGAGCTCGGCCTGTCCGGCGGCGTTGAGCGTGTAGAACTTGCGGGGCGGTCCCAGGTCCGATCGTTTCTTGACGACTTCGACGAGACCGTTCTTTTCGAGCCGCAGCAGGATGGTGTAAACGGTGCCTTCCACCACGTCGTCCAGGCCGGCGGCGTTGAGCCGTCTGGTGATCTCGTAGCCGTAGGTCTCCTCGCGCCCGATGAGTTCAAGGACGCAGCCTTCCAGCGCTCCCTTGAGCAGCTCGGTCAAACCCTTCATGGGGCCTCCTTTCCAGCGTTCTAAGCGGGTAGCGAACACAGGCCCGTTGACGGACCAGCCGCGACTGTGGCTATCGCAGAACGCGGTATGTGGTATCACTGGTATGCAGTGTTACTGATTACTGGTACATAGTGACACAAAGTAGCTGGACGTGTCAAGGCCCCAACCGATCACGTCGAGTGGCGGGCGTGGCAGCGGCCGCGTTGGGACGGGAAACGAGTTGTCAGTTTGGTGGTCTGCCTCATTGTGGCCGGACTTCTTGCGCGTCAGGCCGTGAGGATGGGGGTCATGGGGAAAGCGGGCCTGAGGCCGACAACGTCATGGTTGACGTGGCGTCAACCGGATGCGAACTGGCGTCGGCTGTTGTCAGCCGCGGGACGAAACCAGGACAGGCGCATACCGCTGTCGCCGGGTGATGACGATCGTGGCGGCGAAGGCGAGCGCTCCCATGCCGAGAACGGCGCCAGCCTCACGTTGCGGGCTGGGGGCGAGGCTGCCACCGGTGGCGACCTTGGCCTTGCCGTGGTTCGAGGCGTTGGCCGGGGTGTTCTGGGGGGCGCTCGTCGGCGCGTTGCCGCCGGACGCGGTGGATCCCTCGTCAGATAACTGTGACGGTGAAGGCGACGCCTTCACCGTCACAGTGAAGGAGGTTTCCCGGGTGCCTGAGGCTGACCCGATCGCGACGACCTGGTGCTTGCTGACATCGAAATCTTTGGGGACGGTGAAGGACGTGTGTGGCAGGTTGCCGTCGTCGTCCGCCGTGACCGTGCCGAGGTCGAGCGGTGTCGTGTAGACCGCGAGGTGGACGGTTTCGCCAGGCTCCCAGCCGCTGCCCGTCACGGTCTGCTTTTGGCCGCGGGCCAGCGTGTCGGATGCCACCTGGACGGTCGGACCAGTCACGGCGTCGCGCACGTGGATCGGGAGCGAGAGGGTTTCGACCGGCAGCCCGGCGTCAGTTCTGAGCGTCACGGTGAGCGTGGTGACACCCATCAGCACCGGCTGCGACGGAGTGCAGGCCCAGTCGCCGTCCGCCCCGGTGACTGCGGAACATAGTGGTGTGCCGTCGATGTCTGTCACTGTCGCGGTTGTTCCGGGGGCGCCCTCGCCGTTGATTGTCGGGGTGCCCTGGCTGGCGTCCACCTGCTGAGGCGCCATAGCTGGGCTGTCGGGGACGGTGATGGTCGGATTGTCCGAGCTGTCCGCCGCGGCGGTGCCTGGTTGGTCGTCGGCGCTGGTGGCGAGGCTGCTCTCGGCGTCTGGGGATTGAGCGAGACGGAGGCCTGTCGGGCCGATAGGCGGCGTGGGGACGGCCTGCTGGGTGGTAGTCGTCGAAGCGTCTGAGGTCTTTTCCGGAGATGGGGAGGCGGGCTCTTCGGCGACGGACGGCGTCGTTGTGGCGCTTGGTATCGGCGTCTGCGTCGTTGCTGGGGCCAGGGGCGATTCCGGAGTGGGGCGGGACGGCGTGGTCGTTGAGGACGGGCCGGACGGTGCCGGTTCTGAGGGGGAGACGGGCTGGACTGGCGTCGGCGTCAAGGACGGGTCAGGTGACGCCGGGTCTGAGGGCGAAACAGATGGGTTCGGCGTTGGGGCCGACGTAGGCAGCGTTGGCGTCGGGGCGGCTGCGGGCCCGACGGATGGGCTCGGCGTGTCAGATGGGGTCGCGGGTGTCAGCGTCGTCGAGGTCGCCGTCGGCGTTGGCGTCTGACAGGTGGCATCGGGCGAGGCTGAAACCGCGTCTGGCGTGGTGGTCGGCTCGGTCACCGCCATGGGCGTGCTCGGGTGAGGCGCTGAGGACGCGCAGGTGGCCCCGAATGTGATGGTCGTGGTGTGGCGAGCCCGGCCGTCGGATGCGGTGACCGTGACAGTTTCCCTGGTGTCGTCCGTCACTTCGACTGCTGCGACGCCATCGGGGCCGGTGACTGTCGCTGCGGCGGACAAGACCGCGTGCCCGCTCGCGTCGAATGTCACGGCACGGTGGGCGATTGGCTGGCCGTCATCGGACATGAACTCCACGGCAGCAATGGCGGCCTGGCTAGGGCATAAGACGTTTGGGGTGGCGGTGAGAGGAGGCGAAGCCACGGCGTCATCGGCCCACGCGACAGCGGATTGTCCCGCCGCTAAAACTCCCGCCAGTGGCAGGGCCAGCGCTGTCATGGCCGCCACAATACGGACTCGCGGGCTCGTCAGCACTGGGCGCATCATCACTTCTCCTTGGGGTGGCTTTCATCTTGTCACGGGCGGGGGCATGAGAGCAATTAGCTAACCTTAACGCTTAAACTAATGCGACATTTTCGTGACTGAGTGCATGGTAGATAAGCGTTGCCATCTATATGGTTTCTTGTTGGCGTCACGGGAAGATATCTATCTCCCACGCCGCGAGTGAGCCCCAGGCCAGCCATGGGGATCCCGTCGATATGTTTGGTGTTGGCAAGTGGGGTGGAGCCTTTGGTTTATTGTTCTGTGGGGAGGGGGAGCATGTGGGTGAATGTGGGTGGTCCGCTGAGTTGGCGCATCATGGCGAGGTGTATCCATAGGCTGCCTGGTTGCATCTGGTTGGGGTCTCGGCGGCCGCCGAGGGCTAAGAGTGGGACGTGCATGAAGCAGTCTTCGAAGGATGGTGAGCCGAGTCTGGCGGCTGCTTGTGGGTAGGGTTGCCAGTCCCAGATCACGTCGCGGTCGTCAAGGTTATTGCCCATTAGGTTTGTTAGTTGGGTGAAGGGGATTGAGGTGGCGTGGATTTCGCCTAGTCGGAGTTTGATCGCTAGGAACATTTGGTTCCACCAGACGATCAGATCGGCCATCGCGGTGGTGAATAGCACGACCGCTCCTTCGGGGAGCAGGCTTGTGCCGTTGAGCATTGAAGCGGCACGGGCTGGGTCGACCTGGCGGAAGTAGCCGTCGTCGCCGACGAACCCGATGCCGTGCTGTTGCCAAGATTGGACGACTTCTGGCGGGACTAGGGGGCCGTACGTGTCGATGGTGGCTGGTGGCATCGCTGCGATTGTGGCGAAGGAAGCGAACATGTTGGTTGTTCCTATCTGTTGTCTGGTGTGTCGTTGACTTGGCTCGGGTGTGGCGGAACATTCACGCCCACTTGACGGAAGCCACCCACATAGGCCTCATACTGCTCGACAGACAAACGATCACGACGCACAATCGCCTGCGCCGCAGTTGAGATATAAACATTAACAATGCTTTTTAAGCTTAACCTGGGCCACTGTAGGTTTAATAAAAGCGGGCGAACTGTATCCCTGACGCGCTTATTAAGCCAACTAAAGTCTGCGGCTGATAATTTTATCAGTGGGCGTGCCGACTTGGCTGTTTCGTAGGCTGCGTGTTTTTCGCGATCGATGATTTCGAAATCTTCGATAGTCGTGTTCTGAATCTGTGCTAAGAAATTGTTGACTTCATTAAGTGTGGACTGTGGTAACATCGATAGCTTTCTCATCTGGAGAGTAGTTGTACGTTCATGTGGATAAAAGGCAATAGGTCTTCTGGTAGTCCAAAAGTTCCTTCCCCAGTGTCGCTCTGAAGTCCCTCGATTCGGTCTTGCCATTGGCGTCCGATGGAGCTGTTGATTCGGCTGCTGCCGAGTCCATCGTAGGTGTCGGGGCGGCCGCCGGCTACCTGGTCGGGGCCATGGAGGATCGCTGTTCCATCATGAGGCAGGCCGCCGGCCTCTGCTCGTGCCGCAGCCTGCTCACGCTGGCCGATGCGGCCCCGGGCTTCGTAATCGGTTGTGTTGTGTTGCCATTCGCCGACAGTGAGGTCGTTCATGCCTTGCTGCTGCAAGGCGAGTTGGCGTTCATACTCCTGACGCCAGGTCACCCCCGCCTTGTATTCAGAATCCGGATCAATACCCGCATCCTTGAAGAAACCATCAACATCAAAATGAACATCGACAGGGAACTCCAACTGGTAATGACCATCAACCTTCACAACCGGACTAGCCGGATCCGCCGCTAGCCTGTCAAGCCTGGCCACCTCTTCAGCGTTTGGTGCACGCAAATTGTGTCCGCGCATGGTGGTGGCCGTCTCGCCAGGAGCCATCCCAGACCCATCACTGGGCCGTGTGTCACCAGTACGAGAACCACCGCCAGGGCGTCCGCCGGCTGGCGGTTCGGGGTCTTGGCTGCGCGGGGGGCTCGGTGTGTCGGTGTGTGGTGTGTGTGGTGGTGTGGAGGGAATGTCAACGTGTGGTTTGGTGTGGGGTGTGGATAGTTGGGTGAAGATGGTGCGGATGGTGTGGAGGAGTTCGTCGGAGTCGCGGAGGAGTTTGGTGAGTTTGCCGATGGAGCGGATGAGTTCTTCGATGTCGGTGGCGAGGCGGCGGGCCCAGTTGGCTGCTAGTTCGCAGATTTGGGGGATGACGGCGGCTAGGCCGAGGCCGGCGGTGGCGGCGATTTCGATGAGGGATTGGGCGATGTAGCCGATGATGTCGGCGATGGCGTCGCGGACGAGGTCGTGGACGAATTGCACGATGACGCTGGCGATTTGTAGTCCGGTGCCGAGGGCGTTGGCGAGGCCGGCGGCGGCTTGGATGTGCTCGGCTGAGTCGGCCATGAGTTGGCGGAAGGCTTGGATGGTGAGCCCGGCTTGGTCCTCGCTGCCGCGTAGGGAGTCGAGGAGTTGTTGGCCGGACGCGGTGACCGTGTTGCCGATGTTGGTCCAGGTTTGTGAGGCGGCGCTGACTTCGGCGGGGTCTCCGGTGAGGTCGTCGAGCCAGCCGGCGAGGGGTTGGATGTGGTCGAGTAGCCAGCCCACGCCCATGGCGATGAGTTCGGCGATCGGGTTGGTGGCCATGGCGATGCCGTCCATGACGGCGCCTGCCCCCGACAAAGCAGTCGAGACCCAATCCCGGCCGTCAATCGAGGCCGCCAACTGATTCGCATCATCAACCAAACGCAAACCAGAAAAAGGGTTCTGTCCCAAGTCGATGCCGGCGGCGGGGCGCGGGCTGGCGTGGACGACGAGCGGATTGTCGCCAGGGCTGGTGGCGTAGGTGCGGCTTCCGCGGGTGCCCCAGGTTTCGACGGGCGTGCTGGTCATCGTGGCACCGTGTTGTGAAGGTTGTTGACGGTTGCGTCTTCGCTGTCTTGGTACAAAGTGATGGCGGTCCGTAGGTCGTTCGCGTTGTTGTGGAGGGCTTCGCTGGCGGAAGTCAGGGTGCTCTCCTGTATGGAGGCGAGCGCCTCGTAGGCGCCTAACAGCAAGGGCGAACACATCAGACCGAACGCCCCGCCGGGGAGGGCTTGGCCGCCAGCCTGGGCCGCCATCTGAAGGCTGTCAGCCACGTCATCCACATCACGGGCGGCTCGCTGCCACACATCGGGCTCGAATACAACATCACTCACGGGGGGAACCTCATAACAGTTAGAAACTCACATGAACATCACACAACAGCAGGATTCATCTCACGTGCCAGACGGTCTGAACATCAGCAGCCCGGCGTCTTGCGCTTTCGGCGGTTCTGGTTCCGGTTCGGCTGACGGCTGGGGCATATATAGTGCCTGCAACTGGCCGAGCATCGTGTCCGGCAGGCCGAATCCGTTCATTGCCGTGTCTATTGCTTGGCGGCCAGCCTTCGTGCGTGCCTCGATGATCGTACGCATCACCACGTCGGCCAGTTGGTCACCCGACAATCCGCGCGCTTGGTCGGTGAAGCGAATGCCTGTCAGACGCCCAACGCTGTCAACCTCGGCCCACACGCCAACATCCGACTGGGCCGACTCCCGTATCTGCTCAATTGTTTGAGAAGCCCGTCGGGCATCTTCCGCGTGTCGCTGTGCGTCATAAACACCCTGCCACACATCAGCCACACGATTCTCAACCGCGGCGTCAACATCACTATCGTCAAGCACAACACGAACCTAAAACCATGCCAAGAGTAAAAGCAAGTCAGTTAAAGACGACACCCGCCGGCGGGTGCTTCAATGAGTTTCTGCCGCACCACTTTCCCGCCTTGTGAGAGCAGACTTGCTCGCTTCCTGCATCAATCCGATGGGTATTAGTGCTGCCCGTGCCAGACGACCGTCTGGAAGGCGTTCCACACGGTGAACGCGAGCGCGAAGCCCCACACCCAGCGGCGCTGGTTGCGGGTCAGGGGCACAAGTCCGAGCAGGACCAAGCTCCACGGCAGGTACCAGGGGTGCAGCGCCTGACCGAGCACGACGACGGCGAGCGAGCCCCAGGCCACGGCGGACAGCGGCCGGTCGGAAAAATGGATGAGGATGATCACCACGCCGATGACGAGCACGCCTGTCGACACCAGCCCAGCAGCATGCAGGAAGACGTCCGGGTCGCCGCCCGTCCACTCGTACGCCGTCGCCCCGGCCTTGGAGAGCAGAGCGAGCGGGGCGGGCGTCGCGGCCTTCCCCATGAGATCGAGCCAACGGCTCCAGCCGAAACCGAAGCCTGTCCCCAGGCAGATGGCCACGAACGTCGCGCAGGTGACGAGCGCGGCGACCGCCGATCGCCAGGCGAGGGTCCACACCCGTCGCGCCAGCGGCATCCGGGCGAGTTGGGCGGCGATCGGCAGCCCGGCCACGGCCACGGCGGCCAGCCCGCCCTGCTGCTTGAAGGCCATCGCGACGCCGACGGCGACCGGCCCCACCAGGAAGCTCATCCACCAGCGCGGCCACCGGGCGACGAGCCAAAGCGCGACCAGCGTCATCGCGACCATGGGAGCGTCGTTGTGGGCGCCACCGATCAGGTGTATGACGAGCAGCGGATTGAGCACGCCGAGCCACATCGCCCCGCGCTTGGGGACGCCGAGCAGCCCGGCCAACCGTGGCACAACGGCGACCATCACCGCCACGGACGCCACGACGGGCAGCCGCATTGCCGCGTAGCCCCAGTACGACTGCGATCCGGTCATGGCGACGATGCCGCGCGCCAGCTCGATGGCCAGCGGCGGGTAGGCCACGCCGTTGCCGGCCCACAACGGGTCCACCTGGATGGCGTAGGGGCTGATCGTCGTGCCCAGCCCGGTGTCGTACGGGTTGAAGCCGTTGTTCGCCATCCAGCCGACGTCGGCGTAGAGCGTCGCGTCGGGGCTGAGCACCGGTGGGATGAGCAGCAGGGGCAAGCTCCACAACGTCAGGGTGAGGCCCGCGTGCACCGGCGGGCGGACCTTGGTCGGTCGGATACGCCACCAGGCCAGCGTGAGCGCGATGGCTCCGACGACGATCATCACCCGGTCCAGCGGCATGAAAGCTAAGTCGCCGAGCGCTTTGATAACCGTGTTCTGCCAGCCGGCGTGCGTGAACGAGAACTCGTCGTTGGTGCTGCCCCAGGCCACGGCCGCTGTTCCCGCCAGGCCCAGCCACACCCACGGATCGCGCAACGTGGCAGCGACAGCAGGTGGCATTGGCTCTCCTCAAGGGTGTGTTGCTGGGCCTTCGTCGCCAGCCAGGTAGCAAGTATCCCCAGTTTATGGGTGAAATCAACTATTTAACGGTATTAGGCGGCCTCATTTGCCGTATTCTCATAGAGTGAGTGTTTCGACAGAAGAATCATGCTCGGACATGGGGGCGATTGTTTCGGAGGCTGGCGTCAGCCTCCGGTTGTGGGCGCCGCATGCCCAGGCCGTGTCTGTCGACGTCGCCGGGAATGAAACCCCCCTTGAGGCCGAGCAGGCTGGTTTCTGGCATTGCTTCGTCCCTGGTGCGCAGCCGGGGCAGCATTATCGTTTCGTTCTGACGTGTGACGACGGCACGGTCGTGCGCCGCATCGACCCCTATGCGGCGCAGGTGACCCACTCGGCGGGCGTGGGCGTCATCTACGACCATGCGGCGTTCGACTGGGGTGACGACGACTTCGTCTGTCCGCCGCTCAACGACCTCGTCATCTACGAACTGCACACGGGCACGTTCGCGCCGCAAGGCGACGAGAAGGTCGGCGACTTCGGCGACGTCGAGGGCAAGCTTTCTTACCTGGCCACGCTGGGCGTGAACGCGATCCAGCTCATGCCGGTCGCGGAGTTCGCCGGCGATTGTTCCTGGGGCTACAACCCGGCGCACATCTTCGCGGTGGAGAGCGCCTATGGCGGCCCGGACGCGCTCAAGTCGCTCGTCAAGGCCGCGCACGCGCACGGCATCGCGGTCATCCAGGACGTGGTCTACAACCACCTCGGCCCGGACGACCTCGACCTGTGGCAGTTCGACGGCTGGTCGGACAACGGTTTGGGCGGCATCTACTTCTACAACGACGACCGCTCGTCCACGCCCTGGGGCGACACGCGGCCCGACTACGGGCGGGCCGAGGTGCGGGCGTTCATCCACGACAACGCGATGAGCTGGCTGCGCGACTACCACATGGACGGTCTGCGCTTCGACATGGTGCCGTACATCTATTCCGTGGACGGCTCCGACTGGGGCATTTCCGACGGTTGGAGCCTGCTGCGCTGGATCAACTCCGACATCCACGCGACCTTCCCGCACGCCGTCACCATCGCCGAGGACCTGCACTCGCGCCGGTCGATCACCGACGACGGGACTGCGGGCGCGCGGTTCTCCACCCAGTGGGACGCACAGTTCGTCCACCCGGTGCGCGAGGCGCTCGTCGGCGCGTCTGACGCGGATCGGTCGACGACGGCGGTCGTCCAGGCGGTGTCCTATTCGTATGGCAGCGCTTTTTCGCGCGTCATCTACACCGAGTCGCACGACGAGGTCGCCAACGGCAAGGCGCGGGTGCCGCATGAGATCGATCCGGCCGATTCGGAAGGTTACTTCGCGCGCAAGCGGTCGACGCTGGGGGCGGCGCTCGTCTTCACGTCCCCCGGCGTGCCCATGCTGTTCCAGGGGCAAGAGTTCCTCGAAGGCGGCTGGTTCCGTGACACGGTGCCCGTCGATTGGGAGTCGGCCGACGAGTTCCACGCCATTGTTCGGCTCTATCGCGACCTCATCCGTCTGCGTCTCAACAAAGATGGGCAGACGGCCGGCCTGACCGGAGAAGGCCTGTGGGTCTATCACAACAATGACAACGCGAAGGTGTTCGCCTTCCAGCGTTGGCACGATCACGGGCCACACGACGACGTGGTGGTGGTCGCCAACCTGTCCGATCAGCCCTTCGGCTCGTACCGCATCGGCATGCCGACGGCCGGCGCCTGGCGGCTGCTGCTCAACACCGACGCGTCCGTCTACTCCGACGATTTCGGCAATTACGCCAGCTGGGACATCGTCGCCAGCGAAGGCACCTACGACGGGATGATCGCCCACGCTGACGTCGCCATCGGCCCTTACAGCGTGCTGGTTTATTCCTGGGGCTTTGGTTCAATCAGGGCTAGTCTTGCCGCCATGTCCTCCATCGCATGGCTTGATCAGGTCGGCGCCTCCGACATCGCGCTCGTCGGCGGCAAAGGCGCCAATCTCGGTGAATTGTTGCGCGCCGGTTTCCCCGTGCCGAACGGCTTCGTCGTCACGACTAAGGCCTACGGGCGCCTGGACGACGACGGGAACGTCGCCTCCGACCTGGCTGCCGAGATCGTGGGCGCGTATCGGCAGCTCGTCGGCGACTCGGGCGCGGCCGTCGCCGTCCGGTCGTCCGCGACGGCTGAAGACCTGGCCGACGCGTCTTTCGCTGGCCAACAGGAGTCGTACCTCGGCATCGAGACGACCGACGGATTGCTGCGGGCCGTCGCCGACTGCTGGGCGTCGCTTCAGTCCGACCGGGCGAAGGCCTACCGCGACAAACAGGGCGTCGACGAGCAGGGCGTGAGCCTCGCGGCCGTCGTCCAGCTCATGGTGCGGTCCGTCAGTTCGGGCGTCATGTTCACGGCCAACCCGGTGAACGGCCACCTGGAACAGAGCGTCATCACGTCGGCCTGGGGGCTCGGCGAAGCCGTCGTCGCCGGGCTCGTTGACCCGGACGAGGTGATCGTGGACACCCGGGCCGGCCGCGTCCTGTCGCGGCGAGTGGGAGACAAGACGATTGAGGTGAGCGGCGGCCGTGACGCCACCAACACCGCTTCCGTCGACGCCAGCCGGCGCCACGCGAGCGTGCTCGATGACGCTCAGGCGCTCGAATTGGCCGGCATCGGCCAGCGCATCGAAGAGCATTTCGGGCGGCCGCAAGACATCGAGTGGGCCGCCGACGCGGACGGTTTCCACATCGTGCAGGCGCGACCGATCACGGCCCTGGCTGAACGCGTCGACGAGGTCGCGGACGTGTGGCCGGTCGAGCCGAAGAACATGTACTTCCGCGCGTCGATCGTCGAGCAGATGCCCGACCCGCTGACGCCCTTGTTCGCCGATCTCGTCGGTCCGGCCGTGACAGGCGGTTTGATCGGCCTCTTGCGGGAGCTCGTCGAGTCCGTCTTGCCCTCCAAGGAAGAGGCGGACGCCTTCCTCGGCGGGATGGATTTCGGCTTCCCCATGATCAACGGCTACGCCTACTACCGCTACAGCAACCGGGGAATGGGGGCGCTGCTGAAGATCACCCCCGGCGCGATGCGCATGCTGTTCGCCCATGGCGGCGAGCGTTTCCTCTCCCGCTGGCGCGACGAGCAGCTGCCACGCTACCGCGAGGCCGTCGCTTTGTGGCGTGACGAGGACGTGCGACAGGCGTCGTCGGCCCGTCTCCTCGGGGCGGTTCGGTCGCTGCTCAACGAGGGCTGCTACTACTACACGACGATCGAGACGATCATCCCGCTCGCCGCCATCGCCGAGATGAGCTGGCAGGCGGTCCACCGCACGCTCGCCGGCGTGGCGAAGGCCTCGCCCGAGGTGTACTTGCTGGGCTACGACACAGCCCCCGTGCTCGCCGAGAAGGCGTTGTGGGATTTGGGCCAATGGTGCCTGAAGGACGCCGGTCTCGCGGCGGCCCTCCGCGACGACGGAGTGGACGCGTTCGGCGACTGCCCGACGGGCGTCGACGCGGCCGTCTGGGCGGAGTGGTGTGAGCGCATCGACGGTTACCTCGGCGACTACGGCCACGCGACGTACAACCTCGACTTCGTCAACCCGGTGCCGGCCGACGACCCCGCGCCCGTCCTTCAGGCTCTGCGGTTCGGCCTGGACGGCAAGACGAAAGATCCCTACGTTCGCCAAGCCGCCTTGGCTCGGCGCCGCGACGATGAGGCGGCCAGCCTGTTGGCGCACCTCGACCCGCTGCGTCGCCGGTACGCGGCGGCCACGTTGGCGTGGGCCCAGAAGCTCGCACCCGCCCGCGAAGACGCGTTGGCCGCCATGGGGCTCGCCTGGCCCACCATGCGGCGATTCTTGCGTGAGCTGGGCCGTCGCGTCGCCCAGGCCGGGGTGATCGCCGACGCCGACGATGTCTTCTGGCTGCGCGAGGACGAGCTGAACGCGCTCGCCGCTCGCCTTGACGCGTCCGAGCCGGTGACGGACGACTGGCGCGAGCCGGTCGAGGACCGTAAGGCTCGTTGGCGGGGCGAGTCGCGGCTTCGCCCGCCGCAGGCGTTGCCCAAGAACAAGGCCATGTCGCTCATGGACCCGGTTATGCCTGCCAAGGAAGGTCAGCAGGGCCCCGTTCTCACAGGCAACGCCGGCAGCGGTGGCGTCGTCACCGGACCTGCTCGCGTCATCACGAGCACCGACCAGTTCGGCGAGTTCGTGCCCGGCGAGATCCTCGTCGCGCAGATCACCACGCCGGCCTACACGCCGCTGTTCGCGATGGCGGCCGGGGTCGTGACGGATGTCGGTGGGGTGTTGAGCCACGGCTCGATCGTGGCCCGCGAATATGGCATCCCGGCCGTTCTCGGCGTCGGCAACGCGACCGCCCGCATCCACACCGGCGACGTGATCACGGTCGACGGCGCGCAGGGCCAGGTGGTGCTCGGCGATGAGCCGGTGGCGACCGGCGGGTCTCCGCGATGGCTCAAGCGGGCTCTGGTCGCCACGGCGGTGGTTGGCGGTGTCGTCGTCTGGCGCGTCCACAAGGCGCGGGCGAATCGGCTCCGAGCGTGTGAGTGAAAAACTGCATGCGATGTAGGAATTTTCCTGCATCCGATGTAGGAAAATTCCTACATCCGGTACGCTCGGGTCATGAACGTTGTTCGTGCGATCACGACTCATCTGGCTCCCGGCTTCCCGCCAGTGAGTATCTTGGAGGGGCCGCGGACCTGTGGGAAGACGTACGTCGCCCACGCTTTGGTGGCCGCCGGTGCATGGCAAGGTTACGAGAGCCTGGCGGATCCCATGACCTTCGAGTTGGCTCGGCATGACCTGCCCGGTTGGTTGGCCTCGCTGCCGCCAACGGTCGTCATCGACGAGGCTCAACTCATCGACGAATTGCCTCTTCTCGTCAAAGGCCTCGTGGACGAGCCGGGCACCGCTCGTCGTTTCCTCCTCACCGGTTCAGCTCGGCTCGGGCGTTCGGCGCTCGGAGGAAGCGACCCGCTGACCGGTCGGGTCCGCCGATGGACGTTGGCCCCGTTGACTGCGGCTGAGATAAACGGGCATGCCGATTGGATGAACCGCGTCGTCGACGGGCTTTTCTCCGGGGAGATCGCCAGCGTGACGCCAACGGCGTCACTCGATATCTCTGAACGCATCGAGCAAAAACACCCTGCGGCGAGCATACTGGGCCATCATCGCGTTCACGTCCGCAAAGTCCGTCCTTAGCGCGTCCTTAATCGCCTCTATACCGGCGATTTGCGAAAGCGTCGGCGCGC
>QMCE01000101.1_pt1 | contig 49512 bp, 40 predicted proteins | sample 1821851 | NCBI WGS metagenome assembly QMCE01 (sample SAMN09453174, study PRJNA476694) | Termite gut metagenome, whole genome shotgun sequencing project. | isolation source: worker | host: Odontotermes sp. | place: South Africa:Pretoria | collected 2016-01-28 | reverse complement strand
GTCTTGACTGAGGAACTCACTGTCGTCGAACAGTTCGTCATCGCGTTCATCCACGATTGAACCTTACGGGGTCGCACTGACAATTTCAGCCAGACGGGTGAGAGGCCGCACGAAGAGACGTGCGGACCTTCGTCGCCGGTGTTGTCATCTCAACACAATAAGGCCCCCGCGCACCCGGTAGAGCTCGCTTACCCTTGCTGCCTTCCGGCCCTGGGGGAGTTGGGCAAGGTACCGCCGCGCGGGGAACCGTGCCCAACTGTACCGGGCCGTCCCTGCTAGCTCAATCGCCAGCGTGTGCCAGTGCTGGCGCGCGGCCGTCAGACGCGAAACGTCCGCCCGTCGTAGTTGAGGATTTCGCCGTTGTGGTTGTGCCCGTCGAAGAGGAAGCCGGTGATCACGTCCGCAGCTTGTTTCGGTGTCTTGACGTGCGGTCCGCGGATGTGACCGTTGAGATCGGTTGACGTGCCGCCGGGGGCGACGGCCATGATCCGAACCGGGATGTCTTCCTTCTCAAACGTCAAACCGAGCGATTTCGTCATGACGTTGAGCGGCGCCTTGGACGCCTGGTAGGCGAAGGCGTTGAATTGCTGGTTCGGCGCGATGGGGATGGAGACGTTCAGGATCGTCCCATTGTTCGATGCGAGCAGGCCCACCAGTTGTTTGACGAGCTCGAACGGCCCGAGGAAGTTCGTTCGCCAGACTTGCTCAAGGGTGTCGGCGTCGAACGTCCAGCCGGGCGCGTGCATCGGGTACCCGGGTATGCCGGCGTTGTTGATCAGCAGGTCGAGATCGGGGTAGGTCTCTTTGACGAACGCGGCGGCTGCGTCGACGCTTGCGATGTCAGCCACGTCGATGTGCAAGAAGTTGGCCAGCGCTCCGTTCCCTCGGAGATCCTTGACCGTTTGCCGGCCACGTTCTTCGTCGCGGGCGCCCACGAGCACGCGGTGGCCCCTTCTAGCGAGGTTGTCGGCTATCGCCCGTCCTATGCCTTTGTTGGCACCGGTCACTAACGCTGTCGTCATGCTGAACTCCTGTGTTCGTTGTCGACGAAGATCACGTTCGACGCACACTAGTGCGTCAGGTGGCGAGATGGAAGGGCAATTGGCCTCCTGTGAAACAGTTTCTTCTGAAGAAGGCCTAGTCAGAGCCAATACGTGCTCGCCGACGGGTCCGGGTTGGTGGCTCATCTGAGCGTCGCGACGCTGCGGCGCACGGACGGTCAGCGCCCGAGGTGGAACCGGAGCATCCCAACCGGGTATCCTCAGCGGCGGAGGATTCGCCTAGAGGCCTATGGCGCTCGCTTGGAAAGCGGGTTGGGTTCACGCCCTCACGAGTTCGAATCTCGTATCCTCCGCCAAGGCTGGCGCCGACGGGGGCTCCTTCGATCCGTGATAAGGCTTGGCCCGGTGTTCTCTCCCGACACGTCGGTCACGGGTCGCTTCAGGGTTGTCCCGGATGGTGTGGGAAGTCCGGCTCGCGAAGAATGGGTGCCATGACTAACCAGCCCGTGTTGTACCGTCCTCGCGACGGCGCCGTTGTGGCGGGCGTGTGCGCGGGGCTCGCGCGTCGTTACCGTATCGATCCCGTCGTCGTCCGCGTCTTGGCGGTCGCCCTGTGTTTCGCGGGCGGGTTCGGCGTCGCGTTGTATGTGGCTGGCGTCATCACCATTCCGCGGGATGGGAGGGCCGTCGCGCCGGTGGGGCGTCTGTTGCCGTTCACCCAGACCTGGTCGGTGCCCGTGTTGTGGCTCGCGATGACAGTTGTGATCATGGTCGCGGTCGGCGTGATCGGCGGCTGGAACGGCATCGGGATCGTCCCCGTCGTTATCATCGCTCTGGTGTATGCGGTGTCCCGCCACCACGGGAAAAACGCGCAGGCGCGCGTGAGTGCTCCCGAGCCGACGCCATTCGAACGGGCGGCTGACGCCTGGCAGCAGCGCGTCGACGCTCACCGTCAAGGCCTCGTTCTGCCCGACTTGACGGCGGCACAGGCCGTCCCGCCGCAAGCAGCTCCGCCTACTTTGCCCGTTCCCGCCGAAGCCCCGAAGCGCGGTCATGGCTGGCTCATCGCGTTCGGTCTCATGATCGTCGGCCTCGGCGTCATGACAATGCTCCATGTGTGCGGTCTGGAGGTGCCGCCCGCGGCTTTCCTCGCGGTCATCACGTTGAGTTTTGGCATCGCGCTGCTCGCGAATGTACGTCGGGGCCGTCCGCGCGGCATGACGGTACTGGCCATCCTCGCGGCTATCGCGACGCCGTTCGCTTTCGTCGGCGGGAGCGCATCCGCCGGGGAACTAGTGGAGTACTCCGATGGCGTGTCCTTCCAGGTAGGGGGTGCTGAGCCTGAGCAGAGCGGCGACCTCACGGTGTTCAGTCAGGCGGGGGACGTGCGGGGGCCGATTGATGCGGGCCTCGGTGACCAGACGTACGACTTCTCTGGTATTGCGTTGACAGAAGACCTGTCGACGACCATCGCGATGGACGCCGGTAATCTGCACGTGCTGGTGCCTGTCGGTTATCAGGTCGACATCGACTGGGCGGTCCAGTTTGGTGATGCGAGTTGGAGTTCGTCGTTCGCGTCTGATCCGCAGGGCGACCGTGGTGGTGTCAGTCAATCGGGTACCGTCTCGTTCCCAGCACAGTCGGATGCTGCCAACCAAAAAGGTGAAGGCCCGCATCGCGGCGGACATCAGACGCCGACCCAACCGGATTCCTTGGATGCCCCCACCCTTCACCTCACTCTCACGGTCGGCGCCGGCGATTTGGAGGTGACCCGATGACACCGCGAAAGCTTGACTTGGTGGCGCTCGTGATCGGGCTAATCGCCAGTTTTGTCGGCGTCTTCGGCCTCATCGCGGCCTTCGCCACCGCCGTCAACTGGCAGTTCCTCAGTGTTCTTGCCCCCGTCATCCTCATCGGCATTGGGGTCATGACGCTCGTCGTGGCCGTCCGCAAGCATTGACTGCCTCGCGCGGTCATCAAGAACCTGTCCCATCAACCAAGGAGAAATCATGGCTCAACCACTCGTTCGTTCCCGGACCGACAAGTTCGTCGGCGGCGTCTGCGGCGGCGTCGCTCACAGTTTGGGTGTCGACCCGTCCATCGTCCGCCTCATCTTCGTGGCGCTCGCCATCTTCGGCTTCTCGACCGGGCTCATCATCTACATCATCTTGTGGCTGGTGCTGCCGGTCGAAGGCGGCGGCCCCAGCGGTTTTGACAGCTTGCGCAGCAGCTTCCGTTCCGGCGGGAACAACGACCTGCGCTGAGCCTCGTCTCTCGCGGTGGCGGCCGTCTGGCTGCTGCCTATGCGCTTTGTCAGCGAAACGAACCGCCCGCTGCCATCACTTTCGATGGTGGCGGGCGGTTCGCTCGTGATGTCGAGGGCGGCGGTGTCTCCTATGGACGATGGCGACAGGGCGATTCAGCGGAGGGAGGCGCTGGCCTCGTTCACGAGTGCGCGGGCGTTACGGAGGGCGGATTTCCGGGTGGAGTCGGTGAGCCATTCGTCGCCGTATTGCGACTTGGTTTTGAGCCTGTTGAGCGAACGCAACGTGCTGCCCAGCTCTTTGTCGACGCGGTCGAGGACATCGGCCGCCTGATCGTGGTCCGGGCCGGCATAGCGTTCGCCAAGACGGGCATAGCAGATGGCGTCGGCGGCTGCGATGCCAGCCAGCACACACGTGCCGATGCAGGCGTTGATCGCGCCGTCTGACGGATCATCCTCCAGCATCCCCGCCAGGGCGAGGTATTGCTCGGCGATGCTGAGGCGCCGACGTCCTTCTGCCGGTCCGCCGATGTTCGTGCGGTGTTTTTTGGGGCTCATGAGACGCCCGCTTCCTGCCGGGCTGCCCGGATCAGACTTTGGGCATTGTGGCCGGCGATGGTGTGGGCATCATGTTCCCATTCGTCCATGATCCCAGCCTTGGCCGCCGCCATGAGGACGAGTTGCGCTTGGGTCACCGTCACGGCTTGGAGAGGATTCCCAGTCCAACTGCGGACGGATCGTTCAAGATGGTTGATCTGGCGCGTCCAGGTATTGGCGTCAGGGTCGAGGTCGTCGGTGGCGATGAGTAAAAGGTCGATGTCGCTGCTCGGGGTGGCCTCGCCGCGGGCGACGGAACCGTAGAGTGCGGCGCTGATCGGCTGAGGGGTCAGATCGCCGATGGCCTGGGTCAGTCTGTGATCGACCTCGGATGTGGCTTTGGTAGCGGCGACGACGATGGGAGCCAGGACGTGATCCTGATTCAACTGGTAGAGGTGGCCGCGTGAGGCCGGGATGGCGGTGACGATGCCATGCTCGACAAGACGTTCGAGTGCGAGCACGAGACCGTAGCGGGACCCTCTCCCGGTGATGCGCTGGATCTGCGTGGCGGACAGGGCGGTGGCGGCGCCAGCGAGGGCCGTCAGGGCCGCGCCTTCGAGCCCCGGCGTGATAGTCGCGAGCGGCATCCCCAGATCCATGCAAGTATATTAGCGTGACGCTAGAAAAGTTGCACTTAATCGTCTTGTCACCGCCTGGCCGCTCGAAGGCGGCGGCCCCAGCGGCTTCGATGATCTGCGTCGTACGTTCCGCTCGAGTGGGAACAACGATCTGCGCTGAGCCTCGTCTCTCGCGGTGGCGGCCGTCTGGCTGCTGCCTATGCGCTTTGTCAGCGAAACGAACCGCCCGCTGCCATCACTCCCATTCGATGGTGGCGGGCGGTTTGCTTGTGATGTCGAGCACGACGCGGTTGATGTCGGGCACCTCGTTCGTGATGCGGGTGCTGATGCGTTCGAGGACGTCGTAGGGCAGCCGGCCCCAGTCGGCGGTCATGGCGTCCTCGCTGGTCACCGGGCGCAGCACGATGGGGTGCCCGTACGTCCGCCCGTCCCCCTGGATGCCGACGGAGTGGACGTCCGCCAGCAACACCACCGGGAACTGCCAGATGGCGTGGTCGAGGCCGGCGGCGGTGGTCTCCTCGCGGACGATCGCGTCCGCGGCCCGCAGGACGCGCAGCCGGTCGACGTCCACCGCCCCGACGATACGGATCGCCAGGCCCGGACCGGGGAACGGGTGCCGCTCGACCATCGCGGCGGGCAGGCCCAGCTCCCGGCCCACCTGGCGCACCTCGTCCTTGAACAGCGTGCGCAGCGGTTCGCACAGCGCGAACTGAAGGTCGTCGGGCAGGCCGCCCACGTTGTGGTGGCTCTTGATCGTGGCCGCGCCGTCGCCGCCGCCCGACTCGACCACGTCGGGGTACAACGTGCCTTGGACGAGGAAGCGGATGTCGTCCCCGCCTGGTGTGGTCGCGATGATCTCGCGCTGGGCGGCCTCGAAGCTGCGGATGAACTCGCGTCCGATGATCTTGCGCTTGGCCTCCGGGTCCGTCACCCCGTCGAGGAAGCCGAGGAATTGCTCGCTGGCGTCCACTACCTTGAGGCTGGCGCCGGTCGCCGCCACGAAGTCGTGCTCGACTTGCTCGCGTTCGCCTGCTCGCAGCAGCCCGTGATCGACGAAGACGCAGGTGAGGCGGTCGCCGATCGCCCGCTGGACGAGCGCCGCCGCCACTGCCGAATCGACACCGCCGGACAGGCCACAGATGGCGCGGGCGTCGCCGATCTGGGCGCGGATGCTGGCGACCTGGTCGTCGACGATGGACGTGGACGTCCAGGTGGGCTGGCAACCGGCGATGTCGAAGAGGAAGTGTTCGAGGATGTTCTGCCCGTGGTCGGAGTGCAGCACCTCGGGGTGCCACTGGACGCCCGCGAGCCCGCGCCCGGCGTCCTCGAAGGCGGCGACGGTCGCGTGGGGCGAGCGGGCCGTGACGGTGAAGCCGTCCGGCGCGCTGGTCACCTCGTCGCCGTGGGACATCCAACTGGTCAGCGGCGACGGGCAGTCTTTCAGCAACACGCTGGGCGTCGTGATGGTGACGTCCGTGCGCCCGTATTCGCGCTGACCCGTGTGTGCGACGGTGCCGCCGAGCGCTTGCGCCATCGCCATGAAGCCGTAGCAGATGCCCAGCACGGGGATGCCCGCGTCGAGCAGCCGAGCGTCGAGTTGCGGCGCGCCCGGCTCGTACACCGACGACGGGCCGCCGGACAGGATGATCGCCTTGGGGCGTCGCGCCAGGATGTCGTCGACGGACGCGTGGTGCGGCATGATCTCGGAGTACACGTGCGCCTCGCGCACCCGTCGTGCGATCAGTTGGGCGTATTGAGCGCCGTAGTCGATGACGAGGACGAGGTCGTGCGCAGCGGTCATGCGAGCAGTGTAGCGGCGGCTCGACGGCCGACAGTCAGGTGGCTCAGCGGCCAAGGCGACTGCCCGTGAACGGTCATGAACGCGTGGCCGGAGAGAGGTCTCGGCCGACGGCCATGGATGTCACCTGGGTGCTGTGGCCGAGCGCTCTGGTGACATCCATCAGTGGCTGCCTACCGGTAGTCGCCGCCCTGTTGCCTTTGGGGCGGGAGCGACTGCGGCATGGGCTGGTTCGCGGTGGGGGCGGCTTGGCCGCGCGCCTCGGCGATGGACTGCGGCGTGCCGCCTTCGCTTTCAGAGCCGAGCGGATGCACCACGACAGCCGTCCCGTACGCGCACACTTCGGAGAAGGCCTGCCCGATGTCGCCGGTGTCGAACCGCATGCCGACGATGGCGTTGCCGCCACGTTGGACGCATTGCTCCCACATGCGCTGCATCACCTGGTTACGCGAGTCATAGACCAGGTTGGTGTACTGGCTGATCTCGCCGCCGCCGAGGGCCTTGAAACTGGCGACGAAATTGGCGCCGACGTTGGCGCTGCGGACGGTCATGCCCATGACTTCGCCGAGAACGGCGTCAACCTTGTAGCCCGGAACATCGAAAGTTGTCACAATCAACATGCCTTCAGAGTAATCGGACTGGAAACCGGGGTGCGCCGATCAACGCTGCGCCGACGGCAAGATGTCAGTCGGGCCGCCAGGCCGTTCGATTGGCTTGGCGACCCGTGGACGTGCCTCAGTCGCACAATCTGGTCTCCCGTCAGTCTCGGCTCGACCGTTTCGGGCGTCGTGGCCGTCAATCGACGCACGACCCGACAAGAACGAAAAACTTGCGTGAACGCCCGGTGTTGTCAGTTCGCGCGCGCTTGTCTGGCAGCGTAAGCTTTTTGGTCGTCCGGGGCTCGACCGGCGCCATTCCCAAACCATCTCAATCTCAACGTGCTCGCGCGCGTTCTGAAGGCTTGCCATGACCAAAACCCTGACTGCCGGACCGCCAGCCCGGCAGATCGTGTTGTTCACCATCCCGTTGCTCATCGGCAACGTGTTCCAACAGCTTTATTCGTTCACAGACGCGGCCGTCGTGGGGCGTCTGATCGACGTGAACGCCCTCGCCTCCGTCGGTGCCACGGGTGGGCTCGTCTTCCTGCTCGTCGGCTTCACGTGGGGCAGCTCCGGTGGTTTGGCGATCCCGGTGGCGCGAGCGTTCGGGGCTGGCGACATGCCGGCCATGCGACGTTACGTCGCGGCGGGCGTCTATGTGACGGCGGGCATCGCGGCGTTCATCACGATCGTCGGCGGCCTGTTCTCGCGTCGGCTGCTCGTGCTGCTCGCAACGCCGCCCGAGCTGATCGACGGCGCCACGACCTTCCTCGCCATCACGTTCGGCGGCGCCGCCGTGACCGCGGCGTTCAACCTGCTCGCCGGCATGATCCGCGCGCTCGGGGACAGCCGCACACCGCTCATCTTCCTCGTGCTCTCCTGCGTGTTGAACGTCGGGCTGGCCCTCTTGTTCGTGGGAGTGTGGCACATCGGCATCGCGGGCTCGGCGCTGGCGACGATCGTCGCGCAGTGCGTCTCGGTGCTCGCCTGCCTCGTGCTCATCGCCAAGAAGATGCCGCAACTCCGTCCGCGTGGCGCCGATTGGCACCTGCAGCCGGGTGAGCTGGCGGAGTCGATGCGGTCCGGCCTTGCGATGGGCTTCCAGATGTCGATCATCGCGGTCGGCTCGCTCGTGTTGCAGTTCGCCATCAACGGGCTGGGCTCGCTCACCGTCGCGGCGTTCACGTCGGCGATGCGCGTGGACCAGCTCGCCAACGCGCCGCTCAACTCGTTCGGCCTGGCGATGGCGACGTATGTGGCGCAGAACCGTGGCGCGTGCGAATGGCGGCGCATCCGCGTCGGCGTGTTGCGCATCTTGTTCGTGGTGGTTGGCCTGGCGTGCTTACTGGGGGCTGTCAACATCTTCTTCGGGACGAACATCGTGCGCATCTTCGTCGGTGAAGGCGAAGAGGCGGTCGTCGCCCTGGCCCATCAGTACTTGATCGTCCAGGGTGTGACGTACGTGCTGTTGGCGCTGCTGTTCCTGCTGCGCAACACCATCCAGGGGCTTGGCTTCGCCGGCGTTCCGACCATGGCCGGCTTCATGGAGTTCGCGGTCCGCACGACCGCCGCCCTGGTGCTCGTGCACATGCTCGGCTTCTATGGCGTGTGCCTGGCCGCCCCGCTCGCCTGGGTGGGCGCCTTGATACCGTGCACCGCCGCGTGGATACGTCAGCGGCACGCGTTGATCGTGGCGGAACACAAACTCGACGAGAGGCGCGACGCCGAGGCAGGGAACACGGTGACATCCCGGCGGGAGCCCGCCTTGGCGGTTTGCTGACGCCGAGAGTTTCGCCGCGCCTTCACGCCGGGCAGGTGGCGGCGTTCGTTTGTCGTGAACTGACATCATTCGTTGAGACGCGAGGACGGTGGTCACCGGCGCGTCCCGGCCACGAGGTGAACGGCCGCGGGTGAGGATAGAGGGACGATGCCAGTGACACAGAAACCACCCATCCGTCTCAAGGTCATGTCCGGTCGGCGCAAGCCGGACGAGCCCGAGGCGCTGCCATTGCTGCCCTGGCCACTGGCCGCGGCGCTCGCCGGGATCGGGTCTGCGGTGGTGGGCTGGGTCGTGGCGGCCGGCGTCACGCTCCTCTGCTGGTTCACAGCGTTGGCTATCCCGCTGGGCAGTGTGCTGTCCTTCGCGACACAGATGTGGCTGCTGGCCTATGGGGTGCCTGCTCGCATCGGGGCGGACGCGTTGACGATCATGCCGCTGGGGTTGACCGTCTTTGCCGTCTGGTTGGACGCCCGGCTGGGCACGGTGGCCGTGCGGCAAGCGCTGCTCGCCCGCCCGCACGCGGTCTCCGTGCGCGCCCGTCTGGGCGTGGCCGGCATCGTCCTCGGCATGGGGATCGTGGCGAGCGCCGCGTCAGTGATCTTGGCCGTCGTCGTGACGGGACGGTCCGATGCGCTGGGACGTGCCTGCGCCGGAGCCGTCGTCACGGCTTTCCTCGGTTTTGCCTGGGCCGGGCTGCGGGGCACGAAGCTGGCCACCTGGGAGGCCATGCCCGTTCGTTTGCACCGGCTGGTGGCCGGAACCGCCGGCGCTTTGTTGGCCCTGGCGGGCAGCGGCGCGCTTGTCCTCGGTTTGGCGACCTGTCTTGGGTGGGGACGCATCAGCGCCCTCGATTCTGCGCTGGCGCCCGACGGCGTCGGTGTCGCCGTGCTCGTGATCGTGGCGCTCGCCTGGTGGCCGAACGCGCTCGCCTGGGCGATCTCGTGGGTGTTGGGCGGCGGTTTCAGTGTCGGCCTCGGGTCGGCGGTGTCGTTGAGCGGCACACAACTGGGGATGCTGCCGTCCATTCCGGTGTTGGGGGCGTTGCCGCCGGTCGGCGTCGCCTCGCCGCTGTCGGCCGCCTGGATGTTGTCGGGCGTCGTGGCGGGTGTGGTGGCGATGCTCTGCGTGGGCGGCCGCCGGTCGGTGTCGGCCAGCACCAGCACCGTTCCGTTGGCTGGCGTGTCCGCTGCTCAGGGCAAGGGCGTCGCCGGGAAGCTGAGAGACGCCGGACTCAGCGCCGCCCTCGTCGAACGCATTCTGCTCAGCGCGGCCGCCGCTTTCCTCGCTTGCGTGTTGTTCGTCGGCGTCGCCGCTGCCAGCCGGGGCGATCTCGGAACACTGCGCCTCGTCGGGCTGGGACCCGATCTGGGAGGTCTGCTCATCATCGCGCCGGCCGTCATGGTGTTGTCGGCAGCGCTCGGGTCGCTTCTCGCATGGTTGCTGCCGGAATTGCTGCCCGAGCGCACCTCAGGCGGCAAAGGCAGAGCATGAAGTTAATGCACCGTTTTGTTGCATTCGATCATGACATATGGGTCTTCCGTGGTCCTGCCTCACGGGGCTGGTGGATGTCTATGATTTCTTCTTCAGGCGTCGACATGCCAAGTAGTGCATCAATGGCTCAGGTGGATGTGGCCTTGTCGTCAAGATAGCGCTTTAGTAGCTGAAGATAATCTGCAACCTTCTCAATGTTGTTACCGGATGTGCCCCATCGCCATCTGTGGCGCTCGTCATCGTTACCAAAGACCTTCGCTATGCTTGAGATCCATACGCCGTCCGGGGCATGAAATATGCGTATGTCTGGAGTGGGTAAACCTACGCCGACTTTCCCACCAGGCCCGGATGAATACATCCCGGTCGTGTGGGTATCGGCGGCTGAGATGTATGCCACCCTAGACCTGCCGTTTATATTCGCCGCTGCAACGAAATCATTTGCCCTGTCGTACGGCCATATCGAGTCGAATGCCCAGTTGCTACCGAAAACGTGATTCATTGCTTCGCTTATGTTGCGAAAGGCCATAGAATCACGAATATCATCGACTGATGGTTTCATTGTGCTTTGCATCCCTGAAAATTCACGCAGTTGCTGCTCTGCTGTCAAGATATCGTTTCAATAGCTGGAGATAGTCAGCAATCTGACCAATGTCGGCGCCCCTTGCGCCCCATCGCCATCGATAACGTTCTTCTTCGGTGCCGATTACTTCGTCGACACTGGAGATCCAGACGCCATCAGGAGCACGGCTGATGCGTGAGCTTGGGGTTGGGACGCTTATATCAACTTTGCCACCCGGTCCGGACGAATACATTCCGCTCACGTGAGTGTCGGCACAAGAAATATAGGCTATTCTCGGTATATTGCGCATGCTTACTGCTGCAATGAAGTCGTTCGCTGTGTCGTACGGCCATATTGCGTCGATCATCCAGTCGTGCCCGAATATTTGCCCCATTGCTTCGCAGATGTTGCAAAATGCTAAAGAATCGCGGATGTCGTTAACGGTTGTCCCCATTGTCAGTCTACGCTTTCATGACCCATACACCATTTATGTGTTCAAGGTGGTATCCGGTGCCGGTTGTCAATATGTACTGGTATTCTCTTTTTCCAAATGAGCGATTCGGAAGCATGCTTGGGTCGCTTGTAAAGACGAATGACTTATGTTTCGCTATTTGATTATCGAGGAATTGCTGGTTTATTCGCCACATCTCGTCATCTTTTTGGTCATTATCCCAGTCGCGTGGTAGTCCGTTTTTGAGTTCGTTGTAGGCATTGCCCATATCGTAGTAGGTTGCGCCCGAGCGGTGGGCGATTTGTTCGTAGGAATTTGGCGAGCCCTCCTTCCATGGGCCTAGGACGACGTACGGGGCGTCAGGGTTGATGGTGGCCAGGTCCACGATGTGATCGACGGACTCGGGGGTGAAAGCACCGTCAGGGGTGAAGTCGGCTGCGTGTAGGAAACTGTCGTCAGTGGGGACCCGCGGGCATCACCAGGCACCGGGACGACGTCCGTGCGGTTCACCTCGTAGCCGACGCGTTGCTTGGGGCTGATAGTCGGGCCATACGGCACAGGCGCTGGTTGGGGCGGCGGTGGAGCGGTGTGGCCGATTTGACTGATTTGGACGGTAAGGAGTGCCAGCATCGCGCCTATGTCGTGCATGAGGCGGGCGAGCTGTTGAGCGGATTCGAGGGTGCCCTGGATAACGGTGGCAACTTCAGTGGATTGAGCGACGAGGTCTTCGCCGCTTTGGACGACGACCGCTATTTCGCCTGCTCCCGGGAAGGCGAGAGATTCGACCCATGCAGAGATCATGGAGCCGACCACCCGGGCGAGCGTATCACGGATCAGATCGTGTACCCCTTGGACGACAGAAGCCATGGTGTCGAGCGCTCCTGCGGCAGCGAGGCAGGCGAACGCGTACCGTTCCATCACTTTGGCCAGGCGTCCTATCAGTTCAGCTAGCGCGTCACCAGCGAGGGATTGCTGTTCGGCCAGGACGCGCTGTTGTGTTTGTTCGAGGTCGTGTTGGTAACCAAAGAAGACGTCGGCGACATTTTGCCAGGTGACGCAGGCTCCGGCGATGGCGCCCGGATAGCCAGTGAACCAATTCAGCCACGTTTTCAAGGGTTCGAGGTGCTCGGCGGCTCAACCCAGGCCCATAGCTGACAGGGTGCCGATCGGATCGGTGACCAAGTCGGCGGCATCCATGAATCCGATGGGCGTGGTAGTGGCTGCGGACAGCCAGTCGCGGTTCTGCAGGGAGGTGGAGACTCGTTCCAGGTCTTCCAGAATGAACGCGCCGGAGCTTGGAGTGGCGGTGTCGGCAGGCGGGGCAATGAGATGGCCGGGATCCTGGTCGGGGGCCTGGTAATTGATGGTAATTGATCGGTCCTCTGGCGCCAGAGACTGGGGGGTATGGATGGGTCATCGCGTCACGGCATCCCGCCGGATGATCTGGTCAATTGGCGCATCGTCCCCGCGATGTTTTCTTCTGTCCGATCGAAATTGTCTGCCACAGCACGACAGTTGTCGCTGGTCCGTTCCAGTGCCTGGCCAAGGGCATCCGCCACATTGATCATCGCGCCTGCCATCACCGCATAAGCGCTTCCGAGCAGCGGGGTGCACAGTAAGCCGAACGAGTCGGCGGGCAAGGAGTCGTCTATCGAATAGCGAGTGCGGTCAATTTCTGATGCAATATCGGACAACTGCCTGCCCGCATCACGAAACCCGTCAGGATACACGTGAACAAAATCACGACTAGACACGAATCCCTCTTTTCTCGCTTCCGGTCAAGACACTATCCCTTGTGGCGGCAAAGCACCACCAGCCTGATAAGCAAAATAGATCCCTTGACTGACTGTCGTCTTGGAGATCTGCTCTTCATCGTGCCCGCCACCGATACACTGATGCCGTGAAGCGCCTCGTCGTCCTCGTGTCAGGTACCGGGACGTTGCTGCAAGCACTGCTCGACGCCGAAGCCAGCGGAACGCTTGAGGCTCAGGTCGTCGGCGTCGTCTCCGACCAGCCGGACGCTGGCGGTTTGGCCCGGGCCGACAAAGCTGGAGTGCCGACGGCCGTGGTGCCGTTCGTGCGCGGGACTGATCGTGACGCGTGGGATGTGGCGTTGGCCGACACGGTGGACGCGTTCCGACCCGATCTCGTCGTCGGAGCCGGTTTCATGAAACTGCTCGGCGCGGCGTTCCTCGACCGCTTCCCTGGGCGCATCATCAACTCTCACCCGGCGCTGCTGCCGTCCTTTCCCGGCGTGCACGGGGTGCGCGACGCGCTCGCCTACGGCGTCAAAGTGACGGGCGCGTCGGTGTTCGTCGTCGACGAGGGCGTCGACACCGGGCGCATCCTCGCGCAAGAACCCGTGCGCGTGCGGCCCGACGACACCGAGGAGTCGCTGCACGAGCGCGTCAAAGTTGTCGAACGGCAGATGTTGGTGGACGTCGTTCGCGCATGGCCGGACAACCGGGCGTCATGAAGACGTCACGACAATGAAAGGGTGAACGTGAGGGAAGAAACCGCCGTCGTCGCGATTCGTCGCGCACTGGTTTCGGTGTATGACAAGACAGGGCTGGAAGAGCTCGGCCGGACGTTGGTGGGGGCCGGCGTCGAGCTGGTGTCGACCGGTTCGACCGCGGCGCGACTGCGTGACGCCGGGCTGCCGGTGACGCCTGTCGAAGAGGTGACCGGCTTCCCCGAATGCCTCGACGGGCGGGTCAAGACGTTGCACCCGGCCATTCACGCCGGGCTGCTCGCCGATGTGCGCAAGGAGTCGCACCGTGCGCAGCTCGACGAACTCGGCGTGGCGCCGTTCCAACTCGTGGTGTCGAACCTCTACCCGTTCGAGGCGACGGTGGCGTCCGGGGCTGGCGCCGACGACTGCGTCGAACAGATCGACATCGGCGGGCCGTCCATGGTGCGGGCGGCGGCGAAGAACCACGCCAACGTCGCGGTGGTCACCTCTCCCGATCAGTACCCCCAGGTGGTCGACGCGCTCGCGGCGGGCGGGTTCACGCTCGCCCAGCGGCAGGCGTTGGCGGCGGCGGCATTCGTGCACACGGCGTCTTATGACGTGGCCGTCGCGACGTGGATGGGCGCCGTGCTCACCGACACCTCCGACGGCGACAGCTTCCCGGCCTGGCGCGGTCAGACCTGGCGCAAGGACTCCACGCTGCGTTATGGGGAGAACTCCCACCAGGCGGCCGCGCTGTACGTCTCGCCGGACGGCGGCGGGCTGGCGGGCGCCGAACTGCTGCACGGCAAGGCCATGAGCTACAACAACTACACCGACGCGGACGCCGCCTATCGCGCCTGCTACGACTTCGACGCTCCCGCCGTCGCCGTCATCAAACATGCGAACCCCTGCGGCATCGCCGTCGGCGCCGACATCGCCGAGGCGCATCGGAAGGCGCATGCGTGCGACCCGGTGTCGGCCTACGGCGGGGTGATCGCGGCCAACCGTCCGATCACCGTCGCGGCGGCCGAGCAGATCGCCCCCATCTTCACCGAGGTTGTGCTCGCGCCCGGCTTCGAGGACGGCGCGTTCGACGTCCTGAGCCGGAAGAAGAACGTCCGCCTGCTGCTGGTGCCGCCCTACCCGACAGGTGATCGTCAGATTCGGCAGATCACCGGTGGGCTGCTGGTGCAGGACGCCGACCAAGTGGACGCCGCGGGCGACGACCCGGCGGCGTGGACGCTGGTCGCCGGCCCAGCCGCCGACGAGGCCACACTGGCTGACCTAGTGTTCGCCTGGCGGGCCTGCCGGTCCGTCAAATCGAACGCCATCCTGCTGGCCAGGGACGGCGCGTCTGTCGGCGTCGGCATGGGGCAGGTCAACCGCGTCGACTCCTGCCGGTTGGCGGTCGAGCGGGCGGGTGACCGGGCGGCCGGATCGGTCGCCGCGTCCGACGCGTTCTTCCCCTTCGCCGACGGCCCGCAGATTCTGCTCGACGCGGGGGTGAAAGCTATTGTGCAACCAGGCGGTTCCATTCGTGACGAGGAGACAATTGCCGCTGCGCAGGCCGCTGGTGTCACGATGTATGTGACAGGTGCTCGCCACTTCTTCCACTAGTGGCCGGTGTCGACGGGTCTTCGTTGTCGGACGTTGAGGAGAGATGGTTGCAGAGAAGCTGGACGGCAAGCTGGTCGCTTCGCAGGTGAAGGCCGAGTTGGCCGGACGGGTGGCGGCGCTCAAGGCGCGCGGCGTGACGCCCGGCCTGGGCACAGTGCTCGTCGGCGACGATCCCGCGTCTCACATCTACGTGGCGGGCAAGCACCGTGACTGCGCCCAGGTGGGCATCGAATCGATCCAGGTCGAGCTTCCGGCGGACGCCTCGGCGGCCGATGTGGAGGCGGAGGTCGCCGCGCTCAACTCCGATCCGCGCTGCACTGGCTACATCGTCCAGTTGCCGCTGCCCAAGCAGGTCGACGAGAACCACGTCCTCGGGCTGATCGACCCCGACAAGGACGCCGACGGCCTCACCCCGGCCAACCTCGGACGGCTCATGCTCGACGCGCCCGGCGTGCTGCCGTGCACGCCGCGCGGCATCCTCGAAGTGCTGCGGCGCTACGACTATGACCTGGCTGGCAAAGAGGTGTGTGTCATCGGACGTGGCACCACCGTCGGCCGGCCGCTCGCCACGCTGCTCACCTGGCACGCCTACAACGCGACGGTGACGGTCTGCCATACGAAGACCCGCGACTTGGCCGCCCACACCAAGCGGGCCGACGTCATCGTGGCGGCCGCCGGGCGGGCGCATATGCTGACCGCCGACATGGTGTCGCCGGGCGCGGCCGTCATCGACGTGGGCGTGACCCGTGTGGACGGCAAGCCGGTCGGCGACGTCGATCCGGGCGTCTGGGACGTGGCCGGCTGGATGACGCCGAACCCGGGCGGCATCGGCCCGATGACCAGGGCTATGCTGCTCGCCAACGTCGTCGACATGGCCGAGCGGGCCAACCCCGAGGCCTGATCGCGAGCCGCGACACCGCTGACCAGCCATGACCGACCGCAACGATCCCGCCAGCTCGAATGGCCCCGAGCCGCTCGTTGAGACGGGTGACGTGGGCGCCGCGGCGAGCGTTAGCGATCTCGCCGCGGAAGCGTCGGGCGCCGCTTCGCCGTCTCCCGCGGCGCCGCAGAAGAGTTTCGTTCGCAGGATGCTCGGGCAGTGGCCGTTGGGCATCGTGCTGCTCGGAGTCGTGGTCGGGCTGGCCATCGTGGCGACCGGGCACTGGCGGCTGGGCAGCACGGGCGTGGGCGCCGCCATCACGGTCGGCGGATTGTTGCGGGCGTTGCCCGTTGTCCAGCCCGGCCTGCTGGCGGTGCGGCGGCGGCCGCTGGACGTCGCAGTGTTGTTGGGCGTGGGCATCGGCATCATCGTTTTCGCCTGGGTCGTCCCGCCACAGCGCGGTTAGGGCGAATGGGCTGATTGGCGTCCTCAGATTGGGCGTGAACGGCGAGAACGTCGGCGCGCATGGACGAGACTTGGTCGCCAAGCGGTCACCATCTGCTTGCCAGGGGTGAAGGGTTCTTCCGTCACGGAGGATGTTTCTGCTGCTGTTCAACATTCGATACGGCTGTGTTCACGCAGTGATCTGCCTTGCTAGCATGACGCATCGTCTCGTCGTTGGGCAGGGGAAATCTATGGCGTTGGAAACGAATGCGGCGGAGAAGAATCGCAATGCGCAGCAGTGGAGTGGGCAATTTGGATTCATCATTTCCGCCATAGGCTCAGCAGTGGGTCTGGGGAACATCTGGCGCTTCCCCGGTGTCGCGTACACCAACGGCGGCGGCGCCTTCATGATTCCGTATTTGGTCGCTCTTCTGACCGCAGGAATCCCGATTCTTTTCCTCGATTACGCCATCGGGCACCGCTTCCGTGGATCGCCGCCGCTGGCCTTCAGCCGGATCAAGCGCTGGCTGGAGAGCTTGGGCTGGTTCCAGGTGATGATCTGCGTCTTCATCGCCATCTACTATGCGGTGATCCTGGCGTGGGCGGCCAGCTACTTCATCTTCTCGTTCAACCTGGCCTGGGGGGACGACACGGCGACGTTCTTCACCGGGAGCTACCTGCAGAACGAGCCCGGCGTGACCCTCTCCTTTGTGCCGGGAGTGCTCATCCCGTTGGTGGTGATCTGGGCGGCCGCGATCGTCATCTTGGCCCTGGGCGTCAACAAAGGCGTGGAGAAGGCCAACATGGTCTTTATTCCGCTGCTGTGCGTGGCGTTCCTCGTCCTGGTGGTGCGGGCCGTGTTCCTGCCGGGCGCGGTCGACGGCTTGAACGCGCTGTTCACCCCGGACTTCTCCAAGCTGACCGATCCGTCGGTGTGGGTCGCGGCCTACGGGCAGATCTTCTTCTCGCTGTCGATCGCCTTCGGCATCATGATCACCTACTCGTCCTACCGCAAGCGCAAGTCCAATCAGACCAGCCCGGGGCTCGTGGTGGGGTTCGCGAACTCGTCCTTCGAATTGTTGGCTGGCATCGGCGTCTTCGCCATCTTGGGCTTCATGGCCGGCCAGCAGGGCACGACCGTCGGGCAGCTCGAAGGCTTGACCGGCCCGACCCTGTCGTTCATCACCTTCCCGAAGGTCATCTCGATGATGCCCGGTGGGCCGCTCTTCGGCTGCCTGTTCTTCGGCTCGCTGCTGGCGGCGGGGTTCACGTCGATGATTTCGATCACCCAGGTCATCTCGTCGGCGTTCCAGGACAAGTTCTTGTTGTCGCCGAGGAAGTCGGCAGTGGTGACCGGTGTGCCACTCGCCATCGTCTCGTCGCTGTTGTTCGGCGTGACCAGCGGGCTGAACGTGCTGGACATCGTGGACAACTGGGCCAACAACGTCGGCATCGTCTTCTCCGCGATCTTGATGTGCACCGTCTTGTTCTGGTGGTACGACAGGAAAGACGAGCTGGCCTATCACCTGTCCGCGCTCTCCACGTTCAAGGTGAAGACCATCTGGAAGATCATGCTGACCTTCGTCTCGCCGATCCTGCTGGTCTTCATGTTCGTGCAGTCGGTCGGCTCCCTCATCACCGGCGGCTATGGCGGCTATGACAACTGGATGATCGGCGTCTTCGGCTGGGGGCAGACGGCGCTCAGCGTCGTCTTGGCCGTCGTGCTCACCTTGGTCAAGTGGCCGTTCAAGACTGACGATTTCCAACCCTGGCCGGTGTTCGACAAGAAAGGGGCCTTGCGATGAGCGCGTCAGCTGTCGCTTTGATGGTTTTGTCAATGGTCGCGATCTGGGGCGGCCTCATCGCCAGCAGCATCTTCCTGGCGCGCAAGCCGGAGGTCGCGACGTGGCCGGAGGGCGACCCAGACGACGAGTGAGCCAGGGGCTTAATCGGCGGGAATGGCAGTGCGTGGCGAGCACGATGAGCCTCGTCGCCAACTGCTAGGCGGTGATCTTCGCGAACGAGGCGAGCGTCGGTCAGTGAGGGGCAGATCCTCGCCAACCTGGCGGCCCCGAGGCGCTTCGGCCCGCCACGCAGTCATTTGACATAGGCAATGGGATATTGAAACGATTCGGAGCAAGCCTGGTTACCCCTCAACGAGGAATCTCTGATGACCAAGATCCATGGCGGACGTCGGCTTTGCGCCGCGATCGCAGCCGTTGCCACTGTGGTGGCGCTCAGCACCCCTGCCGTTGCTTATGCTGCCGATGATGACAATGTCGTGCCCGACCTGGCCTTCCGGGCCTGCCTCAACGGGCCTAATTACCTGGGGCAGACGCCTGCCGACACCCCGATCTCGGTCGCTCAGCTTGAGGGGGTGGGCGGCTTCGATGATCATGGGAGTCTCACCTGCGACGACCCGGCGATCAGTTCTATCGACGGCGCCCAATACCTGACGCGAATCACGAGTTTGCAGCTTCACAACACAGCCGTCTCCGACCTTAGCCCGTTGAGCAGCCTTCAGTCCTTGTACAGATTGCAGATGTATGGAGCGTGCGAACTGTCGGGAATCTGCTACGAAGTCCCCAATTTCGCTGTGCTGACGGGGCTGCCTCGTTTGGCTGTCATTAACCTAAGTGACTTGGGCATGACTGACGCCGACCTGGCGACGTTGTCTGGCCTCACGAAGCTCACGGATTTGGATATTCAGGTAGAACCGGGCATCACTGACGTGTCGCCGTTGGCAGACATGGTTGATCTGGAGCACCTCAGGCTCAGTTACGCCAACGTTGAGGACATCGCGCCTCTGGCTGGGCTGACAAAACTGGCTCTTCTCGACCTTCGTGGCAATGAGGTAGCAGATCTCACCGGCTTGGGTAATATGGCGAGCTTGGAAGAACTCTACTTGGCTGATAATGACATCTCGAATGTCGGGCCGCTGTCGTCTCTGGCGTCCCTGCACTATCTGGAGATTTCCGGCAATGAGGTTTCTGCCATTGACGCTTTGTCTAGTCTCACTCAGTTAAGCGAGCTTCAGGCATCGGACAACCAGATCAGTGATCTGTCGCCACTGGCTGGCGTACGTGCACTTGAGAGGCTCTCTGTGAATGAGAACAACGTGTCAAGCGTGGCTCCGTTGGCTGAGCTCCCTGCGCTGGTGCGGGTGGACGTGGCGCAGAACAATCTGGTCGATGTATCCCCGTTTGACGGGTCAGCGTTGCTGACGAATGGTGAGTTCCAGGCTTGGCGTCAGACCGCCACTCTGCCAGTGACGACCGTTGGCACGTTCCCCTTCCCGGTGACCAGCGTGGCAGGGGACAATGTGACGCTCACGGTGCTCTCTGGCCCGGCGGTGGTTGACAACGGCGTTCGGACGATCACGTATACCGGCGCGGGTGAGGTGGTGTTGGCCTGGGAGAATCCGGCCGCCGTCGACTATGCGAGTGGTTCCTTCAGTGGCGAAGCCACGATCCAGGTGACGGAGCCGCATGTCGAGAATGTCGTTCCTGATGACGCGTTCCGAGCCTGTCTCAACGGGGTGCTTGGACAGTCAGCGGAATCGCCGATCACGGCCGCCCAGTTGGAAGGCCTCGATTCCAGCGATGGGCAGATCATCTGCACTGGTTTGGGCATCAAGTCGGTCGAAGGCGCCCAGTACCTGACGAACTACGACGACCAACTGTGGCTCGGCGACAACCAGATTACGGATCTCTCGCCGCTGGCGGGCGCGACTAAGTTGACATACCTGGCTCTGGACAGGAACTCCATCACGGATCTCGGCCCGTTGGCTGAACTCGGCGATCTGGCGTTCCTCAACCTTGACGACAACCAGGTGTCGGATCTCGTGCCCCTGGCAGATGTGACCAAGCTTCAGAATCTGGGCATCTCGCACAATCAAATCTCGAGCGTTTTGCCTTTGGCGGGCTTGTCGAACTTGGAGGCTTTGACCGCCTGGGGTAATCAGATTTCCGATGTCTCGCCACTCGCGGGCTTGACCAATCTCTACCAGCTCTGGCTTTCGGACAACGAGATCGCTGACGTGTCGCCTCTGGCGTCGTTGGACAAGCTGGTGTCGCTCGATCTCTCGGGGAACCACATCTTCGATCTTTTTGTCATCTCCGGTGTGCCTGCTGTTCAAGCCGAAACAGATGACTCTGGCTGCTTCTATGCCTGGGACGAGACAGTGACGCTTCCTGTGGTTGAAGAGGGAACCTACCCCTTCCCCGTCCTCGGTTCGGATCGCGACCCGGTGTCGATTCGGGTGGTCTCGGGCCCGGCGGCCGTCGACAATGAGGCCAAGACCATCACCTACACCGGCGCAGGCGATGTGGTGCTCAGCTGGGAGAGCGACGACAAGGTGAACGGCGCAGGCGATGTGGCGATCTACTGCTACGCCCACCAGGGCTTCGCCGGGACCGCGACCGTGACGGCGACGGCTGCGCCAGCTGCCATCGTCACCGTCACCTTTGACGGCAACGGCGGGTCGACACCGCTCCCGACGAGCACCACGACCGTTGAGGGTGAGCCGGTCGATGAACTGCCCGCAGCCCCGACGCGCGAGGGCTACAGCTTCACGGGCTGGAACACGGCGGCTGACGGTTCAGGAGACGCCTTCGACGCCTTTAGCGTTGTGGCTGCCAGCCTAACGGTCTATGCCCAATGGACACCCGTCGAACAGGAGGATCCTGTCGATGTGCCGCCTGTCGATAATCCGCCCGCAGAAGACCCGCCGGTCGATAATCCACCGGTCGATGTGCCGCCTGTCGATGATCCGCCCGTAGCGGACCCGCCGGTCGAAGGCCTGCCCACAGATGTGCCGCCTGTCGATGATCCGCCTGCGGATAATCCGCCCGCAGCGGATAGCGAGGCATCGGTCGCCACGGGTGGCATGATGCTTGGAAGTTTGCCCTTTGTGGGAATCGCCGTGATGGCGAGTGGGTTGCTGGTTCTTTGTGGAGGGCTTCTCCGTCGTCGGGCGAGCAGTGGGAGATCGCTCCACTAGGTCAAGGCGCTACCACGCCGCAGACTGGAGCGGGTACCGCTGCGTCCAGCCTTCGACGAGCGGTGTGTTTGGCGGATGTGGCAGCCGGTGCGTCTTGATTCTCGATCCTCGCCGCGCAGGCGGCGACTCTTCGAGCGTGTCGTTGGTCGGCTCGGCGAACAAGACGTCACCTGCGTCGGACGAGGGCGCCGCGATGCCGTCTGGACGATCCTCATGTCGACTGCCTTGCCGTTGAGCAGGTCGTCGGCGTCCGGCAGGGCATTCTGGGTGGGATCTCGTCGTCGGGCCAGTCAGACTACTCGAACGTCGGGGATACGTTCATGCGGTGAGTGTGCTACGGGCTTCAGGACGCTTGACGAGCATGCGAGCGAGCATGACGATGAGCCACACCACCAGGCAGGCGAAAGCCGCGTTGCGCACTGTGAGTAGCGCGTACGACACGGGGACGAGCGGTCCCGTCCCGAAACCGAGGATGTAGTCATACAGCAGCGGGAAGATGCCCTGCGTCATGAGCGTGATGACGAGCGTGCCGACGGCGGCCCGGTCGAGCAGGCGTCGCGTGGGGGTGGGGTCACGCGGCGTGATGGCGAGCGTCGCGGCGAGCGGGCCGGCCAGCCAGATGAGGTATTGCGGGCTGAACGTCTTGTTCGTGAAGATCATGATCGCGGTCGCCACCACCATGAGCAGCCCCGCCTGAGCGAGGGAGCGGTCGCTGCGCCGCAGCCACAGCACGTACAGCGCCACGATGACGAGCCCGCCCACGATCGTCCCGACAGAAGCGGCCTTCACCAGCGTCTGCGCCATGGGGCCAAACACCTCATACGCCTGGTACTTCGAGAAGTCGATGGTGTAAGCGGGGTCGACGAGGTGGGCAAGCATGGCGGGCGTGGCCCACAGTGATTCGATTTGCAGACCACGGTCACCCTGCCAGGTGAGCGGCGAGACGAGCCGAGTCCAGCCGGCCCACAGGAACGACGCAAGCGCTAGCACACCACCCGTGATCGCGAACGCGACGGTGGAACGCACGACCTGGCGGCGATCCGTCATCGTCGCGGGCCACAACACGGCCGGCCACAGCTTGATGGCCGCGCCCACGCCTGTCATGGCGCCCGCCGCCGGCCGGCCGAGGAACAGCACGGCGAGCACGCTGCAGAACGCGGTCAACAGGTCGAGGCGCAGGTAGGTGATCGGACCCATCAGCGTGACGAACGCGATCCACGTCCACGCGGCGGGGGCGGGACTGACACCCAAGCGCCGGGCCGTCCGCCACAGCATGACGAGGATCAAGCCGTCCAACGCGACGAACAGCACGATGAAGACGATGAGGAAGCCGGTCTGGTTGCCCAAACCCAAGAGATAGGGAATGGCGAGCAGCCACACGACCGGCGTCGGATACTCCCGCAACACCTGTGTGGGCGGCGTCCCGTCGAACAGCGTCTGAATGCTGTTGAAGTAGTAGATCACATCGCCTTGCACGAGGTGCTCCGGCCCCAGATACAGGGCGAACACGATGAGGCGCGCCAGCACCCACCAGGCAGCGGTCTTGGCGGCGGAGTCGAGTGTGAACGGACGAGACACGTTGGCAGATTACCTGAACCGCAGTCCTTTACCCAGCAATCGCGGAAGTCGCGTGCGAGACGGTGTTTGTTGGTTCGTTGGTCGCGGGCGTTCCGTGTACCCGCCGTCCGCTAGTTGCGGAAGTCGCGTTCACGGAATTCCTCTTTGCTGTGGATGCCGTGGAGCACGTGCTCGGCCTCCTGCTCGCGCAAGTCGACGCGGCGGATCTTGCCGGAGATCGTCTTGGGCAGGTCGCCCACGAACTCGACGATGCGGACGAGCTGGTAGCCCGACAGCCGACCGCGAGCATGCTCGAAAATCGAGCGGGCCGCGTCTTGGCTGGAAGTGGAGAGACCGTCCACGAGGTGGATGAACGCCTTGGGGACGGCGGTGCGCACCGGGTCGGGGGACGGGACGATCGCCACTTCGGTGACGTAGGGGTGTTCGAGCAGGATCGACTCCAGCTCGAACGGGGAGATCTTGTAGTCGGACGCCTTGAAGACGTCATCGGCGCGACCGACGTAGGTGAGGTAGCCGTCCTCGTCCCGCGAGGCCAGATCGCCCGTGTGGTAATAGCCGTCGTGGTAGGCGGCAGCGGTGAGCAGCGGGTCCTCGTAGTAGCCAGTCGCCAGCGGGAGCAGCGGCTCCGAGATGTCGAGGCAGATCTCGCCCTGGGAGTCGGACGGCTCGCCCGTCACCGGGTCGAGCAGCCGGACGTCGTAGCCGGGCAGGGGCCGCCCCATCGAACCGTCCTTCACCGGCTGGCCGGGGGAGTTGCCGATGGCGCACGTCATCTCGGTCTGGCCGAAGCCGTCGCGGATCGTGCCACCCCACGCCTGCCGGACCTGCTCGATGACCTCGGGGTTGAGCGGCTCGCCGGCGCCCACCAGCTCACGTGGCGGATGGGAGAGCCCCTTCAAGTCGGCTTGGATGAGCATGCGCCACACGGTCGGCGGGGCACAGAAGCTCGTGACGTGGTGACGGTCCATGATGCGCATCAGCGTCGCAGCGTCGAAGCGTTCGTAGTTCGCGATGAACACGGTCGCCTGTGCCAGGAACGGGCCGAAGAAGTTGCTCCACGCGTGTTTGCCCCAGCCGGGCGAGGAGATGTTGAGGTGGATGTCGACCGGTCGGATGCCGAGCCACCACATGGTCGACAGGTGGCCGACCGGGTAGGAGACCTGCGTGTGCCGCACGAGCTTGGGTCGGGCGGTGGTGCCGGACGTGAAATACAGCAGACAGGTGTCGGCGGCGGGCGTCGGGCCGTGCGGCTCGAACGTGTCCGGCGCTTTCGTCGAGTCGGCGTAGTCGGTCCAACCGGATGGGATGACCTCGCCGAGGCCGATCTTCGTCATCGTCCACGGCGTGGAGCGGAACCGGCGCTTGAGCGACGTCGGCGCGATGGCGAACTTGGCCTCGGCCCGTTCGGCGCGAAACGCGAGGTCGGCCGGCGCCAGCAGCGTCGAGGTTGGGACGGCGACGCCGCCCACCTTCAGCAGGGCGAGCATGATCTCCCATAGCTCGATGGTGTTGGGCAGCATGACGATCATGTGGTCGCCGCGGCGCATGCCAAGCTTCCTCAGCCAGCTAGCCACCTGGTCGGAACGCCTGGCGAGCTCGCCGTACGTCCACGACCGGACGTCGCCGTTCTCGTCCGCGATCATGACGGCCGGACGGTCGGGGTGTTCGCCGGCGACGACATCGAACCATTCGAGTCCGAAATTGAACTCGTCCAGCTGTGGCCAGCGGAATCCGGCGACGGCTCCGTCGTAGTCGGTGGCGTGGGCGAACAGGAAATCGCGTGCTTCGCGAACGGCTCGGGTCGCCGCGGTCGCGGGGCGTCCGGAGAAAGACATCAACAATCCTTACTAACGGTACCGTAACTTACGGAATCGTAGCTTAGCTGCGCGCCGAAGGCACGCCAAGAGGCGCGGCACCTGCCACGAACTGCGCGGTCGTGCCCCAGCGAAGATCAACATCCGGCGGGAGGCGCGTCGCAGCATCGCCCTGAGAGGCGACGATCAAGCACAGGGGCGTGCGCGTCGTGGCGCGTTGGCCGTTTGGCACTGGGCGGCCGCCGTCCGCCAAGCCGCACCGTCTCCGCCTCGCCCGCCGCGCGGCGGTCAGCGACGCCATTCGTGGCCCGTCCCTTCGCCGTGGGCCGATCGCCCACGGTTCGTCGGCTCCTCGCCGCCCGGCGGCCCGCGTCGTTTTGCCGGGCGGATGGTGGAGGGCCTAGCATCGAAGCATGTTGTTGAACGGTTGCCGCACCCGGTGTTGTTGCGGCATGCCGTCGGCGCAATGCCGGGCGTGTTGATCGTTTCGTATCCGCACCCGTCCTCGGCTGTCGTGCTGCCCGCCGCATATCGCTTCCTTTTATGCGCTGTCGTCCTCCGCCGTCACCCTCTTTCGTGAAAGCCTCTCTCATGAATCCCACTCCAGAAGCGCTCATCGTCTCCGCCAAACAAGACGTTTCCAGCCGGCGGTGTCGCACGTCCCGGACGGCCTGACTGGCTCGCGTGGTCCGAAACATCCGCCACGCCTGAACGTCACCGCGCGTCCCCCACCGAAGGACCACCCACACGACATCACGAAAGAGACAACCATGAATTACGCACAAGACGCGACCAAGCTCGCGGGCCATACCCCCTTGGTCCGCGTCAACAAGCTGTACAGCGACTCGCGGGCGACCGTGCTCGCCAAGCTGGAGTTCTACAACCCCGCCGGTTCCGTCAAAGACCGGGTCGGCGTGGCCATCGTCGACGCGGCCGAAGCGTCCGGAGCGCTGAAGCCGGGCGGCACGATCGTCGAGGGCACGTCGGGCAACACCGGCATCGCACTCGCCTTCGTCGGCGCCGCGCGCGGCTATCGAGTCGTCCTGACGATGCCCGACACCATGAGCGTCGAACGTCGGCTGCTCGCGCGAGCGTTCGGCGCCGAGGTCGTGCTGACGCCCGGCGCTCAGGGCATGGCAGGCGCGGTCGCCAAAGCCGAGCAGCTCGTGGCCGACACCCCGGGCGCAATCCTCGCGCGGCAGTTCGAGAACGAGGCCAACCCGGCCGTCCACCGCGCGACGACGGCCGAAGAGATCTGGGCCGACACCGATGGCACGCTCGACTACTTCGTGTCGGCCGTCGGCACCGGCGGCACGCTGACGGGCGTAGGGCAGGCGCTGAAGGAGCGGCGTCCCGGCGTCAAGGTCATCGCCGTCGAGCCGGCCGAGTCGCCGTTGCTCTCGCAGGGGCATGCCGGGCCACACAAGATCCAGGGGATCGGCGCGAACTTCGTGCCCCCCGTGCTCGACCGCTCGGTGATCGACGAGGTGCTGCCCGTCGCTTCCGACGCCGCGATGGACTGGGCCAGGCGGGCGGCCCGCGACGAGGGCCTGCTCGTCGGCATCTCGGCGGGGGCGGCCCTCGCGGCCGCCGGCGAACTGGCCGCCCGTCCCGAGACGGCCGGCAAGACGATCGTCGTCATCGTTCCCGACTCCGGCGAACGCTATCTCTCCACTGTTCTCTACTCGGATTTGGCGGTCTAAACCATGCACACACTCAGCTCCACACTGCAGGCTGTCTGGCGATGCGTCGAGGAGGACCTCGACGCCGCCATGCGCGAAGATCCGGCGGCCACCTCGAAGGTGCTCGTCGCGCTCACCTACCCGGGGGTGCACGCCATCTGGGTCTACCGGCTGGCGCACCGGATGTGGGTCAGGTCGTTCGCGCTGCGCCCACTGGCCCGCGTCTTGTCGCAGATCGCGCGGTCGGTGACCGGAGTGGAGATCCACCCCGGGGCCGTCATCGGTCGGCGCTTCTTCATCGACCACGGCATGGGCGTCGTCATCGGCGAGACGGCCGAGGTCGGCGACGACGTGCTGATGTACCACCAGGTGACGCTCGGCGGGCGGTCGCGCGGCCGCTTCAAGCGTCACCCGACGATCGGCAACAACGTCCTGCTCGGGGCCGGCGCCAAGATCATCGGCCCGATCACCATCGGTGACGGCAGCAAGATCGGCGCCAACGCGTTGGTGATCCACGACGTGCCGCCGAACTCGGTGGTGACGGGCGTCGCCTCGTCCGCAGAGGCCGACGACCAGGTCGCCTAGGCGGGGCGTGTGAGCGAGTTCGTCAAGCGGCGGCGTGACGCCCCGCCGGGCTTGTTCGCCGCCGAAGCGGCGGGGCTGCGCTGGCTGAGAGTGCCGGGCGGCGCGCGCATCGTCGATGTGCTGGACGTCGCCGACGACGCGATCACGTTGACCCCCGTCGACACGGTCCGGCCGTGGGCGGCGGCCGCCGAGGCGTTCGGTGCGGCCTTGGCCGTCACGCACGACGCGGGCGCTCCGGCCTTCGGTAGCGGACCCGAGGGCTTCACGGGCCAGTCGTTCATCGCGGACCTGCCGCTGTTCACCGACCCGATGACGACGTGGGGCGCCTTCTTCGCGGAGCAACGCGTGTTGCCCTACGCCCGGTTGGCTGGGTCTCGGCTCGGGCCTGACGGCCGACGCGTCATGACGACATTGGCCGGGCGGCTGGCGGCTGGCGTCTTCGACGACGGTGCGCCGCCTGCTCGCTTGCACGGCGACCTGTGGTCGGGCAACGTCTTGTTTTCGGCTGCCGGCGTGGTGCTCATCGACCCGTCCGCTCACGGCGGCCACCGTGTCAGCGACCTGGCGATGCTGGCGTTGTTCGGCGCGCCCCATCTCGACCGGATCGGTCGCGCCTACGAGGAGGCCTCGTCATCGCTCCCTGACGGCTGGCGCGACCTCATCGGCCTGCACCAGGTGTATCCGCTGCTCGTCCATGCCGTGTTGTTCGGCGGCGGTTACGCTGCCCAGGCGGTCGAGACGGCGCGAGCCTACCTGTGATCAGGCGGGCATCAGAGCGTCTTGTTGTCGGGCGGCGGGAGGGTTCGCGTGAAGCTGCGCTTCACGGTCAGCGAGGTGGGCAGCCACAAACAACCGGCCCGGCCGGTGACGACGACCAGGTTCTCGTGAAAGGGGCACCCCGGGAAGGGGTCAACTGATGCGACGTTCCTCGTCGTGGTCGGCGTAGCGCTCGGCGAGGTCGGCGTACGCGTCGTACTCCTCGTCAGGCTCCTCGGCTACGGCATCGTCTCCTCGCAACTCGCGTTCCAGCGAGGCGAAATCGGTGGAGTAGGAACGGTATTTGAGATCGCGAGCGACCTTGGTCTGTTTCGCTTTTGCACGGCCGCGCCCCATAGTGTCGGGTCAGCCCCCTTGGGTTCATCGCGGCCTAGCCGCTTCATATCAGTGTTGTGTCGTAACACCAAGATTACCCGACCGTTCCAGAGGTGCACAACGCGACCAGCGTTCTGCGGAGCGGAATGTCGGTGGGCGTCGCGTCCAGCAGTGAAACCGGCCGGACGGCAAGGAGTTGGACGACGGACGAGTACCTGCCGTGCTCGGCCGGCAGGGTGGCAGGCCCTGACATCGACGGCGCGCCCCAGGTGCTAGTGTTTGCAGGACTTGCTCTTGTTTCGGCTTTTTCTGGGGGCCAGCTTGTCCTCAAGCCGGTCGGCACGTCCATAGGGGTGTTTCGCGATGTCCATCGTGCGGTGGCGTTCTTCACTCGCCATAGCGTTCGTTCTTGCCTTGGCGATGAGCGGGTGCTCTGCTCAAGCGAACGATGGCGGTGACTCGTTTTGGGTTGGGATGCGGGTGTCGGCGTCTGAGGTGAATCCGCCGCAGACGCTGGCGGACCTTGTCGAGCGGGCTCACGTGATCGTCGAGGGCACGATCACGTCGGTCGAGCATGGGCCGTCCACGAAGGCGAGCGAGGGGCCTATCCAAGGCACTGCCGTGCTGAACGTCCATAGAAACGGCATTGTGAAGGGTTTCCTGACATCCGACGATGTGAAGATCGTTGTGGCGGCTTCGAGCCCGATCAGTCCGGCGGTGAAGCCGCCGAACACACAGATGATGTTCTTCCTCGAATCGGCTACCCAGACGGGATACCTGACGTGTGTCGCGATGGCTGGGCTGATCGAGGACGGTCCCGGCGGTCTCGTCACGCCCCTTGACCCGACTCAGTCAACGATTGTGTCCGTCGGAATATCCAGTCCGCCCGAGAGTTTTGACCAACTGGTCGACGCAGTGGAGACGCTCGTGAAGTGATTGAGCTGCTGGGGCAAGCGGTTCGGGCTCGCTTGACGTCCATGATGAACGAGGTGAGAGAGCTCTTGGGACGGGTACGCCAGAAGAGGCCTCGTGCTTGTCGACAACCTGGACAGCCACGCCCTCGCGCACTGTCTGGGGTGCCCTGCTGCTCGACTGAGGCCTCTGAGCGTCACCGACCGCGATGGTGGCCTGTCAAGGAGACCGTTCCGGTGCTGTCGATGTGGCCGCATACCCAGGCGTCGGTGTTGTGCTCGGCGAGCACGCGGGTGGCCTCATCCACGGAGGACTCGGGCAGCACGAGCGCCATGCCGACGCCCATGTTGAGGGCCGCCTCGAGGTCGGGCTGGCTGACGCCGCCGACGCGTTGCACGAGGCCGAAGATCGCTGGCGGCGTCCAGGTCGCCCGGTCGATGGACGCGCCAAGGCCGCCGGGCAGCACACGGGCAAGGTTGCCGGCGAAACCGCCACCCGTGACGTGGCTCATCGCGTGCACCTCGCACGCTCGGGTCACGGCGAGGCAGCTCGCCGTGTAGACGCGCGTGGGTTCGAGCAGTTCCTCGCCGAGCGTGCGACCCAACTCGTCGATGTGCTGGCTGAGGCGAGCACGCACTCGGTCGTCTGACGATGAGGTGGCGGTCGCCTTCTGGGAGCCTGACACAGAGCCGTCCGGCCTGGCGTCGTCGTCAGAGCCGAGCAGCACGCGCCGGACGAGCGAATAGCCGTTGGAGTGCAGACCGGAGCTGGCGATGGCCAGCACGACGTCCCCGGCGAGCACACGGTCGGGGCCGAGCAGGGCGTCCTGCTCGACGACGCCGGTCACCGCGCCGGCGATGTCGAAGTCGTCTTCGGCCATCAAGCCCGGGTGCTCGGCCGTCTCGCCGCCGACGAGCGCGATGCCGTTCGCCGCGCAGGCGTCGGCCACCCCGGAGACGATGGCCGCGATGCGCTCGGGGAAGACCTTGCCGCAGGCGATGTAGTCGGTCATGAACAACGGCTCAGCGCCGACCACGACGATGTCGTCGGCCACCATGCCGACCAAATCCCAGCCGATGGTGTCGTAGACGCCCATGGCCTTGGCGATGGCGACCTTCGTGCCCACGCCGTCCGTCGACGTGGTGAGCACCGGGTGGCGGTAGCGCGTCAGGGCGGTCGCATCGAACAAGCCGGCGAAGCCGCCGAGCCCGCCGAGCACTTCCGGACGAGTGGCGCGCTTGACGGACGCCTTCATCAGCTCGACGGCGCGGTCGCCGGCCTCGATGTCGACGCCTGCTTGGGCGTAGGCGGATGGGGCGGCGGAGCTGTTGTCAGCGGGCATCGGCGTCCTCCAGGGTCGGCGCTTCGGGCTGGGGCGGGACGGGGTCGGCGGCGCCCGTCGGTGAGGGACGGCGGTCGGTGTCAGACGTCGAGTGGGCGACGCCGTCGCCCGTCAGCCCCATCGCGGCCGCTCGGCCGGTTGGCAGCGCGATCGGGTAGCGGCCGTCGAAACAGGCGCGGCACAGTGTGTCGCCGGGCACCCCGGTGCAGGCCACTAGACCTGCCAGCGAGACGTAGGCGAGCGAGTCGGCCCCGATGGAACGCCGGATCTCGTCGACGTCGAGCCCCGGCGCGATCAGTTCCGCGCGGGTCGCGAAGTCGATCCCGTAGAAGCACGGCCACTCGACGGGCGGGGAGGCGATGCGCACGTGCACCTCGGCGGCCCCAGCCTCGCGCAACATCGTGACGAGCGCGCGTTGGGTGTTGCCCCGCACGATGGAGTCGTCCACCACGATGAGGCGTTTGCCCTCGATGACGTCGCGGATCGGGTTCAACTTCAGCCGGATGCCGCGCTGCCGGATGGTCTGAGACGGCTGGATGAACGTCCGGCCCACGTAGGCGTTCTTCACCAGCCCTTGCCCGTACGGGATGCGCGACGCTTGCGCGTAGCCGATAGCCGCCGGCGTCCCCGATTCGGGCGTCGGTATCACCAAGTCGGCCTCCACCGGCGCCTCGGCGGCGAGCATGCGGCCGATCTCGGTGCGGACGCGCTGGACGCGCTGGCCGCAGATCAACGTGTCCGGGCGGGCGAGGTAAACGTATTCGAACAGGCAGCCGTGCGGGTCGGCGTCGGCGAAGCGGTACGTGCGGAGTCCGGCCTCGTCGATCGCGATGAGCTCGCCGGGTTCGATCTCCCTCAGGAAGACGGCGCCGACGATGTCCAGCGCGGCCGTCTCGCTCGCGACCACCCAGCCGCCATGGTCGAGGCGACCGAGCACGAGCGGGTGGATGCCCTGCGGGTCGCGGGCGGCGTACAGCGTCGTCTCGGTGCAGAATACGAGGCAGAAGGCCCCGCGCAGTCGGGGCAGCACCTGCTCGGCGGCCCGGCGGACGCCGTTCGTGGCGTGGAGGGCGAGCAGCGCCGAGATCAGCGCGGTGTCCGAGGTGGAATCCATGCCGGCCTTGTGCGGTACCTCGTGGCCGGAATTCTCGGAGGCCAGCCAGCGTTCGAGGTCGTCGGTGTTGGTCAGGTTGCCGTTGTGGGCGAGGGCCAGCGCGCGCCCGTCGGCGAAGGAGCGGAACGTTGGCTGGGCGTTCTCCCAGGTGGACGCCCCCGTCGTCGAGTACCGGCAGTGGCCCACCGCCAGATGGCCGTGCAGAGATGCGAGCGACGGCTCGTCGAACACCTGGGAGACGAGCCCCATGTCTTTGACCACCATGATGTGTTCGCCGTCACTGACGGCCATGCCGGCCGACTCCTGGCCGCGGTGTTGCAACGCGAAGAGGCCGTAATAGGTCAGTTTGGAAACGTCTTCGCCCGGGGCCCATACCCCGAAGACCCCGCACGCATCACGTGGGGCTTGCTCGTCATACGAAACGTCGTCGGGAACCTCGCCGGAGCTGCGCACCCGCACAGTGTAATGCCTCATGAGATGTCGCTCGGCCGGGTGAGAGACGCATGGGTTCGTCTCTCACCCGGCCGAGAAGGGTGGCCGCCGGCTGCCTACTTCACCATGCGGATGTTGATCGGGTAGCGGTACGAGGCGCCACGGGAGGCGGCCGCCGCGCCTTGGACGGAGAACACCAGGCTGAGCACCCACAAGAGCGGCATGAGCGCCAGCCCGACGAGGGCGACGACGAGAATGGCGGAGACGATGTAGCCGATGATCAGCGTGAGTTGGAAGTTCAACGCTTCGGCGGCGTGCTTGCGCACGTAGGGGTCGACGGATCCTTTGGCCGCATACACGATGAGTGGCCCGAGGAAGCCGAGGAGGATGCCGGTCCAGTGGGCTGCCGCCGCCCAGGTGGTCGACGAGGAGTCCATGGGCCTGGGATCGGCCGCGTTCATCGGGTACGGCGCCGGCGGGTAGACGACCGGCTGTGAACGGTACGGATCGTATTGCTGGGACGGACTGCTGGGGGACGGGGCGAACGACGCCTGCCCGTAGGACGACTGCGGCGGTGAATAGACCTCGAACATCGGGCCTTGCTGAGACGCCGGGGCGCTGGCTGGCGGCTGTGGCGCGGCTGGAGGCGTCGACGGGGTCTGCCCGGCGGGCTGCGTCGACGGTGACATGGCCGGTGCCATCGGCCAGTTGAGTCCTGGGGTGACGGGCGCATGCGGCGCGGCGGGCAGCGGCGGCAAGTCGAGTGACAGCGGCGTTGGCGCGGGCTGGTTGGCGCTGCCATCGCTCAGATCGAGGACGTTCCCCGCAGGGCCGGTGTCGTCAGCAAGCTCTGGAACGTCTGTGGTGAACACAGCGTTCGCGGGATCCGTCGTGTCAGCAGGATCCGTCACGTCAGAAGAAACGAGAGGGTCTGCAGTGTTGGCAGGGACGACGGGGTCTGTGAAGACTGTTGGATTGTCGGGCATAGTGATCCGTTCGAGCGAGCGTCAGCGACGCCCGGTGGACGTCACTGACGAGATGGGGGGGGGGTGGTTACTTCTTGGTGTTGGTGACGAGCCGCCACAGCCACAAGACGAGCACCGAGCCGGCGATGGCGAGAATCCACGACCACAGCGAGAAGAACGAGTACAGGCCGTGGTTGAACAACGCGTCCCCGATCCAACCGCCGACGATGCCGCCGACGATGCCGAGCACCAGACACGAGGCCCAGCCGCCCCGGTCCTTGAGGATGCCGCGCGCGATGGCGCCGGCGACGAGACCCATGATGATCCATCCGATGAAACCCATGGCTCCACGGTATGGGGACGGCGGTGTCGCTCCAAGGGAGGTCGTCCCTGAGGCGACCCTGATTCTCGTCACGGTGCGCGGTCCGTCTGGCCGCCGGACATGTGCTTGGTCGTGCTCGTCGTGCCGAAGTCGTTCGGCCCGCGAGGCGATGGAGGGGGTGAGGGCCGTCGGTTCGATAAACTTGCCCAACTATGTCCGACAACCCTTTTTCTGGCCTTTTTGGCGACGACTCGCATGCGCCCGCCGCGCCGTTCGATGACGACCTGCTCGATGGCTTGAACGGCCCACAGCGCGAGGCCGCGGCACACGAGGGATCGCCGGTGCTCGTCGTGGCCGGCGCCGGCTCGGGCAAGACCCGCGTGCTCACCCGCCGCATCGCCTACCTCGTCCAACACCGCGGCGTGCACCCCGGCTCGATCCTCGCGATCACGTTCACCAACAAGGCGGCCGCCGAGATGCGGGCCCGGGTCGTCGACCTCGTCGGCAACCGAGCGAAGGTCATGTGGGTGTCGACGTTCCACTCGGCGTGCGTCCGTATCCTCCGCTCGGAGATCGGGCGGTTCAGCCGGCCGGACGGGAGCGGGCTCTCCCGCTCGTTCTCCATCTACGACGACGCCGACAGCAAGCGCCTCATCCAGCTCGTCATCCGCGACAAGGATCTCGATCCCAAGCGCTACCCCGTCCGCGCGGCGATGAACTGGGTGTCGGCGCAGAAGAACGCGCTGATCGACTTCGAGGCGGCGGCCGCCGCGGCACAGACGCCGAACGACATCATCTTCGCCGACGTGTACGCCGAGTACCAGCGCCGCCTGCAAGCGGCGAACGCGCTCGACTTCGACGACCTCATCATGACGACCGTCCACCTGTTCCAGGCGTTTCCCGACGTGCGCGAACAGTATCGTCGCCGCTTCCGGCAGGTGCTCGTCGACGAATACCAGGACACCAACTACGCGCAGTACGCCCTGGTGCGCGAGCTGTGTGGGCCGGTGGAGCCCGTGCCCGGCCAGCCCGTCATCGAACCGCCGGAGCTCATGGTGGTGGGCGACTCCGACCAGTCCATCTACGCCTTCCGCGGGGCGACCATTCGCAACATCCTCGACTTCGAGTCGGACTTCCCGGGCGCGCACACGATCCTGCTCGAACAGAACTACCGGTCGACGCAGACCATCTTGTCGGCGGCGAACGCCGTGATCTCGCGCAACCCGAACCGTCCCGAGAAGAACCTGTGGTCGGACGCGGGCGAAGGTGAGCAGATCGTCGGCTACGTCGCCGACACCGAGCACGACGAGGCGCAGTTCGTGGCCGACGAGATCGACCGGCTGGTCGACGCCGGCACGACGACGCCCGGCGAGGTGGCCGTGTTCTACCGGACGAACGCGCAGTCGCGCGTGTTCGAGGAGGTGTTCATCCGCGTCGGCATGCCCTACCGGGTGGTCGGCGGGGTTCGCTTCTACGAGCGCCGGGAGGTGCGCGACGCCATCGCCTACCTGCGGGCGATCGCGAACCCGGCTGACGACGTGTCCGTGCGCCGCATCCTCAACGTGCCGAAGCGCGGCATCGGCGACCGGGCGGAGGCGATGGTCGAGGCGTACGCCGCCGCGCAGCACGTCCCGTTCTACGAGGCGCTGCTGCGCATCGACGAGGTGCCCGGCCTGGCGACGCGGTCGGCCAACCAGATTCGCACGTTCACCGCGCTGATGGAGGCGCACCGCGCCAAGGTGGCGGCGGGCGACCCGGCCGACCAGATCCTCGCGAGCATCCTCAACGAGTCGGGCTATGTCACCGAGTTGTCGGCCTCGACCGACCCGCAGGACCAGACCCGCGTCGAAAACCTCGTCGAGTTGGTGAGCGTCGCCGGCGAGTTCGTGGCGGCGGCCCACACCATCGACCTGCCGGACGAGGCGGCATCCTCCGACGAGACCGCCGCAGGCGCGACGGAGGGGGATTCGCCGTCGGCCACCCTGGGCGATCTGGCGGCGGGGGCGCCGGAGCCGGACGACTCGCTGGGCGCGTTCCTGGAACGTATCGCGCTGGTGGCCGATTCCGACCAGATCCCCGACCGGGACGAGGCGAACGGCGGCGTCGTCACGCTCATGACCTTGCACACGGCCAAAGGCCTCGAGTTCGACACGGTGTTCCTGACCGGTTTCGAGGACGCCATCTTCCCGCACGCGCGGGCGTTGGACGATCCGGCGGAACTGGAGGAAGAACGGCGGCTGGCCTACGTGGGCATCACGCGGGCGCGGAAGCGTCTCTACCTGACGCGGGCGATCGTTCGTTCGATGTGGGGATCGCCGCAATACAACCCGGCGAGCCGTTTCATCGACGAGATCCCGCCCGAGCTGATCGACTGGCGGCGGCTGGGCGTGGCGACGCCCGGCTGGGCCAGCAGCTCGTCCACGCGGACGCGCGAGTCGCGGCAGCAGGTGGCGTCGTCGGGCGGCTCGTTCGGATCGGTGTTGGGCCGGGGCGTACCCGCTCAGCGCGTCGCCAGCCTGGCGGTCGGCGACCGGGTGCTGCACCAGACGTTCGGGCTGGGCACGGTGGTGGCGACGTCGGGCTCCGGCGACAAGGCGTTGGCGGACGTCGACTTCGGGTCGGCGGGCATGAAACGGTTGTCGCTCAAGCACGCTCCGATGGAAAAGCTGTGACGAGCTGAGAGGAACCGGGCGACGATGCCTGATCGGTTGGCGGAGGCGGGAGCTGTCCTCCCACGGCCTCGACCAGCTGCTGTGCCTGGTCGGCCCGGCCCGCCAGGCCGCGGTGGCCCGGGCCGTGGGCGCCGTCCGCACCCGTGCCCTCGTCTTGAACGATTCGGCCGAGGTGGTTCGGCGGCCGCTGCCCGTCTGGGGCGGCGACGTGTTCGCCGCGGGCGTTCGGCGTGGCCTTGTCGGCTTCACGGGGGTCCGCTCGCTGAATGAGCGTTCAACGAAGGAGATCATCATGGCATTGACGCCACAGTCGGCCGGACGGGAACTCGCGCAGTTGCGTTCGCTGCCCTACGGCGCTGCCCGCACGGCGGCGGTGGAGGCGCTGGCGCGCCGCGTCGAGGCCGAAGGTCCAGCAGAGAAACTGCCCGAGGCTCTCCTGGACCTCGTGGAGGCCTATTGCTTCCACGGGGAAGGCTCGAATGCCTTCGAGCCGTTCGCCCAGCTGCTGCGTTTGTGGGACACCAGCCCGGAGTTGTTCGACGACGCCGACCGGCACAACCTCTTCTGGGAGTTCAAGTGGGTCGCGAGTGACGTGTCCGACTACCCCGAGCTCAGCGTCGCGCAGGTGGACGAGTTCTTTCGCGACATGGAACGTCGGTTCGACCTCGCTGGTTGGGGGCGAAGCGCGGCGGCCGACGCGGAGTTCCGCTGGGCGTGGGCCCGTGGAGACGCCGACGCTGAGGCGGCGCGCCTGCGCTGGCTCGCATTGCCAAAAGACGGGATGGACCCCTGCCGGGCCTGTCGGGTGGGCAAGCAGGTGACCTTCTTCGTGGAGACTGGCCGTGACGACGAAGCCATCGAGCTTGGCCAGACCCAGCAGGACGCCTGCAACCTGGAGCCGGCTCGCACGTTCGCCGCCCTGGCGTTGGCCTATCTCAACCGGGGGGACGGCACGCGGGCCGTCGCCGCCCACCGGCGGATGCTGGCGACGATCGACACACCGGGCAATGACTTCGCCGCGGCGCACGGGCAGGAGTTTGAGCTGTTGGCTCGCGGCGGCGAGATCGACCGGGCGTTGTCGCGATTGCGCAACCGCTTCCCCGCCTTGCTGCACAAGGCAGGTAGCCCGTTGGGCCGGTTGCGTTTCTTGCTGGGCCTGCTGGCCGGCCTGTCGGCGAACCTGGACCGGTCTGACACGGCGACCGGGCTGGCCGAGCCTGAGCTGGCCACGCTCGGCGGGCTGCATGCGTGGGTGAAGCGCGAGGCTAAGGCTCTGGCGACACGCTTCGACGCCCGCGACAGCAACGACTATTACGCGCGCTGGCTGGCCCGGGCGCTGTCCGCTCGGCTCGCCGCGGCGGCGCTCGTCTTCGACGTCGATGCGTCCGAGCCGGCGTCGGCGGACGGCCTCGCTGCGCCGGCGGACGACGCCGCCGACGGTGAGCCCGGGGGAGAGAGCCTGCTTGTCCAGGCGCGACTGGCCGACGAGGAGGGCGACCAGGCTCGCTCGGCTGTGCTCCACGCGGCGGTGGCGAAGGCCGCCGAGGCCGCCGGGATGCTCAAGGACGCCGGCATGGCCTGGGGCTCGTCGGCCTACGGCGCCGCCATGGTGGGTGACGACCATCTGGCTCACGCGCGTTTCGCACGCGCCGTCTCCCTGCTGCGAGCGGCGGACGCGAGCGACGACATCGTCGCGGACGTGCTGGCAGCCTGGGCGCAAGTCGCGGTGAAGCTCGACGACTCCGGGGCGGTCCTGGACGAGTTGGAAGCGGCCATCGACCGCACGGCGAGCGTCGACGCGTCGGCCCTCGCCGCGGAGCCGGCTCAGACTCGCACGAGGGACATGGGCGTGGTGCACGCGCGTCTGCAGGCGATCTTCGCTGAAACCCTGGCCGCTCCGACCGCGCAGCCGCGCCTGCCGGGCCGCGAGCTTGTCGACGCGATTCAGGCCTCGGTTGGGGCCGGCGTGCAATTCGCGCAGTTGGGCTTGGTGACGTCGGCCGCCTCAGTCCTGCTCTTGGCGGGCAGATTGCAGCGTGATCAAGGGGACACGGTTGGCGCGGAGTGGGCGCTGGAGTCGGCGTTCGAGGGCTATAGCCTCATGGGGAAACAGGCGGAACGGGCCGAGGCGGCCGGGGAGCTCATCGACGTGCTGCGGGCCACGGGCCAATTCGTCAAAGCGGACGAGGTGATAGCTTCCCTCAGCCAGCGCTGAGGGGCGGCCGACGCTCAGATGGCGTCACGGACTAACGGTTCCAGAGCGAATGAGGGGACGATGGCGTCGTGGGATCCGACGCGGATCCGTAGGTGAAAGGCGACTGGAATCAGTCTTTGGTGGCCTTCTTGGACTGGGCGACGGGCTCTTTCGCGTAGTCCAACGGGTTGTGCGGCTGGCCGTCCTTGTGGAGGAGGAAGTGCAGGTGGCAACCCGACGACAGGCCCGTCGTGCCGACGTGTCCGATCAGCTGGCCCTTGTCGACGTGCTGGCCGACGGTCACCACATAGTCGGTGAGGTGCATGTAGCCGGTCTCGATCTGAGAGCCGTTGATGTCGCCATGATCAATGTGGACGTTGTTGCCCTCGCCGCCGCTGTAACCCATCTCGGCGGTGATGACGGTGCCGGACTGCGCGGCGAACACGTCCTGGCCGCACGGCGCGTGCACGTCGACGCCGTCATGCAGACGCATGATGTGCAGGATCGGGTGGAGGCGCATGCCAAAGGGGGAGATGACGTTGCCTTTGGTCGGCCACTGGAAGGACGCCAGGTTCTTGAGGCGATCCGCCTCCGTGGCGATCGCGGCGTTGGTCTGGCCGAGGTCGCGATCGCGGCTGATGGCCGCGGCGTTCTGGCTGGCGGCGTCGATCTGCGAACCCTGGTCGGCGAGCGCTTGGTCCCGCTGCGCAGCGAGATCGGCCACGCTGACCGTGGCCGACGGGCTGGGCGAGCTGACCAGCGCGTACGCCTGCGATGAGGCGGACGACGTGGCAGCAAAAGCGACGATGCCAGCGGCGGCGACGCCAGTGGCGAGAGCGACGGTGGCAACCTTCCCTGCGGCGGTGCGCAGGAACGACCGGACGTTAAACGAAGAACGCTTGGCAGCGGAAGAAGCTTCGACGGGGGATTCGTTTGACACGGCATCGGCCGGTGCGGCGTGGCGGGGCTTCGTCGCACCCAAGGACCGTCCGATCACGAGATCCCCCTCATTGTCGATGAACCTGGCCCGCCTTTGAGCCAGCCGCTTAACACTGACGGAAAGCCTAACACTTCCTTGGGTTTTCTCAGAATTGGTCCAAAATGCCTGGCCAGAGCGCCGCTGTGAGCGTGCAGAGACGCCCGGACGTTTCTCAGCTTTGGCTGATGCGCTCGCCCGCGCGCAGGGTGAGGGCCTGCCATTGCGTGTCAGTGAAATCAAGGTCCGGGTTGACGTTGGCCAGCAGGTAGCCCAGCCGGTCGCCGACGGTGAGCACGGCCACGCGATAGGTGGTCTGCTTGTCGCCCGATATCTTGTGCGTGATCTTGTAGGTGGACGCGGTGATCTTGACGTCGTCTTCCCCAGTGCCCTGAACGGCCTTGCCGGTCTTGACCGTGGCCGTCAGCACCGTCTTCGCGCAGCTCTTGATGTTCTTGGTGAGCGTCTTGTAGTCTGCCGTCGCGTCTTTGGCGTTGGAGAACGTGTAAACGAGTTGGTCGACGCCGAAGTCGGAAAGCTGGGCGGAACCACCGGTGAGGATCAGCGTCCGTTGGTGGGCGGACTTCATGTCGGGCAGGGACTTCAGGTTGACGCCGTCGCACTGCGAGCTGACATTCGTCAACTGTGGCCGGTCGCTCGCTCCCCACAGGCCCGCCGACGGAGAGAGCAGCGGCATGTCCGCGGGGACCAGCCAGCCTGGCGGGTTGCCCGCGGCGGGGATCGCCTGGGCGACCGACACGGAGGACGGGCAGGTGCCTTGGCCAGCTGCGCACAGACGGCTGAGCACGGGGACGGCGGCGTCGGCGAGCGTCGCGGGAAGGACGGCGTCGTCGGGCGTGGACACATCGACGACACTGAGCGTGCGTCCGGTGCGTGCCATGAGGATGGTGTGGTTCGTGGTGTCTTGGTCGGCCGTGACGGCGGCGACGATGGTGGCTTGGTCGGCCAGCCCGTTGATGGTGAAGGCCCCGGCGACCTGCGCCGAACCGTCGGGGCAGGTGCCCGACGCGGTAACGGCCGCTTGATACGCGGCGCTCGCCGTGGCGTCATCGGCGAATGTGGCCACGAACTGGTTGACGAGGTTCGTCTCGTTGGACTGGGACATGAGCTGGCGGGTCATGAGCCGCGGTGACCCGTTCTCCGTGGCGGCTGGGCCGACGCACACGATGTCGGCTGGTGTGGGGCTCGTCGACGTCTCTTCCCAGTCTGCGCCGAGGCCGAGGTTCTGGAGGTCGGTTGGGCTGAGGAGCGCGTCGGGAGCCTGCGCCGGTGTGAACCCGGCCGGTGGGGTCGTCGCCGGGCCCGGATTCAGCAGCCACACCGCGACGCCGACGATGAGGGCGACGACCACGACGGCCGCGATGATGACGACGGCGGGCAGCCAGCGCCGTTGTGAGCTGGCGGATGAGAAGGGGAAACGGCACCGCGTCTGGCGTGTCGGGGCCGCGTCAGCGTCGGGCTGCACGGCCGCGTCTGGCGCTTCGGGGGCGACCGGCTGAGGGGCGAAAGGCTGTCCCGGCTCCGGCTCGATGGACGGGGCCAGCGTGGGAGCAGCCTCTGGCTCAAGCGTGCGGAGAGCGTCATCGGCGGTTTGCTCGATCAAATTGTCGAGGGAGAAACGGCGCCCGGCCGACGCTGACTCAAAGGGATGCGGCTGCTCGTCCGCCGGTGTCGCCGGTCTGGACTGCGGAGTGAACTCCTGGGCCGGCGGACGTGCCGCTGGCGGAGCCGTCGGCCCAGCAAACGGCTGTGACCTGTCGAAGGCGTACGGCGGGTAGGGAGCCTGGTCGGGTGCGGCAGGCGTCGGCGGAGGCGTGGTGGGCGGCGTGGCGGGGCCGAGACCCATGGCCTCGCGCCACCATTCGGGCTCGGGCGGGAGCGGGGCGCCCAGCCGACGGGGCGCCTGGAGCTGAATCTGGGACGGCTGGACGATCCCTGGATGAGCGGCCGCTTCGGGAGGACGGACAGCCGTCGGGGGCTGGTAGGGCGCGTCGGCCGGAGCGGCTTGTGGCGCCCAGACGGGCTGCGCGGGTGGGGCGGGCGGTGTAAAACCTCGTGTCGCAGGAGGAACGACGGAGGCCGGAGGCTGGTATGAAGGGTCAGCCGACCGCATCGGAGGCAGATCCGAGGGAGCCGCGGCGTCGGTCCGGGCCTGCGTCGCAGGCGGCGGTGTCGCCGTCCAGATGGAAGAAGACGCAGCGGGTGTCGGGGGCTGGGGCACGCGTCTGGGCGCGGCATCTGGGGCAGAAGGCGGTTCGTCGTTGAAGATCGCGCGGCGGAAGACGACGGTGTCTTCTTCGCCTGATGAACTGAACGGGTCTGAGCGACCGTCTGCGGACGGGGACTCGTCAGGAGCGAGTGCCCGGCGCGGCCTGGAGTCAGACATGTCTTCCTTCGTGTGGTGTGTGTCAACGACAACCTGCTTCGCGCCATGTGAGGAAAGTCTGGCGTCGTTCGCCGTCCCCGGAGATCCCCGCACACAACGCTGTGGCGCCCAGTGTATCCACGATTGGGAAGCCGCCGGGCGGCCAGACGGTGGCCTTCCCGCGGCAGGGTGACCGCGAACGAGACGGTCAGGTGGGTGGCGCCGGTGGCCGACGCGGGCTTGGCGCGCCTCAAGACGACGAAACGCCCCCGGCAGCCCGGGGGCGTTTCGCTGGGCTGGCATGGTGCCAGGCGACGATGGCTCAGATCAGGCCGAGCTCCTTGACAGCCTGACGCTCGTCTTCGAGTTCGGCGACGGAGGCGTCGATCTTGGCACGAGAGAACGCGTCGATCTCCAGTCCCTGGACGATGGACGGCAAGCCGTCCTTGATCGTCACCGGGAAGGAAGAGATGACGCCCTCGGCGACGCCGTACGACCCGTCCGACGGGATCGACATGGACGTCCACTCGCCCTCGGGGGTGCCGAGCGCCCAGTCGTGCATGCACTCGACGGTCGCGTTGGCCGCCGACGCCGCCGACGACGAGCCGCGGGCCGCGATGATGGCAGCGCCGCGCTTCGCGACCGTCGGGATGAAGTCGTTCTCGATCCAGTCCTCGCCGACCAGGTCGGAGGCCTTCTTGCCGTCCACCTGAGCGTGGAACAGGTCGGGGTACTGGGTCGACGAGTGGTTGCCCCAGATCGTCATGTGCGAGACAGACGTGACCGGGACGCCGACCTTCTTGGCGAGCAGGCTGATGGCGCGGTTGTGGTCGAGCCGGGTGAGCGCCGCGAAGCGGTCATTCGGGATGTCGGGCGCGTTGGTCATCGCGATGAGCGCGTTGGTGTTGGCCGGGTTGCCGGTGACGAGCACCTTGACGTCGTCGGCCGCCACCTGGTTGAGGGCCTTGCCCTGGGCGGTGAAGATCGCGCCGTTGGCCTGCAACAGGTCGCTGCGCTCCATGCCGGCGCCGCGCGGGCGGGCGCCAACGAGCATGGCCAGGTGCACGCCGTCGAAGACCTTGAGCGGGTCGTCGCCGATCTCGACGTTCGACAGCAGCGGGAACGCGCCGTCGTCCAACTCCATGACCACGCCTTCCAACGCTTTCAGCGCCGGGGTGATCTCAAGCAAGCGCAGTTCAACGGGCTGGTCGGGGCCGAGCAGCGAACCGCTGGCGATGCGGAACAACAGGCTGTAGCAAATCTGACCGGCCGCACCGGTGACGGCTACCTTGACTGGGGCTTTAGGCATGGATGATTCTCCTCCTTGAGGCGATTGACGATCTACGTCTCCACAGTATCCCGGGGATGGCGGCACCGGACGGCATTCGTCCCGGGGCGCTCGCCGCTAATCACAAGTGGTCCGCGACGTGGACACCGCACGCGATAGGCTCGACGCATTCTTTCCGGCCATGGCTGGAAGCGCGTCCGACAGTTCACCAAGCAAGGAGCGGGGACCTGTGCGTCTGATTCTCATCCGTCACGGACGGACGTCGTCCAACGTCGGGGCGATCCTCGACACGGCTGTTCCGGGGGCCCCTCTCGACGAGACCGGGCTCGCGCAGGCGGACCTTCTCGTCGGCCGCTTGTCGGCCCATCCGATCGATGCCGTGTACGCGTCCGATCTGACGCGGTCCCAGCAGACGGCGGCGCCGCTCGCGGCCGCCCGACGTCTTGAGGTCACGATCCTGCCCGGGCTGCGTGAGGTGTCCGCCGGTGTCGACGAGGGGACGGTCGACAACGCGACGGTGCGCTACACGGACATGGTCGTCGCCTGGCAGCGGGGACAGCTGGACGCCCTGATCCCGGGTGGCGAGACCGGCGTCGACTTCTTCCGGCGTTACGACGCGGCGATCGCCCAGATCGCAGCGGCCGGCCAGGCCAACGCCGCCCTGGTGAGCCACGGCGCGGCTTTGCGCACCTGGTGCGGCCGGCGGATCCAGGGTTTCGCCGAGTCGTTGGGCGAACGGCATTGGCTCGACAACACCGGTTACGTCGTCGCGGACGGCGACCCGGCCTCGGGGTGGACGATGGCCGCCATCGACGGAGTTCACGAGGAGTGACCGCTGGAGGCGGTCACTCCTCGGGCTATGCCAGCCAGGCAATGGTGGCGCGTCACATGGCGGTGTCACCACTGGATCATGTGACGCGGGTGGGCGCGTCGTGGGGCGTCGTCGGTCGACGAGCCGCCAGCCCGCCTTCCTCTGTCGTCTGGTCACACCACCCAATCACTCACCAAGCCAACGCAGCTATTGGCGCAATCTCCTCGTGCTGTGTGCCTGTGCGTTGAGGGGATCGTCACGTGCATCAGGCTCTAGTCCGTCGGGGGCATATACCCGGCGCAGGCCGCGTCGATGGCTGCCAGCTCGTCGTCGCTCAGCGCGAGGTTGGCGACGGTCGCCGCGTTGTGCTCCAACTGGGCGACGGACGAGGCGCCGATCAGGGCCGACGTGACCCGCTCGTCCCGCAGGATCCAGGCGAGGGCCAGTTGGGCGAGGCTGCGTCCGCTGGTCTGCGCGATGCCGTCGAGGGCGCGGGCCGTGCGCAGGTAGGCGTCCGTGATGGAATCGGATGACAGGAAGTAGTTGACGCTCGCGCGCGAACCGGCGGGAATCCCGTTCAGGTAGCGGTCGGTCAGCAGGCCCTGGCAAAGCGGACTGAAGACGGTGACGCCGATGCCCATGCGGCCGGCGGCGTCGAGGACGGCTTCGCTGCCGTCGCCGTCCGCTCCGGCGAGTTCGATGCGCCGGTCGAACATGTTGTATTCCTCTTGCTGGACCAGCAGCTGGATGCCGGCGGAGGCGAGGATGTCCCGTGCCTGCTCGGCTTGCGCCGCGGTGTAGTTCGAGACCCCCACGTAAAGCGCCTTGCCGGAGGTGACGGCGGTGATGAGCGCGCTCATGCTCTCCTCGAGTGGGACCGTCGGGTCGTAGCGGTGGTGGTAGAACACGTCCACGTAGTCGAGTCCGAGGCGGCGCAGCGAGGCGTTGAGCGACGAGAGCAGGTACTTGCGCGAGCCGCCGTCGCCGTACGGTCCGGGCCACATCGTGTAGCCCGCCTTGGAGGTGACGGTGATCTCGTCGCGATAGGGCTTGAGGTCCGTCGCGAGCAGGCGTCCGAAGTTCTCCTCGGCGCTGCCGGGCGGCGGCCCATAGTTGTTGGCGAGGTCGAAGTGGGTGATGCCCAGGTCGAAAGCGCGTCGCACGACCGCCCGCTGGGTGCCGAGGTCTTTCGTGGCGCCGAAGTTGTGCCAGAAGCCCAGGGACAGCGCCGGCAGGTCGAGGCCGCTGGCTCCGGCGCGCCGGTACACCATGCTGCCGTCATAGCGGCGCGGGTTGGCGGCGTAGATCTCGGGGGTGGTTTCGTCTTCCGGCATCGGTCGGCCCTTCCGCAAGCTCCCGCACGTCGGCGGGACGTGATCGTTGGTGAGAGGAACGATAGCGTCCCGCTTCTGGATCGGCGTCGAAACGTCAATTCGAAATGACGCCTGGCTGCGGCCGTTCCGTGGGGCTGGTCACCTCGGTTGTGTCCCGAGGCACGGAAATCAAGCATGCAAATCTGACATGAGCTGAACGATTTGCACGCATGGGCGTGTTGTCCAGGCCGAGTGTCAGGTGTCAACGCCATAGAAGGCATCAGGGAAGGTCTGCTGATTGTTGCGGCGCGTCTGAGGGCTGAGGCGATGTGGTGGACCGCTGCTTGTCACACGCGTGCTGGAGGCGGCGACTCCGTGGGCTGTCAGAGGCGACCGGTACGGTGGACGGACAGGCAGCAGGAAGGAGTGCCATGATCGCATGGCAGGTGTATCCGCTCGGGTTCGCGGGAGTGCCGATCCGGGGTGACCGGCCGCCCGTGCCGCCGTCCGGCTTGTCCCGCCTCGCCGATTGGGTGGGCTACGCCGCCGATCTCGGGGTGGACGCACTGAGCCTCGGGCCGGTCTTCGCGTCCCAGACGCACGGCTATGACACCGTCGACCACCGTCGGATCGACCCGCGGTTGGGCGATGACGCTGACTTCGACCGTCTGGTCGCCGCCGCCCATGCGCGCGGGCTCAAGGTTCTACTGGACGGGGTGTTCAACCACGTCGGGGCCGGGCACCCGCTCTATCGGCGGGCGCTGGCGGGCGACCGGGAGGCGTCCCGCTGCTTCGTCTGGCAGGACGGCCGGGCGCAGGTGTTCGAGGGGCATGACGATCTCATCGCGCTCAACCACGACGAGCCGGGCGTGGTGTCGTTCGTTCAGGACGTGCTGCGGCGCTGGCTGCGACGCGGCGTGGACGGCTGGCGGTTCGACGCCGCGTACGCCGTGGGCGCCGATTTCTTCGCCCGGGTGCTGCCCGACGTGCGCGCGGAGTTTCCCGGCTCGTACTTCTTCGGCGAGGTCATCCACGGCGACTACGCGGGCTTCGTGGCGCGCTCCGGCGTCGACTCGGTCACGCAGTACGAGCTGTGGAAGGCGATCTGGAGTTCAATCCACGACCGCAACTTCTTCGAGCTGTCCTGGACGCTGCAGCGTCACAACGCGCTGCTCGGCACGTTCGCGCCGGTGACGTTTGTTGGCAACCACGACGTGACGCGCATCGCCAGCCAGGTGGGCGAGGCCGGCGCGGCCGTCGCGCTGGCGGTGCTCATGACCGTCGGCGGCTCGCCTCACGTCTATTACGGCGACGAGCAGGGCTTCATCGGCGTCAAAGAGGAGCGGCTCGGTGGCGACGACGCGGTCCGTCCTGCCTTCCCGGCCACGCCCGGCGACCTGGCTCCCGACGGCTGGTGGCTGTACGACTGGCACCGCCAGTTGATCGCACTGCGGCAGACGCGTCCCTGGCTCGAACGAGCCAAGACCGTCAACGAGAGTCTCGCCAACGCGCGTTACGTCTACCGGGTGGAGCATCCGACCGATCCGGGTCTAAGCCTGCGCGTCACGCTCGATCTGACGGATGGCGAGCATCCCTCGGCTGCGGTGGCGACCGCGTCGGGGGAAGTGGTCGTGTCCTACGGCGCCTGACGACGCGGCGCCACTCCGGTTCGGGCGGCCACGCCTGGGCTGGTTCCTGAAGAGTGGGTTGGGCCTTCTGGCCTGGTCGGGAGCGCCCCGGAGCGATGGGCGCCTTCGCCGCCCCACCTTCTCAGGGGTAGGCGGGGCGCAGCGGCAGCTTGCGCCCCGCGGTCTCGTGGGCGATGCCCATGGCACGGACCTATGTGGGCGAAGTGGCGGGGCGCAGCGGCGCCTCACGCCTACCGCGTGAGTCTCGTCGCCGGCCGTCGGCTCCTGGGTTTACGAGCAGTCGCTTGAGGTCTCGTCGCATGTATTGACATGGGGGATTTGCCCCCATAACCTTGCTGCATTGGCTTTAGTACAACGATGCACTAAGGGGAGATGCCATGAGACACCCCGTCGTCGGTCGTGAGCGATTCGCAACCAGCCTGTCGTTCGTCGGGCCATTCCTGCTGGTGTATGCGGCGTTCGTGCTGTACCCGCTTGTCCAGGCCCTGCGGATGAGTTTTTACGACTGGGATCTGCTCGGCGCGACGCGAGAGTGGCTCGGGGCCGAGAACTACATACGCATGCTCTGGGGAACCGACATGGGGTGGGGCTTCGCCCACCTGTGGCAGCCGAGGCTGGTCATCGTGGCGATCGCGGCTCTCGTCGCCTGGCGCGCGATGCGGTCACGATCGTGGCTCCAGTGGTGCGGCGTCGCGGCGCTGGTGATGATCGCGGCGGTGATGGGCTTCCATCCGGGACCGGACGGAATGTGGTACGACCCGTTGTTCTGGCTGTCGCTTGAACACACGCTCCAGTTCACTCTCATGTCCACGCCGCTCATCATCGGGCTCGGGCTGGCAATGGCCCTCGCGGTCAACAGCTCCAAGCACCGCGGCGGCAAGTTCTATCAAGTGGCGTTCTTCGTCCCGTACGTTCTGCCGATCTCTGTCGCGACTTTGGTGTGGTCGAACGTTCTCAGCCCGGGGCGCGGAATCCTCTCGGGCTTTCTGGCGAACTTCGGCGTGGGACCGATCTCGTGGCTCAGCGACCAGCGCTACGCGATGGCGGCGATCGTCGTGATGACGGCCTGGTGGACCGTCGGGTTCAATCTCGTGATGTTCTCGGCCGGCTTGCAAGACATCGATCCGACGCTCTACGAGGCGGCCGGGGTCGATGGTGCCAACGCCTGGCAGCGGTTCGTGCACATCACGCTCCCCGGTTTGCGCCACGTCATGTCCTTGGTGCTGGTGATGCAGGTGATCGCCGGGTTCGCGGTCTTCGGCCAGGTCAACATCCTGACGAGTGGGGGTCCGGGCAATGCGACCCGCACCCTTGTCCTGCACCTCTACGAGACGGGCTTCACCCAGAAGCACCTCGGCGCTGGGGCGGCGATGGCTCTCTTCCTCTTCGTGGTGATGTTCGTGATCTCGTTCGTGCAACTGCGCCTCATGCGTGAGGAGAAGTGAGGTGATGGCTCAGATGATTGACAATTCGACCTCTCCCGCGGTTTCCCGCCGGACCAGAGAGACGGGCGCCGCCCGTCGACGCAGGGTCGCGGGCTTCGTGACATACCACCTGCTGATGTGCGTTTGTTCGTTCGTGTGGCTGGTCCCGCTCTTGTGGATGCTGTCCATGTCGCTGAGCAGCGATGAGGCGCTGCGCATGGACGCGTCGAGCCTGATCCCGACGGGCTTCACGTTGGAGAACTTTCACCATGCCTTCGCGATCAGCCTCGTGGGCAGGTGGTTCGGCAATTCGGTGATCGTGACCTGTTTGACGACCGTGCTCACCGTGGCGCTTTGCACCATGGCGGGCTACGCGTTCGCCCAGGTGCCATTCAGGGGACGGGTGGTGCTTTATGCGCTCGTTCTCGGCGGGCTCATGGTGCCGTTCGAGGCGGTCTTCATTCCGTTATTCACGATGTTCGCCGACCTCGACCAACACAACACGTATCACGCACTGATTCTTCCGCGGATCGCGTCCGCTCTCGGCGTGTTCATGATGACCCAGTTCTTCTCGAAAGTGCCGAAAGAATACTCGGAGGCCGCGATGATCGACGGTGCGGGACGATGGTCGGCGTTTTTCCGGATCATGCTGCCGCTGGCCCGCCCGGCGATGCTCTCGCTGGCGATCATCGCCTTCGTGTGGAGCTGGAACGACTACCTTTGGCCGCTCGTCTCGGTGTCCGATCGAGAGATGTTCACCATGACGCCGGGGCTGGCGTCGCTCAAGCTCCAATGGTCCAACGCACAGAATCTCGGGTCGATCATGGCACGCGGGGTCGTAGGGTCTGCGCCGGTCCTCATCGTGTTCCTGATTTTCCAGCGGTATCTCATTCGAGGGATCACGCTGTCCAGCGGTGAGAAATAGTTTTATCTCCAAGGGTGTCTCGATAATCGTGTGCAATTCAACGTAGTCCAGCAATATCAGAGAAAGGGAATTTCGTCATGAAGCAAAGACCATTCATTGCCGTCGCGAGCCTGGTGATCGTGGCGGCGTTATTCGCCGGGTGCGCTCACGGCGACGTTCCGGCGCCCGCGAGTGGAGGTTCGGCCGGCGGCGGGTCCACCGGCGATCTAGCGGCGCAGATCGCAGCCGTGACCCCCGAACAACTCCAGGGCACGACGCTGACGTTGGCCGACTACCACGGTGAGTGCCCTGAAGCGACGGATGGGGTCACCGACCTGTCGAAGGGGACGAATCAGTGCGACACGTTCGGGATCCTCGTGAACATGTTCAACGCCTCCGGCAGCGGCATCACGGTCGAACGCGTCGCCAGCGCCGACTGGAACGACTACATGGCCGCCATCGACACCTCCTTTGCCGGGCATCAGCAGGCGGACATCATCGAGATGAACGGCTCCCGCGTCGCTCCGTACGCCGCCCGCGACCTG
>QMCE01000936.1_pt1 | contig 49528 bp, 31 predicted proteins | sample 1821851 | NCBI WGS metagenome assembly QMCE01 (sample SAMN09453174, study PRJNA476694) | Termite gut metagenome, whole genome shotgun sequencing project. | isolation source: worker | host: Odontotermes sp. | place: South Africa:Pretoria | collected 2016-01-28 | reverse complement strand
ATCATAGGTTGGACGGGCAGGCCAAGCGCAGGCCAAACCGTTTTTAACAGGTTCGCGGAACCGCAGGTCTCGCTTAGAATAAAAGATCAAAACGGCAGCGTGCTCTACGACCAAATGCTGGGTCAGTCGCTTCCGGCAAACGAGAGGACGCCCGAGTGGAAGCAGTTCGGCGACCTTGTAAAGACCGGCGCGGATACTACAAGTCTCACGATGGAGCTTGTGAGTGAAGGCGCTAAAGCTGACGGCAACGACTACGCCATTGATGATTTCTCCGTCAGAGAAGTGAAGGTGCCGTCAGGGCTGCAGACAGTTAAGAAGCCTGGCACGGACGTCGTCGCCATAGGCGACCAGGTTACATACACCGTCACAATGAAGAATACCTACCAGAACGACATACTGCACGCAAGGTTCACAGACATTCCGCCAAAAGGGCTTTCATTTGTCCCCGGCAGCGTCAAGGTCAACGGGGTCTCTCAGCCATCCTACGACCCGAACGCGGGTTTCCCGCTGCCCGACCCTATTAAACCGGGAGAAACTGTCACCGTGACCTACATCTCAAAGGTCGACGAGCTGCCCAACCCCAACCCCGCCGTCAATACCGCCAAAGCTACCTACGACTACAACTTTATCAAAGACAACACGCCCACGCCCCAGGCTGAAACCACCCCCGGCTCCCCGCTGACGGTGGGCAACGGCGCGGACATAACGACGCTCAAGACCTCCAACAAAACCAGCTACATGCCCGGAGAGACGGTCTTGTACACCATTACCGTCACGAACAACGGCCCGCAGCTTGCAAAGACCCCGACTGTCACAGACACAGTCCCCACGCAGATAGAAGACCCGACATACAGCGTGGACGGCGGCGCAGCGCAGCGGTGGACCGGCTCGATAACGCTGCCCGACATGCCAAAGGACAAGAAAATCGAGATAAGGATACAGGGTAAGATAAAATCCGGAATGACGGGAAGCGTTTCCAACACCGTGACCGTCACAAGCCCAACGCCCAACAAGACGGGCGGACCCAACACCAGCACCGCCACCACTCCCGGCAACCCGAGCATAAGCGAGACGGCGGACGTAAAAACCACAAAGGCGGCGGACAAAAAAGACTACGTACCCGGTGAGAATATTACATACACTATCACAGTCGTAAACAACGGCCCCGCCGTGGCAAAGGTCCCCAAGGTCACGGACAACGTGCCCTCGCAGATATCCAACCCGCAGTTTTCCGTTGACGGCGGTCCCTTTGCCGCGTGGAACGGCGAGACTACGCTGCCGGATATGCCCAAGGATAAGACCACAATAATTAAAATAACCGGCCGGATAAAAGACGGAGCCACAGGAAACCTCGCCAACACGGCCACGGTGACTACTCCCACGCCGAACAAGGACGGCGGGACCAACACCACCACCGGCAAGACCGCAGACGACCCCAAGAACGGCGACCCTTTAATTGGGGACAGGGCAAACGTCACCACCAAAAAGTCGGCAGACAAAAAGACATACGCTCCAGGTGAGGCGGTAACATATACCATTACGGTGACAAACAACGGCCCGTCCACCGCCAAGGCGCCGAAGGTGAGCGACAGCGTGCCCTCGCAGATATCCAACCCGCAATTTTCCGTAGACGGCAGTCCTCCCGCCGCGTGGAGCGGAGAGACCACACTGCCGGATATGCCAAACGGCAAGAGCGTTGTAATAAAGATAACAGGTACCGTAAAAAATGGGGCGACGGGTCCGCTCGCCAATACCGCCACCACCACCACAAGCACGCCAAACAAGGACGGCGGGCCAAACACCTCAACCGGCAAGACTTCCGACGACCCGATAAACGGCGACCCGGTGATAGGCGACACAGCGGACGTCTCTACCACAAAGACCACCGACAAAACAAATTATTTGCCGGGCGACGGAATCACATACACGGTTACGGTGACGAACAACGGTCCCGGGGTCGCGCGCAGCCCGAGGGTAAGCGACACGATACCCACTTTGGTAGAAAACCCGCAGTTCAGTGTAGACGGCGGCTCCGCGTCCTCGTGGACAGGTGAGACGACGCTGCCCGACATGCAAAACGGTAAGGTCACCATAATAAAGATAACGGGTACGATAAAAGCCGGGGCATCAGGCAGCCTTGCCAATACGGCCACGACGACCACGCCGACGCCAAACAAGAACGGCGGGCCCAACATAAGTACCGGAAAAACTCCCGGAGACCCCTCTGTAGGCGACACAGCGGACGTGACTACCAAAAAGACCGCCGACAAGAAAAACTATCTTCCGGGCAGCGACATCACCTACACCATAACTGTGACCAACAACGGTCCCGGAACCGCCAAGACGCCTAAGGTCACCGACGCTATATCCCAGCAGATAGAAAATCCGAGATTCAGCGTGGACTCTGGCACGCCCGCCGCATGGAGCGGCGAGACCACGCTGCCCGACATGCCAAACGGCAAGGTGAGCATAATAACCATAACGGGCAAGGTAAAGGCCGACGCTACGGGAACTCTGGCCAACAGCGCGACGGTCACCAGCCCCACGCCCAACAAGACCGGCGGACCCAACACATCAACCGGCAAGACGTCAGACGACCCCAAGGTCGGCGACCCGTCTGTAATAGACACAGCGGACGTCGTAACTAAGAAAGCTGCGGACAAAAAAAACTATAAGCCGGGCGAGACCGTCGCCTACACTATAACGGTGACGAATAACGGCCCGGCCGTGGCCAAGACGCCAAAGGTGACCGACAACGTGCCCTCGCAGATAGCGAACCCGCAGTTCAGCGTTGACGGAGGCACGCCGTCCCCGTGGACGGGGGAGACGACACTGCCCGATATGCCAAAGGGAAAGAGCACTGTAGTAAAGATAACCGGCACAGTCAAGTCCGGCGCGAGCGGCAGCCTCGCCAATACCGCGACGGTCACTACGACTACGCCCGACAAGACCGGAGGACCCAACACCACAACAGGCAAAACCTCAGACGACCCCAATAACGGCGACCCGTCCGTGGGCAACACGGCGGACGTAACCACAAAAAAGACGGCGGATAAACCCAGTTATCTGCCCGGGGAGACAGTCACTTATACAATAACCGTTACCAACAACGGCCCCGCGCCGGCAATCGCTCCAAAGGTGAGCGACGCCGTGCCGGCGCAGATAGAAAACCCCAAGTACAGCGTAGACGGCGGAACTCCCGCACCGTGGCCCGGCGAGATCACGCTGCCCGACATGCCGAGCGGCAAGATCACGCTTATAATGATAACGGGCAAGGTGAAATCCGGCGTGACCGGAAGCCTGGCAAACAGCGCGACCACCACCACCGCCACGCCCAACAAGGACGGCGGGACCAACACCAGTACCGGCAAGACCTCCGACGCTCCCGGACCAGGCGACCCTACAGTTGGCGACACGGCGGATATTGTAACTAAAAAAACCGCCGACAAAAAGAGCTACAACCCCGGCGACACGGTCACCTATACCGTTACGGTTACGAATAACGGTCCGGCTACGGCTAAAGCCCCGAAGTTAAACGACAACGTGCCCTCGCAGCTACAAAACGCCCAGTACAGCGTTGACGGGGGAGTATTCGCGGCCTGGCCCGGAGAAATTACGCTGCCCGACATGCCTAAGCTAAAGACCACTATCGTAAGGATTACCGGCACGATAAAGGCCGGAGCGACCGGCAATATCGGGAACACCGCGACAACGACCACCACCACGCCCAACAAGGACGGCGGACCCAACATCACCACCGGCAAGACCACAGACGACCCGATAAACGGCGACCCCGTCATTGGTGACACGGCGGATGTGAAGACAATAAAGGTCGCTGAGAAAAAGAATTACAACCCCGGCGAAAGCATCACATATACAATTACGGTTACAAACAACGGCCCCGCTGCCGCGAGGACCCCAAAAATAAGAGACGCCGTGCCCCCGCAGATAGAAAACCCGCAATTCAATGTCGACGGCGGCTCGCTCAGTCCCTGGACCGGAGAAACCACACTGCCAGATATGCCTAACGGCAAGATTACCGTTATAAAAATAACCGGCAAGATAAAGTCCGGCGCCAGCGGAAGCCTCGCCAACAGCGCGACGACCACGACGACTACCCCCAACAAGACCGGAGGAGACAACACCACGACCGGTAAAACCGGCGACGATCCCAATATCGGCGACCCGATGATAGGAGATACGGCGGACGTAAAAACCACCAAATACGCCAATAAAAAGCTTTACAATCCGGGAGACGCCATCACCTATACCATAGTCGTAACAAATAACGGACCCGCGACTGCCAAGTCGCCCAGGGTCAGCGATAATATACCCTCACAGGTGGAAAGCCCGCAGTTCAGCGTGGACGGCGGCTCACCTCAGCCATGGGCCGGGGAAACCACGCTTCCGGATATGCCAAAGGGAAAGATTACTCAGATCACGATAACCGGCAAAGTAAAAGTCGGCTCCAGCGGTAATCTCTCCAACAGCGCTACAACCATGACGCCCACGCCCAACAAGGACGGCGGGCCCAACACCACTACAGGCAAAACCGGAGACGACCCGATAAACGGAGATCCCTCGATAAACGACACGGCGAACGTAAAGACTGTAAAGGCGGCCGACAAAAAGAAATACGTCCCGGGTGAACCCATAACCTATACTATCACCGTTGCCAACGGCGGGCCGGGCGTCGCCAAAAGCCCGAAGATAAGCGACAATGTTCCATCGCAGATACAAAATGTGCAGTTCACGGTGGACGGCGGCCCACCTGCGCCGTGGACCGGTGAAACCACGCTGCCCGACATGCCGAACGGCAAGGTGACGGCCATTAAGATAACCGGAACCGTAAAGAACGGGGCGACCGGCAGCCTTACGAACAGCGCGACGACCGCGACGCCGACCCCCAATAAGGACGGAGGACCAAACACAACCACCGGCAAGACTACCGACGACCCGATAAACGGCGACCCTGTCATAGGCGACACGGCGGACATTGTAACCAAAAAGACAGCGGATAAAAAGAGCTACAACGCGGGCAATCCAATAACCTATACGATTACCGTGACCAACAACGGCCCGTCGACAGCCAAAACCCCGGTGGTAAGGGACAACGTGCCATCGCAGATACAAAACGTGCAGTTCAGCGTGGACGGCGGTCCAACCGCGCAGTGGACAGGTGAGACCACGTTGACCGACATGCCTGCCGGCAAGGTCACGACAATCAAGATAACCGGCACGATAAAGGCCGGGGCAAGCGGAAACCTTGCCAACAGCGCGACGGTAACTACGCCGACTCCAAACAAGAACGGCGGAGACAACACGACCACCGGCAAGACCGGAGACGACCCGATAAACGGCGACCCGCTAATCGGCGAAACGGCTGACGTAAAAGTAACAAAAGTCGCGGATAAAAAGAATTATATCCCGGGCGACACCATCATCTATACGATTACTGTGACCAATAGCGGACCGTCTACGGCTAAGGCCCCGAGAGTTACCGACACCGTACCCTCCCAGCTGGAGAACCCGCAGTTCACCGTTGACGGCGGAGCGACCAACCCGTGGAGCGGGACGGCAACTTTGCCCGATATGCCAAGCGGCATGGTTTCGATCATCAAAATAATCGGCAAAATTAAGACCGGAGCTAGCGGCAGCCTTGCCAACAGCGCTACGGTAACCACGGCCACACCCAACAAGGACGGCGGACCCAACACGGTTACCGGAAAGACCGGTGATGACCCGCACAACGGCGACCCTGTGATCGGAGACACTGCGGACGTCAAGACCACCAAGGTCGCAGACAAAAAGAACTACAATCCGGGTGATATTATCACTTATACCGTCACTGTGATAAACAGCGGGCCGGCAACGGCAAGAACTCCCAGAGTGACCGACAATATCCCCGAACAGATAGAAAACCCGCAGTTTACCGTCGACGGCGGCGTGTCCGCGCCGTGGCCGGGAGCGATTGCGCTGCCCGACATGCCAAGCGGCAAGGTAACGGTAGTCAAGATAACCGGCAGGGTAAGGGCCGGCGCGAGCGGCAGCCTTGCGAACAGCGCGACGACCACGACGCCCACGCCCAACAAGGACGGCGGCAATAACACCACTACCGGCAGAACCACCGACGACCCCTTGAATGGCGACCCTGTGGTAGGAGACACCGCGAATGTAGTGACCGCCAAGACTGCAGACAAGAAATTCTATAATCCGGGCGAAACCATAACCTATACAATTACCGTGACGAACAGCGGCCCGGCAACGGCGAAAGCCCCGAGAGTCACCGACAAGGTGCCCGAACAGCTTGAAACCCCGCTGTTTACCGTGGACGAAAGCGCGCCGCAGCCGTGGACCGGCGCGACGACGCTGCCAGACATGCCAAAAGGCAAGGTAACGGTAATAAAGATAACCGGCAGGGTCAAAGTCGGCGCGAGCGGAAGCCTTACAAACAGCGCGACGACGGCCACCCCCACGCCCAACAAGAACGGCGGTGACAACACAACCACCGGCAGGACCACCGACGACCCGATAAACGGAGACCCTGTCATAGGCGACACCGCGAACGTCAGGATTACGAAAGTTGCGGATAAAAAGAATTACACCCCGGGCGACACAATAACCTACACTGTCACCGTCATAAACAGCGGCCCGGCGACCGCCAGGACCCCCAAGGTCACAGACGCCGTGCCGCAGCAGGTAGATAGCCCGCAGTTCACCGTGGACGGCGGAATGTCCACGCCGTGGACGGGAGAAACCACGCTGCCCGACATGCCAAACGGCAAGGTCACCACCATAAGGATAAGCGGCAGGGTAAAGCCCGGAGCAAGCGGAAGCCTCGCCAACAGCGCGACGGTGACGACTCCCACGCCCAACAGGGACGGCGGAAACAATACATCTACAGGCAGGACCGGCGACGACCCGATAAACGGCGATCCTCTAATCGGAGACACGGCGAATATCACCACCAAAAAGGCCGCGGATAAAAAGAACTACAATCCGGGCGAAACCATAACCTACACGATTACCGTCTCGAACAGCGGGCCTGCCACGGCAAAGGCTCCAAAGGTCATAGACGCCGTGCCGCTTCAGGTAGAAAATCCGCATTTCACTGTGGACGGCGGAGCGACGCAGACATGGACCGGAGAAACCACTCTGCCAGACATGCCAAACGGTAAAACCACGGTTATAAAAATAACCGGTACGGTAAAGGCGGGGGCTACAGGAAGCCTTGCCAACAGCTCGACGGTAACGTCGCCCACGCCAAACAACAACGGCGGCAACAACACGACTACCGGCAGAACTGTTGACGACCCCACTAACGGGGATCCATCCGTGACCGAGACGGCGAATGTAAAAACCAGCAAAGCCGCGGACAAAAAGAGCTACAATCCGGGCGAAACAATAATCTACACCATCACGGTTATTAACAGCGGCCCGGGAATTGCAAAGGCCCCCAAGATAACAGACGCCGTGCCACTGCAGGTGGAAAACCCGCAATTCAGCGTTGACGGAGGCTTGCTTAGCCCGTGGAACGGAGAGACTACATTGCCCGACATGCCTTCAGGTAAGGTAACGATTATAAGGATAACCGGCAAAATAAAAGCCGGGGCGAGCGGAAATCTTTTCAACAGCGCCACGACCACGACCACGACGCCAAATAAGGACGGCGGCAGCAATATCACCACCGGCAAGACCACCGACGACCCGATAAACGGAGATCCGATAATTGGAGACACCGCGAATGTAAGGACCACCAAGGTGGCGGACAAAAAAAGCTACATTCCGGGCGAGACTATCGTCTACACTATTACGGTGATAAACAGCGGACCGGCCACGGCGAAAGCCCCCAAAGTCACCGACTCCGTACCTCCGGCAGTGGAAAACCCGCAGTTTACCGTGGACGGCGGCCCGCTTAGCCGGTGGACCGGGGAGACTACACTTCCTGATATGCCCTCCGGTAAGATTACGATTATCAAGATAGCGGGCACGGTAAAAGCCGGAGTGGGCGGAAACCTTTCGAACAGCGCCACGACCGCGACCCCGACGCCCAACAAGGACGGCGGCAACAACACCACCACCGGCAAGACTTCCGAAGACCCGATAAACGGCGACCCCATAGTGGTGGAGACGGCAGATATATCAATTATGAAGGCCGCCGACAAAGCAAACGTCAAGCCGGGCGAAGTGCTAACCTATACGGTCACGGTGACCAACAACGGCCCCGCGGCGGCGAAAGCTCTGAATATTGACGACAGTATTGGCAATCCGGTTGAAAGCGTGCAATTCAGCCTTGACCGCGGATTGACATGGGCCGCGTGGCCCGGAAGCGTCACACTGCCGGATCTGGCGGCGGGAGCAAGTACGGCCGTGATGATTCGCGGTACCATCAACAGGAATACCGCGCCGGGGACCCTGTCCAATACTGCGACGGCAAGAACAACGACCCCGGGCAAAGACGGCGGCACCACTCCAAAGGTATCCACGACAGTCAATACAAACGTTACGCCGGTCGCCAATCTGGTAATAACGGTGACGGTTGATAAGGACCGCCCGATCCCGGGCGACACCCTGACGTATAACATCAACGTAAAGAACAACGGACCCGCCGGCGCAAAAACCCCGCTGATAAGCTTTCAGCCCCCGCGCGGCCTGACGAACATGGAGTTCTCTAACGACGGCGGCAAAACATGGACCCCATGGACGGGAAGCACCAGGATCCCCGACCTGCCCAACGGTTCATCAAACACAATTCTGGTGAGAGGCAAAATTGACGGCAACACGCCGAATATCTCAAGCAATATCACCACCACAAGCGAAACCGACGATCCGGAGTCCGGGACCAACACCGTTAGGAGGGACACGGCAGTAACAGGTACCGCCGACGTTTCCGCGACAAAGACCGCCGACAAAACCGCGGCAAAACCCGGCGAAACGCTAACCTATACCATAACTGTAGCAAACGCGGGGCCTTCTCCGGCCAGGACGCCCACAGTGACAGACACGGTCCCGGCCGCGCTGGAAAACCCGCAGTTCAGCACAAACGGCGGCGCGACATGGGCGCCGTGGACAGGAAGTACCATGCTGCCCGACGTCGCGGCTTCAGCAAGGGCGTCGGTGCAGATACGCGGAACGGTCGGCGCAAACGCCACGGGCAGTATCGCGAACACAGCCACCGTCACCACACCCACGCCGTGGCTGGACGGCTCCAACCCGCCAATAAGGGCGACGACTCCTCCGGTCAGCGTCAGCACACCGCCCTCCGCCGACGTGGGGATAACGGTGAACATGGATAATCCTAACCCGAAGACAGGCGATATCCTGACCCACACGGTCACGGTGCAAAACAAGGGGCCGTCGCCCGCCACGAACACCGAGATAGGCTTTGTGCCGCCTGGTAACTATGTGAGCGTGGAGTACACCACAGACGGCGGCAAGACATGGACCCCGTGGACAGGGACAACGACTATACCCGAGCTTCCGAACGGCGGCGCCAAGCAAATTCAGATTCGTGGCAGGATTGACGGAGACCAGCCGAATATCACAACCACAGTGACAGCAAAGACAAAGGAGAACGACCCAAACCCCGGCGACAACACCGTGACGACTACCACGCCTGTCAGCAGCAAGCCCAATCTCGTTACAACTATCAGGGTCGACAGAGACACCCCGGCGCCGGGCGACACCGTTACCTGGACCGTGACTACGCAAAACAACGGGCCCGGGCCGGCAAAAACCCCGACCATGACCTACCAGCCCCCCGGAGGCGTCAGCAATGTGGAGTATTCCAAGGATAACGGCAAGACCTGGACCCCATGGCCGGGGAACACTACGCTCCCGGATATTCCGAACGGCGGAAGTCAGGAAGTACTTATCAGAGGCAGGACCGACGGCAGCGTTACCGGGACGATAACGACCACCGTCACGGTGACTACCGCGAACGACGACCCTGCCGCGCCGGGCAGAACCGCGAGCTCGCAGATAAACGTGAATAATCAAAGGTTCTGTATGGTTACTTATTACTGCAACAACGCCGTGAGGGAGCACCAAAAGGTCGTATGCGGAACGCCCGCCCCCAGACCCTCGGATCCGATGAGGCGCAACAGCAGCTTTGCCGGATGGTACACCGCGCGCAGGGGCATGAACTACATGTGGGACTTTTCGGCGCCTGTCAACGGTAACCTGGCACTGTACGCAAGGTGGATAATGCGCTGACAGCCGCAATAACACATGGCGCAGTTAAACCCGCTTCCGGTGAAGCGGGTATCGCTGTTTGCAGCGTTTCTCAAAATTATTTGCACCTCTTGAAATTGACAGGATTATAATCCATAATATAAGTGTGGGCGCGGCGGAGATTTCCCGCGCAAGAAGACATACGGCTTAAAAAGACATCCGGCGGCTTGACATGATATGCCGGACACGATTAAATTTTGAAAGGACCGTGTAAATGAAAAGAATGTCTGCCGTAACCTCAGCAATGGTGACGCCGTTTGACCGGCAGGGTGGCATTGACTGGGGATGTTTGAAGGAGCATATCGATTTTCTGATCAGCAGTGGCGTCAACGGAATTTACCCCGCCGGCACGGGCGGGGAGCCTATCTCGATGACCTGCGACGAGCGCAAGCGGCTTACCGAAAAGGTCGTGGAATTTGTGGACGGGCGCGTCGACGTGTTTGTACATGTGGGGACGCTTAAGGCCGCCGAGACGATAGACCTGGCTCTGCACGCAAAGTCTGCCGGCGCTGACGGCGTGGGCGCAGTGACTCCGTATTTTTATCAGCTTTCGCAGCAGGAGCTTTTCGACTACTACGCCGAGCTTTCAAGGGGAATCCCCGAAGATTTTCCGATATACCTTTATAACTTGCCGACTTTCACCAGGAACGACCTGCTTCCGCAGACCGTACGCAGGCTCGCGGAGCTGCCGAATATTGTGGGAATAAAAAACACCATGGCGGACGCCGTGCGCTTATGCGAGCTTATACGCACGCTGCCGGAGGATTTTGACGTAATCGTCGGAGACGACACTGTGATACTCGCGGGGCTTGCGCTCGGCGCAAAGGGGATCATCTCCAGCCCTTCCAACATCGCGCCGGAGTTTTACGTTTCGCTTTGCAAATGCTTTGCCGCGGAAGACCTTGCCGGAGCGAGAAAAGCCCAGCAGATGATAAACGCGCTTATTTTTGACGTTATGCAAGGCAAGGTAGCCCATTACGTAATAAAGGCCGCGATGCGCGCCCGCGGTATGCGGCAATGCTACGCCCGCCCGCCCGTCAGCCCCGGGTGCGGCGAAGACGAGTACGCGCGCATTGTGGACGCCATGCAGGCGCTGATGAAAGATTCTCTGACTGTGACGCAAAAATGACCACATGACATAACGACGTTTGACAGAAAGGAGTTTAGCAATGAAAGACGTAACCTTGCTCAAGGAGGACAGAACTGTCCCCGCGCTGCAAAAAGCACTGGATCACCATACTTACGCGGGGATCTATTACGAAGGCGACACAGTCCGGGTTGTAGCCGCAAGGGGCATGGAGAGGCTGTGTGACGAGACTGTAAAGCAAACTTTTATGAGTGCCGGGCCGGACCGGAGCGAAATAATTGTTGTCCCCGGGCCAAAAACAAATGCCTCCCTGCCCATTTATTCGATGGCGGAGCTTGAAGAGGCAAAGAAAACACTGCTTGCAAAGGGTGAGAGGCTGGGAATTGTAGGCGTTGGATTTAACGGCAGGGAAAACGCTCTTGGCGTTTATGTAAGGGATTATGAGAATATTACGGAAAAAGAGAAAGCTTATATTTTGGAGCATACAGACGTCAAGAAAATCCTTTTCAGAGATTCTTCCGTGTTGGGCTTTGGCGATGATCAGAATAAAATAAAGGCGGGTATTGACGCCGGCGTGCTCAAAGCAGGCCTTAGAGCGGATCCTCCGGGTGTTGCAATCAGAGGAGGGGACATGTTGATGAACAAGGATTATGTACGTCATTCCACGCTGGCGACCAGCGGAGTATACAGGAAGGGAAAAGAGGGCGAGGTCCGGGGCTTTATAACATGCGGCCATGGATATAATGTTGGCGAAGCAGTGTATAATGGGTGGCTGCAGTTGGGTACGGTTAAGTACCGCAATGAGTCTAATCGCACCGATGTAGCGTTTATTGAAAGCCAGCATACGTCTAATGGCTATATGTCGGACGGCGTTCAAGTTACATCTTCAAAAGCCCCCGCTGCCGGTTTGGAGGTTGTCATGTACGGAGGTATGTCCGGTAAGAAATCCGGCGAGGTGGTGGACACAGATATATCGGGAACCTGGAAAAAAATTCCATTCACCGGACTTTTTTCAACCACCTGCGTGACCCAAGACGGTGACAGCGGAAGCGCCTTTGTCAATGGCAATTGTTATATGGTCGGAATTCTTAAATGCACGTATTTCGTTAAGGTTAAGGAAGAACTGTGCGGCGCAGGCGTAAGCGTGAGCCATCTGCTTGCCGACGACGACATTCAGCCGTGCATCTGACATCTGCATCCCGCGCAACCGCGGTTTTTAAATCCCGATAGCCGACATTTGCGCCAGCACCTTTTCCACACGCGCCTCAAGGCCGCCCGCGCCGGGCCTGCCAAGCTTAAGCTCGGAGACGATGTTCCCGTCTTTCGTGAACAATATCCTTTCCGCGCGGGCGGCTACTTTGGCGTCGTGAGTCACCAGCATGATCGCGGCGCCTTCTTCGTTTATGTCCGCCAGCAGGCCCATTATCTCTTCCGCGGCTATTGAATTCAGCGCGCCGGTGGGTTCGTCCGCAAAGAGGATCTCCGGCGAGTTTATAAGAGCGCGGCATATTCCTGCCCGTTGCAGCTGCCCGCCCGAAACCTCGGCGATATCCCGGCTTTCAAGCCCCTCGATTCCGGTTTTCTTCATGAGCGTTTTTGCTTTTTGGACGAGCTTTGCCGCGCCCTTTTTGTTTTCCTTCACGGCAGGCAGGATGATATTGTCAAGAATATTAAGGTTTTTAAGCATGGTGGGCTGCTGGAATATAAAGCCCATCTTTGTGCGGCGGATGTCCGCGAGCTCGTTTTCCTTAAGAGCCGACAGCTCCGCTTCGCCGAACCGGACCGACCCGTCCGTGACGTCGTCCATGCCGGAAAGCGCGAACAGAAGAGAGGATTTCCCGGAGCCGGACGGCCCCATTACGGCGACGAATTCGCCTTTTTTTATTTCGGCCGTCACTCCATTCAAGGCATTGGCCCCGCCAAAGGTTTTGACGATATTGACGCCTGTTACGATTCTTTCCATTTTATCTAAGCCTCCTTAATATGCTCGGATATCTTAAGCGGGCGGATATCCGATATGCCCAGCATTGTTGCGATATACACGCACAGAGCCAACAGTAGCGGCGCGAACAGATAAGCGAAAAACGGGTTGATCTCAAAACGGAAGGTTGACGCGCCGAAGGATGACATCATGGCCACCCCCACATATTCACCCAACGTATTTGCAAGAACCGTGCCGACTATCACGCCGAATACGAATACGATTGCCGAGCGCAGTATATATTGCCAGCCGATAGCTTCCGTTGAAAAGCCCATGGATTTTAGAATGGCGATGGGGTATCTGTCCTTCGTCACCAGCATTTTGAGGAACAGCAGCGTGACCAGCACGGTGAGCAGCGCGGCGACAGCCACTGAAGCGATACCTGCCTGCCCGATGGCGGCGGAGATCTCCCCGAACACTTGGGCGGCCATTTCATTTACGCCGACGACGCGGGCGGCGGGAAATTCGGCTTTATACTGTTCCACCTTTGAGTCTGTCCCTGCGGGATCATCCAGCGCCACCCAAACCGAACTGTTAAGCACATCGCCTCCGAAGGCGTCAAAGACGGCTTTCGCGGTCTTTCCGTTATTGGTGATATCCGTGTAAACGCCGCAAACCGTCAGACGCTTTTCTTTTCCGTCAACCATCAGGGTAATCTCATCCCCAGGGGATTTTTCAAAATCGGCGGCATACATGTTTGAGATGGCGATTTCGTCCGGTGTTTTTGGTCCCGCGCCCTGATTATAGGTTATCGGGAACACGTCGTGATCGCCCAATGTCACCTGCATTCGCTCGACAGCGCCGTTTACCGGAGGCATCTCGAACATCCGCGTGACCAGCCACGCATATTCGGAAACACTCTCGTCCCGAGAAATTTGTTCCGCTATCCGGGCTGAAAAGCCCGCCACGTCCTGTGTCTGCGCGTTTGAGACATACAGGGAGAAGTCCGACATGCCGACGCCCATATTGGTAAAGAAGCCCGGCGAGGATATTGTGTTAGAAATATTCTGTGGAACGATCATAATGAAAGATGATATGACGACCACCAAAAACATGGTGAAATATAGATTTTTGCGGGCAAGCACATCTTTTAGCGCGAGAAATGCGTTAGCGGAGAAAACCCCGTTTGACAACTTTAGGCCCCTGGCCGATTTTGACTTTTCCTGCGGCGCGCCAAAGCGGATGGCCTGCGCGGGGGATATTTTCCGGAAACGCCTGAGTACCCCTGAAACATACAGCATGACGGCCAGAAAAATTGCCGCCGCCCCGATTGCCCCGGCCAGCACGCCATATGTCTCACGGCCGCTTGGCCCGAGATAAAGTTTGACATTTGCCATAAACGGCTCTTGAAGTCCAAGGGAAAGCAGGAAGCCAAGCACAGAGGCGACGGCGGCTATCGCGCCATATTTCGCCATATATAGCCGCTTGATATCCGCAACTCGCAATCCGACAGCTTTCAAAACGCCGATTTCCCGGTAATCCTCATCGATTTTCGCCAGCAGTGTAAAGCGAATGCAAAGGAAGGCGACGATGATGACAAGGATGCTGACAAGCCCCAGCATCGCTATCATCATTCCGTCCTCAAGCCCGTTCATCATTCTCACCAGCGGATATGTGACGGCCAGCGGGCCGTTGGAGGGCATGCCCGCCCCGATGTAGCCCGATTCAAACGTAGCGGTTCGCAGCCGTTCAAAGTCGTTTTCACTCACCAGAAAGCGCTTGGAGCTCGCCATCACGGGGTTCATGAAGCTGTCCCGCAGAAAGCCCGCCACAGTAAGCTCCACGCCATGAATCTTTACAATATCTCCGACACTCGCGCTCCCTGTTTTCATATAGTACAGGGGGAACCAAACTTCACCGTCCCTGGGGTGAATAATATTCCCCTCCAGATCCAGAAGAAAATCGAACGCACCGCTCTGTGATGAAAAGCCGTTGTCCTGCGCGCTCCACGACAGGGATTCGTTGCCGATAATGATTTGCGCGCCCTCGATGTTCAAAAACTCCAGTATCTGCCAGCTCTCCACGTTGGGGTTACTTTCGGCGAATTGCTCAATTTGCGCCATGTCAACGCCGCCGGAGTGCATCCGCGTGAAGTGGGCCGCCTTGGCGGCCAGCAGCATGTTGTCGATAGCGCCGAAGAGGTTGACCGCAAGGATAGCGGCCAGTGAAACCAGCGTGGCGGCGATGAGGATAAACGCGGTGACAGTCGCCGTTATCAGCTTTGATTTGCGGATGTCGTTTTTGATAAGTGTACTGTACATGCCGCTCTCCTTAGTCTCTTAATAGTTTATTTATTTGTTCCAGACTGCCGGGCTTTGCGCCCAGCAGCCGCTCCAGATTGAATATAAACGCCGCCGACCTGTATTGCGACTGCGGCAGATACACGGCGTCGTCGTCCAACACCGTTACCACGTGCGCTACTATCATCTCCACGCTCTCATAGGTGTAAGGCGTGTCGAACAGCCCCTCGGCAATGCCGTCCCGCAATATATCATCCAGAATGGGCGGTATGCGCACCATCATCAGCTTGCGTGTTTTGTCGTGCATCAGCGCGTTTTGCGGCTTGTGCAATTGCTCGTTCATCGCTTTTATCACCTCGCCGCCGTTTTGAGCATGCATGGCTGCAAGCGTTTTGAACAGCCGTTCCAGTACGGGGATGCTCTTATCCTTGGATATTTTGTTCGCGGCGCTTACATACTCCACAAAAGTCCGCTCCAGCAGCGCGTCCAGAATATCCTCCTTGGATTTAAAATGATAATACACAAGCCCGCGCGCCACGCCTAATTTATTTATAATGTCGCTGATAGTCGTGGCGTCGTAACCTTTTTGCATGAACAGCGCCCCCGCGGCGTCTAATATTTCCGACTTTCGCGCCTCCGCTTCTTTTACTATACGCATAACCGTGCCCCCATATCATATAACAGACTGAACGTCAGTCATATTATAACAGCATTTATTTTATTTGTCAATAGCTTTCTCATGCGACGTGTTTTTACAAATTGACAAATGCCGGTTTTGCGTTTACAATTAACGGTGTATATGGTAAAAATTAAAAAAGGCAACATCTTTGGGGGGTGCTTTCTTTTGCAAAATGTCCTGCCCTATTTGCTGGCGGGGATCTCGGTCGGCGGGCAATACGCGCTTATCGCCATAGGGTACACTATGGTCTACGGTATTTTGCGGCTTATAAACTTTGCTCACGGCGACGTATTCATGGTGGCGGGTTTGATGATGGTCTACATATGCGCGGTGTTGCCGTTGCCTCTGGCCGTTCCGCTCGTAATCCTGCTTACGGTGGCAATAGGCTTTGTAATCGAGCGCGTGGCGTACAAACCGCTGCGAAGCGCGCCGCGCATGTCAATTATGATTTCGGCCATAGGCGTAAGCTACTTGCTGCAAAACCTGGCGCTGTACATAACAGGAGGCCTTAACAAAAACTACCCTTCCATACCGTGGGTCTCCGATTCTATCACGTTGTTTGGCGCGACCACAAAGCGAGTGACGGTAATCACGCCGTTTTTGACTATCCTGCTGGTGGTCGCCCTGGTCATGCTGATAAAGCACACAAAAATCGGAATGGCAATGCGCGCGGTGGCGAGGGATTTTGAGACCAGCCAGCTTATGGGAGTAAAGATCGACAGTGTAATCTCAACGACGTTTTTGATCGGCTCATTTCTCGCGGCGGTGGGCAGCATGCTGTATTTTTCCAACTACCCCGGCGTTATCCCGACAGCGGGAAGCATGCCGGGGCTTAAGGCCTTTGTGGCGGCCGTTTTCGGCGGGATAGGCTCAATACCGGGAGCGGTGCTGGGCGCGTTTTTAATCGGCGTGTTCGAAAGCATAATCAAGGGTCTCGACACCCTTTTGGTGCAATTTGGCGTAATAAGCCAGCCATTGGAGCTCGCAACGTTCTCCGACGCGTTCACGTTCGTGCTGCTTATCATTATCCTCGTTTTCAAGCCTACGGGCCTGTTCGGCGAGAAAACAAGCGAAAAGGTTTAGGGGGTGGCGCAGTGACACAGAAAAAAATAAGCTCCGCGACTTTTTACACGGCGGCGGCCCTCGCGGCGTTTTTCGCGCTGCTAATTGTTCTCGAACAGATAATTCAGCCCACAGATTCCATGGCCATGCTGCTGACAGTTATTAAAAAGGGCTCTATCTACGCGCTGGTAACGGTCTCTATGAACCTGCTCAACGGCTTTACGGGGCTGTTTTCGCTGGGGCAGGCGGGGTTCATGCTGCTGGGCGCGTACACCTACGCCATCTTCACGATTCCACACGCCGAGCGGGCGGACGTTTACAAGTACTACGACTATGTCATAGACATAAGCTTCCCCGAGATTTTCGAGGGCGCGTTCGGAGGGCCCGGTATGGTACTGGGCGTCATCGCGGCGCTTATTCTCGCGGGGCTTGTGGCCGCCGCGGCGGCGTTTTTAATCGGCTTGCCCGTGCTGCGCCTAAAGAGCGACTATCTGGCGATTGCGACGCTGGGCTTCGCTGAGATTATCCGCGCGATATTCCAGTGGGGCAAGCTGGGGCCTGTTACGAACGGGAGCAACCCGCTAAAAAGTTACATACGGCTCAATGCGTTTTCAATCCAATTCGGCGGGACGACCGTGAATTTGAGCACTTTTACCGCGGCGTTTTTTGCAGCGGTGTGCATCGGGATGGTCGTGCTGCTTGTGAACTCCTCCTACGGAAGGGCGTTCAAGGCTATCCGCGAGGATGAGATCGCCGCCGAGGCCATGGGGATAAACCTCTACCGCCACAAGCAGCTGGCGTTTTGCCTCAGCTCGGCTTTCGCCGGGGTGGGCGGCGCGCTGCTGGCGATGTTCGCGGGTACGGTGCAGGCCAACAACTTCAAGGCCGCCATGACCTACGAGATATTGCTTATCGTCGTGCTGGGCGGCATAGGCTCAATCACGGGGAGCTGCCTAGGCTCTTTCCTGTTTATCGCGGCCTCCGAGTGGTGGCTAAGGGGGCTCGACTCCGGCACGTTCCTGGGAATCGCCGCGCCGGGAATATTCCGCAACGGCTTCAGGCTTGTGGTGTTTTCGGTAATAATCATGACGGTCGTGTTGTTCTTCCGCAAAGGGATAATGGGCACAAACGAGTTGCCGGATCTCTTGCGGGCTTTGCGCAGACGTAAGGCGGGTGATAAAAATGCCTGAAAACGTACTTAGGCTTGAAGACGTCACCATGCAGTTCGGCGGCGTTATAGCCATAGATAATCTGTCGCTCTCCGTCGACAAAAACGAGATAGTTGCGCTTATAGGTCCCAACGGCGCGGGCAAGACCACCGCGTTCAACTGCATTACGGGAATTTACGAGCCAACCAACGGCCGCGTGACATTAAACGGAGAGGTGATCGCCCAAAACCACCCGCAAGCCAAGATGAAGAAGCTTTACAAGGGACAGAACGCCGGCAAATACAGCGGCGTCGTCCGCTTTACGCCTGACGCCATAACCAAGCGAGGAATCGCCCGTACGTTCCAGAATATCCGGTTGTTCGGCGCGCTTACGGTCTTTGAAAACGTGCTGATAGCAAAGCATATGGGCGCAAAGCAAAACGTGTTTTCGGCGACGTTCAGACTCAACGCCAAAGAGGAGCGCCGCATGAGGGAAGAGGCGATGGAGCTCTTGGAGCAGCAGAAGCTCTCCCACCTCAAGGACAGGGCGGCCGGAAGCCTGCCATATGGCTTGCAGCGGCATTTGGAGATTGCCCGCGCGCTTGCCACCGGCCCTTCGCTGCTGCTGCTGGATGAACCCGCCGCAGGCATGAACCCCAAGGAGAGCGACGATCTCACCGCTTATATTCGCGAGATACGTGACCAGTACGGGCTAACGATATTTTTGATAGAGCACCACATGCAGGTGGTTATGGATATTAGCGACCGCATATACGTGCTGGATTACGGCCAGACCATCGCCCAAGGCACGCCGGAGGAGATACAGAAAAACCCGGCGGTCATCAAGGCGTATCTGGGCGAGCCGGAAGGAGGCGAGGCCGGTGCTTAAAATAGAAAAACTGTGCGTCAACTACGGCGGCATACAGGCCTTGCGCGACGTTTCGCTGGAAATACCCGACGGCAAGATCGTGACGCTGATAGGCGCGAACGGCGCGGGAAAATCCACGACGCTGCGGGCGATTATGCGCCTTGTTAAAACGGCTTCGGGTTCGGTCGTTTACAACGGGGAAGACGTCCTCGGCATGACCACGCAGCAGATCGTCGCCAAGGGCATTACCCTGGTGCCCGAGGGCAGGCGCGTCTTCGCCGACCTGACAGTGCTTGAAAACCTTAAGATCGGCGCATATCTTCGCACCGACAAAGCCGAGATAAAGCAAAATGTAGACTATGTCTACAACTTGTTCCCGCGTTTAAAGGAGCGCAGCTGGCAGCTTGCGGGGACGCTTTCGGGCGGCGAGCAGCAGATGCTGGCGCTTGGCCGCGCGCTGATGAGCAAGCCGAAGCTGCTAATGATGGATGAACCCTCTCTGGGCCTTGCGCCGATAGTCGTGGCGGATATTTTCGGTATAATCCGTAAGCTGGGCGGCGAAGGGATCACGATTTTGCTGATTGAGCAAAACGCGCACGCGGCGCTTGCCGTGGCGGATTACGGCTATGTGCTCGAGACTGGCGCGGTCGGTCTGGCGGGTCCCGGGCAGGAGCTTTTAAAGAGCGAGCATGTGCGGGAGCTTTACCTTGGCCACGGCGGCTGATTATTTGGTCATATACTAAATCTGTGATGAAAATCCCCGCTTCCGGCAGGCACGGCGGCGGGGATTTGTTACCAATAGTTGAATATTGGTTGAATAATAGTGGAAAATGTTGCTTTCATCTGTTGTTCTGCTATAATTAAATTGAGGTATGCTGTAGATAATTGTAGTTTTGCCTGCCAGAGAGGTTATTGCCATGCGGGAGAATTTTGAATTTATTAAAAAAGTGCTCGCCATGCTGTGCGCTTTCGCGCTGTGTCTGGGCTCGCCGGGCGGTTTTGTGCTTACCGGCAACGCGGTGGATAATTCGGGTTACGTGCCGTTAGCCATTCCGGCGGCAACGCCTGCGGTGCTGTCGGTCTTTGACGGCGCAAGCGGAACTATTACAATTACCGTCACGGATAACACCGCGTTTGCGGATTCGCTCAAGGCGTATATATATCAGGTGGTCGACAATACCGGAGGAGACCCGATAATACCTGTGAACAACACCCTTCCGGCGGTCAGGGTACTTAAGATTAATGGCGGCGCGGGGTCTGTTATCAGCGGTGCAAGCGCGGACTTAAACGTTGTTGGCGAATACGCATCCTATCTCGGGACACTGTTCCCGGGTATCACTGCGCTTGATCTCTCGGAGTACAAGGGCGCGTTTGGGGTGCAGGCTTTCCGGGACGCCACCAGGCTTAAAAGCGTGAAGCTTCCGGCGGGCGCGAGTATTCCCGCGGGCATGTTCAAGGGCTGCGTCGGGCTTACAAGCGTTGATCTTTCAAGCTGCCATCCGGGTTTTGGAAACAGCGCTTTCGAGGACTGCGTGGAATTGACCGCGGTCAAGTTGCCTGTGAACGCGGCTCTTTCATCCGGCCTTTTTAAGGGCTGTGTAAAGCTAACTGGCGTTTACGCGGGCGACGTGTCCGTGGGTATCGTCGATCTTTCCGCAGTTATTTCTTTCGGTGAAAGCGTATTTGAAAACTGCGTGGGTATAAGAGAGGTTAGACTGCCGGCGAGCGTAGCCCTTTCAGCGGGTATTTTTAAGGGATGCACCGGACTCAACGCCGTATACACCGGAAGCAAGACTGCCGGTGCGATTGATCTGCGTTTATATACCGGCGGCTTTGCAGAGTCGGCGTTCAGATCCTGTACGGGGATTTCGGCGCTTTATCTTCCAAATGTGAGCGGGCTGTTTATTCCCGCGGGCATGTTTTATCATTGCGCCTCCATGCGGCTCGCCGTACTGCCGGACACGCCGCCCGGGCTGGGAAACGAAGCGTTTTACGCCACGCCGAAAAACAAGCTGCTGCTCTCGGCCGGCAGCAACAATTACACAGCTGCGCAAGAGACCGCATTAAATGGCAAATTCCCCGCTATAACGGGGGAGAGCGACGTCGACCTCGGGGATTCCTTTGAACTTGCCGTGTCCCCGACAGCGAGCGGACTTACGTATCGCTGGTACAGGGAAGGCACTGCCGTGGGAGGCGACAGCGCGAGCTATTCGGTTTTGTCGGCGGCACTTTCAGACAGCGGCGCGTACACCTGCGTGCTAGGCTTAAACAGCCACGATTTTACGACAGAGGCGTTTGAGCTTGCCGTCGCGCACAATGAAATCTCGCTTCAAATAGCGGGCGCGACCTCCGCAGTACTCGGAGAGGCTCCCGGCGCAAAAACCGTGACGGTCAAAAATTTCGGAAACAGGCTTCTGAGCGGGCTTGCAGTAAGCCTTTCCGGCACAGACGCCGCGTCTTTTACGCTGTCTGAAACAGTTCTTCCGGACCTTGCGGCGTCCGCCGAAACGACGTTCACAATAACTCCGAAGAGCGATCTGGCTGCCAAAACCTATAATGCGGCTGTGACAGTGGAGAACGCCGTTGTTGGCAAGTCACTGGATTTTATATTTACGGTCGTTCCTCCTCAGGCGCCGGTGATAGAGACTTCGGTAAACAACGGCTCGTCCGACTTTACGGCGGTCAGAGACGAGGCAAATCTCGCATCTATGCTGGAAGGAAGCGCCGGCAGCGTAACGCTTACACTGAACGAAGCCGCCGATACGTCCGCCGCGGCTGCACAGGTGCTAAAACCGGCGACCGGCGGCAATTTATCCGCAGCCGCTTTAGAAAGCTGGCTGAAAGAAAAATCCAAGACATTCCGGTATCTGATCAATATATCGCTTGAGATAAAGCCCGACGGCGGCGTAGCTGTATACCAGCCGACCAAGCCGCTCAAGATCACACTCAATATTCCACAGTCTATGCAAGATGCAAAATACTTTTATGTTCTGCACATCAGGGAAGACGGCTCGACCGAAAAGTTAGAGGGCGAAAGCCTGATCCACGACAAAACCGCGAACACGCTTTCGTTTACGGTGACAAGGCTTTCTTTTCTTATTTTGCCGTCGCGACGTCGGAAACCGATCCAAACACCCCGGAAAAGCCGGATAATCCAAACAAGCCGGATGATCCCGGAGATTCCGACAATTCAGATAATTCGTCCAATTCGTCGTCGGGAAGGAACGACGGCTGGTATTACAGGGAGTCAAACTCCCCGTCTTGGCTTTCGCAGTCGGGCGCGAGAACGCTTATCAGGGCCGCGCAGAGAAACGGGCAGTGGTACGTGCGCACGCAGTCTCTTGACGGCGAGTACGGCGCTATGAGGGCCGCGCTGCAGGCGGTCGGCAGAGAGAATATGAGTTACCGGCACGAGAGTGTCTCTTTCGGAGAGGTGCTTGTGCGTTTGGATATCCCCGAACCGGGTCTTGCCACTAAGGATATTCTGGTTTCCGGACGAGTGTCCGGCGTAGAGCAGAACGCCGCGCTCAGACGCGCCCGCGACCGCTGGCCGGACGCGGACCTTTCGGCCGTCGTACTCGACCACGACGGCAGCTTCGGGGTGGACGTTCAGGTCGCCGCAAAGGCTAACCTTAACGGGCTTGACACAAATAGCCTGTACTTTTATGTCTACGACGGCTCCGCAAGGGCTTTCAGGCGCGTTTCGGCCGAATACGCCGTGGACGGCAGGGGATACCTGCACTTCACCACCGGGCTGGGCGGCAGCGTAATAATCTCCGATATTCCGCTCTCCGGCGCGATCGACGATTTTGGAAGCGGCAGTTATGCCGAAGCTCCCGTGCGTCTGCCGGGCGGCGCGCCGTCGCCCGCGGGCGGTACGTACAGCCAACCGCCTGCGGGAGCGGCCGCCGCGCCGCCCGCCGCCGTAACGACAAGGCCACAGACGCCGGAAGAAACGGGAACAGAGGAGACACCCGAGCTTTTGGGGCCGGAAGAGATCACGCTTGAGCAGCCCGGGAGCGATGAAGAGGAGCCGGAAACCACGCAGGTATTTTCGCCGGCCGAAGTTATTGAGCAGGCCACCGGTATGGATGATCTGCTGATTTACGGGCTGTCGCTGTTGGCTGTCGCGGGGCTGGTAACAGGCGTCGGGGTCTGGCGGCGGATGAAGAAAAGCGTGGGAAGGGCGTTTTAGAATATAATTAAGAATATACCGGCGCCCCGCGTGAAAGCTTTCACGCGGGGCGCCGCTCAATGCGAAGAGAACGTTGGTTATCGTCTTTCCAGCGGGCTGTCTGTTATTACGATGATGCCGCCGGTATTTGTGTTAAAGTGTACGTATCCGTTGGCGTCTATCCAATATTCCGTAATAGGGAGCCGCCTGTAGGTGTTGGCAGTCGTATCGTAGGAATAGAAGTAAAGCGCCTCTGCGCCCGCAAGCCTTGAGTCCAGCTTAGCCGCAACGCCCACCGTCATGCCGTAGTCTCCCTCTTGCGCAAGCTCGACAGTAGAAAAGATATTTTCAAAGTACCTTTCAAAGGTGTTCTTTGTTATTGCGGCGTTTTCGGACAGCGTGCTGCCCGCGAGATTGACGTCCTTTGTGGCGCTGCCGGGGTTAAACGTGACCCGTACGTCAACCGCGCCGCCCTGTGCCAGGGAGTCAGCATTGATATTCATTTCGTTCACGCCGGCGGCATTGTCCATGGCCTGCATAACGCCAAGAGCGATCATCCCCGGGTTTAAGAGTCTGGCGCTGCCGCCCTCTGCGACCGCCGTGTTGACGCTGTTCACGCCCTGCGCCTGGGTAACTATCGTAGGGGAGGGCTTTGCGGCCGCCGCGGACGTGGTCCCACCTGAGTAATAGCCGCCACCGCCGGAACTGCCGTTGTCAGCGTCGTCGTCATTGTCGTCGCTTTCGTTGTCGGGTTCAGGATTGGGCTTGGGGTCGGGCGTTGAGCCGCCCGTGTTTTGCGGGTCAAAGCTGAAATTCATACCGTCCCATACGCCGGTAAACCCCATGACCGATGATTTACTTGTCATATTGTTGCTGTGACAATGAAGTGTCGTCAGAGCAGTACAGTCGGACACATCAAGCGTGGCAAGCTTATTATTGTAGCACATCAACATTTCCAACGAGGAACATTCTGAAAGATCCAAGGCTTTCAGTTCGCTGCCGGGGCAATACAGAGACACCAATGCGGTCAGACCGGAAACGTCAAGCGAGGTCAGCTTGTTGTCGCCGCAAAACAACGTCTCAAGCGAGGTGCATCCTGATACATCAAGCGCGGTAAGTACGCCGTCGATTCCGCCGCTCATGCAATCCAACGTTACCAACGAGGTCATTCCGGATACGTCAAGGGCGGTAAATTTGTTGTCTCCGCACCACAACTCTTCCAGCAAGGTCAGGCCGGAAGGATCGAGAGAAGTAAGTTCATTGCTGGCGCAAGCCAAATAAGACAGCGCGCTTGAAGCAGAGAGATCAATTACCGGTATGTGATTTTCGGAGCAATTAAATAATTTCAGAGCAATGCAGTCAGAAACATCCAGAGAAGTCAGTTCGTTGCTTCTGCAATAAAGTGTTTCCAGCGCGGAGCATCCGGAAACATTAAGAGATGTCAGCATATTGCCGTCGCAATAAATAGTTTCAAGCGCGATGCACCCGGAAGCGTCAAGCGTGTCCAGAACGCCCTCGCGCGAGGTGAAAGTAGGTCCGCCCTTGCCTCCTTCCGAAACATAGCAATCCAATTCTTTAAGCGCCGTACAGCCGGAGACGTCAAGAGAGATCAAGAAATCATCGGTCCCGCAGGCCAAATACTCCAGCGTTGCTGACCCGGAAACATCAAGGGCCGCTATTTCGTTATAATTGCACCGCAGCTCTTTCAGCGCGGTCAGACCGGAAATGTCAAGAGAAGTCAGCTTGTTGTCTGCACAGTTAAGTGCTTCCAGCAGTGTGTTTTGGGATATATCAATATCAGCAAGCCCATTGCCGCCTATATTAAGATCGACCAGTTCGGTATTGTGCGATAAATCGATAGCTTCCAAATTGTTGGCAAGCAAACTGAGACGTACCAAAGCTGTGTTTTGAGATAAATTGATTTCGGTAAAATTATTATATGCCAAATCAAGCTCCTCCAACGCGGTCAAATCGCTCAAATCCAAAGAGATTGTCATGTCTCGGTCGACCAGATCCAGCTTTGTAACGCGCTTGTCAGTCGGGTCGTCAGACCATTCCACAAATCCCCAGCCGTCGGGAACCGATGATCCGTCATCGGGAGCAAGCTCCGGAGTCGCCCCGCTGCCCGACCAGTTGATCGTAATGATCTTGTTAATTGCCGCAATATCGTCGGCGTTATATGTTCCCGCTGCCATTGGGATTTTTTCAATGTTGGCCGCTTGCGCCGCAGCCCGGGGTGCGGGAATTTCATCGGCGTCGTTGTCGGTGATCTCTACGCCCGGCGTCGCAAACGCGCCGACAGACAACCCGAAAGGGTCTTTGTCGGGAGTTGTCGCTTCGTAGTCCGCCGCGTAAATCGCCAATGGAGTCATGCCGCTTGCCAGAGCAAGGATAAGTAATCCGGAAAGGATTTTGCGTCGAGGTTTGCGCATTTGCTTTGTCCTCCATTCAAAATGTCGTCAGTGCGGTCAATTGCGAATGCAGCTTATAATGTCGCAGTTTGCATCGCAATATAAAAATTATATCACCATATATGCAATTTGGCAATAATTGGGAGCAATTAAACCATAAATACAGGGCCGACACAATCTCCGCCACGCCGGCCCAAATAAATCAGTAGTTTTACGCTCCCAAGGTCAGAATATCGTCGTAGTCGTATCTCAGCTTAAGCGCGCCGTCCTCGGCGCCGACGGTGACGGTTTTAGGCGTGCGGTCGGGGTCGTCGATAAGCGCGGAGCAGATTACGTCCTCGACTTCTTTTCTTATTACTCTTCGCAAATCGCGGGCGCCGCTCTTGTTGCCGAAAGCCTTGCCTGCTATCACCGCCAGCGCGGCTTGCTCGTAGCCTAAAGCGATGCCCTTTTCCTCCAGCGGGGTTTTAAGCTCGTCTAAAAGCAGCGCGGCAATTCTTTCAAAGTCAGCCTTGTCAAGCGCCCTGAACGCCACGACCTCGTCCACGCGGCCTATGAACTCCGGCCGTAAAAAGTCCGAGAGGGCCTTTATGGCTTTGTCCTTGGCAACGTCGTTTTCCTGCCGGTTAAAGCCCAGCGAGGCGGTCTTGAGGTTGCTGCCCGCGTTGGAGGTCATGACGATGACCGTGTTTTCAAAGTTCACGTTGCGGCCCTGCGCGTCTGTGATTTTGCCCTCGTCAAGTATCTGCAGCAGGATATTCATGACGTCGGGATGCGCCTTTTCAATTTCGTCAAACAGCACCACGGAGTACGGGCGGCGGCGCACCTTTTCGGTGAGCTGGCCCGCCTCGTCGTAGCCCACGTATCCGGGCGGGGAGCCGATTATTCTTGAAACCGAGTGCTTTTCCATAAACTCCGACATATCCAGCCGGATAAGCGGGTCGGCGGCGTCGAATAGCTCGGCGGAAAGGACCTTGACAAGCTCGGTCTTGCCGACGCCGGTGGGCCCCACAAAGATAAACGACGCGGGTCTCCTGCGGGAGCTTATCTGCACGCGGCTGCGCCTCACCGCCGCCGCCACGAGCTCCACGGCCTCGTCCTGGCCTATGATCTTTGACTTTAATACCTTTTCCAGATTCGCGACCTTTTTTAGCTCGGTCTCGCGGATTTTGCTGGCGGGGATTCCGGTCCACAGCTCCAATACCCTTGCCAGGTCGTCGCCCGTTACCTCGGTCCCCAGCGCTTGCGGCTCGAGTTCGCGCATTTTGTCGTGCAGGCGGAGCTTGCCCGCTTTTATTTCGGCAACGCGCTCGTAGTCTATATTCGCGGTCTTCTGCTCCAGTTCCGTCTCCTCGTCCACAAGCTCCTTGAGCTCTCGGTTCAGGTTGTCGTACTCGGCAAGCGTCTGGTTTTTAAGCGTTGCACAGGAGCAGGCCTCATCCAGAAGGTCGATGGCCTTGTCTGGCAAAAACCGGTCTGTGATATATCTTTCGCTCAGCACCACGCAGCTCTTTACGATCTCCTGCGGCACAACGACGCGGTGGTATTTTTCGTAATAGCTCTTGACACCGCTCAAGACCTCGACGGTGTCGGCAATAGACGGCTCCAGCACCTTTACTGGCTGAAAGCGCCGCTCCAGCGCCGCGTCCTTTTCAATATACTTGCGGTACTCGGTGAATGTCGTCGCGCCAATAACCTGGATCTCCCCGCGCGAAAGTGCGGGCTTGAGGATATTGGCGGTGTTCATCGAGCCTTCGGAGTCGCCCGCGCCAACAATGTTGTGGACCTCGTCAACGAACAGGATCACGTTCCCGGCTTCTTTTATTTCGTTTATTAGGCCCTTTACCCGGCTTTCGAACTGGCCGCGGAATTGCGTTCCCGCAACAAGCGCGGTAAGGTCGAGCAGATAAAGCTCTTTTTCCGCAAGGCGAGGGGGGACGTCCGCGTTGGCGAGCTTAAGGGCAATCCCTTCGGCGATCGCTGTCTTTCCCACACCGGGTTCGCCAATAAGGCACGGGTTATTCTTGGTGCGTCGGTTAAGAATTTGGATAACGCGGTATATTTCGTCCTCGCGGCCAACGATACGGTCGATTTTTCCCGCCGAGGCCTTTTCAGTAAGGTTTTCGCAAAAATTGTCCAAAAACTTGCGTTTGCGCTTGTTTTGGTCTTTCTTGGGTTTCTGCGGCTCCTCCTTGGTCTGGTGCTTCGGAGCCTGCGGAACGGGTTTGTTGTCGGTCTCGCCAAACAGCCCGTGCAAAAACGGCAGGGACTGCGCGCCGCCCATCTCGAAGCCTGATTCAAAATCTGAGAGATCTCCGCCCATAAGCTCGGTAATCTGGGCGTTCATCGCCTCCATGTCGTCCTCAGAAATGCCCATTTTGTCCATGACCTCGCGCACCTGCGGGATATTAAGCTCGCGGGCGCACTTCATGCACAGGCCTTTGTTTTTCATTTCCCCGTTTTCCATATGTGCCAGAAACAGCACTGCCATCCGCTTTTGGCAACGGGAGCAAATCATATTCATTTTGTGCGCCACCTCAAAACTTTCCTAAACAAACACGACTTAACCCTAACAGTATACACCGCCGGTGTGAACTCTATGTGACTAAATAATTGGCAAGCCTTAAACGTTTATATCGTCGATATCAATATATTATATGGCAAAACCGCCAATTTGTAAAGCTCAAAAAAGGATATCTGCACGCATCCGAACCGATTTTGCCGTATGCCGCAGGACTCACATGACGGTTATTTCACGCGAAAGCGCAAAGGAATATATGACGCACTGGAGGACAGGAACGCCCAGCCGGTTGCCCAAAATGGCTCTATAAAGCCCCAATTGCCCCGAGTATCTCTCAAGCAGCTCGTCCGGGCTTTTAACGCGTTCGGTCTTGTAGTCAACTATGACCGCGCCGCCGTTTTCAATAAACACACAGTCCGCAACGCCCTGCAGCACGATTTTTGCGTCCGAAGCGGGTTCGGGAATAATCCCGCCCAAAATTTCGCGCCCGCACTCCGCCATGAACCTTAGCTCTCGCCTTACGTCCGCGCTCGCGAATATTCGATCTGCCAGGCTAGAAGTGAAAAACGCACGGAGCTTTTGCCTGTCCAGACTTTCGGCTTCGGCGGGGGATAAATACCGCGCCTTTTCCATTCGTTTAATCTCCGATTCAAGCTTGTCACGCGCTGACTCATACGATGCGAACTGCATGAACCTGTGCATGGCGTCGCCCTTTTCGGCGGGCGTAAGCCTTTGTTCGGACATAAACCTCGGCCTTGCCGTGAACCTGTGGCGCAGGGCGGTTTCAACGCTTTCGGCCGCGGCCGACACCGCAAGCTTTGAGGGCACGAGCGTCGCGGATTCAAATGGGTAGACAAAGGAGAGGCGTTCGGCCAACATGGCTTGTAGGGATGGAATTTGACCGCCCGTAAATGCGTTGTCGTTTTCGAAAGCCGCAGAGCTACCGCTGAAAAAATCTTTGCCCTCTTTTGTAAAGAGGGTGCCGTCCGCAGACGGCGGGTGTTTTGCCCCGTATTCTTCCGGCTCCAGAATCGTAATTTTCCACGGGTTTTCGTCGTCTATGGTTTCAAGTGAGTGCAGCTGCGCCGTTTCCCGCAGGGCAGCCGCGCTCCGGTGGCGCAACAGAGCCGCGAGGATCCAGTCGGCGTAGCAGCTCGCGTCCGCAAGCGCGGCGGCGGGCAGCTTACCGACGCTAAAGCCGTGGACCAGCCCCGTGAGTTTTTTTTGCGGTTCCTGCCTTATACACGCGCTGATTATCAGTTTTTCTTTCGCGCGGGTGAGAGCCACGTACAGAATGCGCATTTCCTCCGAGAGCATGGCGCGCCCGCTTTCAAGCCTCACTGACATCAGCGGCGCGGTGGGGAACTGCACCATCCTTTCGGCGTCGCGTCTGATACACGCAAAGCCATATTGCGAATGTAGCATAGAGGGCGCGCGCAGATCGGTTTTGTTAAAGGCGCGGCCCGTGTCGGCAAGTATTACCACCGGGAATTCCAAGCCCTTTGAGCGGTGCGCGCTCATGATGCGCACGGCGTTTTCGCCGTCGCCCGTCAGTCCGGCGGGACCAAGGTCCCGGCCGTTTTCCTCCATTCTGTCCAGCAGGCTGACAAAGCCGCCGAGTTGCTTGTAGCCCAGCCGGTGATATTCGGCGGCATACTCCGCCAAGAGCCGCAGGTTTCGCACGCGAATCTCGCCGTTTTTCATCACGCGGACAACGCGCAGCGCGTCTGTCATATCGTAAAAACGCATGATAAGTCTGTCAGCCGGCGTGAATGCAGCAAGGCTTCTAAGCTCTGTCAAAACGCTTAAAAACGCGGCGGACCGCTTGTCGGTTCCGGCGGCGGCTAAAAGTGCCGCATAAAAGGAGGTTTTTGGCGAAAGCATACGGATATTCGCGATGCTGTCGCCGTCAAACGCGAAAAAGTCCGACATCATCGCGGCCACGAGCTCTATGTCTCGCAGGGGATTGTCCACGGCCTTGAGCATGCTCACTGCGGAAGAGACCTCACGCGCGGCCAGATACCCGCCCGAGGCCTCTGTCCACGCGGGGACGCCATGCTCAGCAAGCGCCTTCGCGTACACCTCCGCGCGGTTCTTCGGCGCGCGCAGCAGTACGCAAAAGTCGCAGGGTTCGGCCGCCCTTAGTACGCCGCCGTCGTATACAGTGTAGCCGGAATCCAGCATATGGGCAATCTTTTTTGCCACGGCCCCGGCCTCCAGCGCGGTGAGATCCTTTTCACTGTCATAGTCCGCGGCGTTTAAAAGCATAAGCTCCGGCTCAGCGCCGGGGTGTTCGGGGAACTCCGCGCCGCATTTAAGGCTTTCTTCTTCGTCGTAATCAACGCCGCCGAGCCGTTCGCTCATGAGGCTGCCGAAAATGAAATTCACAGCCCGCGTGACCTCGCGGCGGCTCCTGAAATTCATATCCAGACTGATCTTTGCGGGGAAGATGCCCGCAGAATAGGGAAAAGCCGACTGCCTTTTCGCTATGAAAATCTCAGGCATGGCCTGCCTGAAAGCGTAAATGCTCTGCTTTACGTCGCCCACCATGAACAGATTTTCCTGATTTCGCGAAACGCAGGTGAAGATTAGGTCCTGAACCTCGTTTGTGTCCTGATATTCGTCCACCAGCACATGGTCGTAGCGCTCGGATATCTCTGCGGCCCTCTTCGTGCGGGCATACGTGCCGTCCCTTTTTTGCACCAAAAGCCGCAGGGCCAGGTGTTCCAGGTCGGAAAAATCCAGGCGTTTTTTTTCGGCTTTGGCATCGGAGAAGGTCCGTGAAAAAACATTTACCAGCGCGAACAGCGCGGTTATCTTTGGCCGCAGGTCCTTTAAGTCTCGAACGAAATCTTCCTCGGTGAGGCACAGATATTTTCCGCCAAGCTCGCGCAGCTTTTCCTTGCTTTTCTCCCGTGCGTCCTTGACAGCGGTTTTTGCCGGAAAGTCACCTCTTACCGCTCCCAGCCTTAAAAATTCAAAGCCGCCCAGCAGGCCCGCGAGCCTGTCCCACCCGCGTATTTTTGCGGCGTCAAGGCATATGTCTATTTGCTTGAGGTCGCGTTCCAGCGCCTCACCGTAAGCCTTATATAGCGCGGGGTCTGCCTGCGCCAGCGCCAAAGCGTCCTTTTCCGTGTTTTTACAGAGCAGCAGCGTCTCTTCAGCGTAGCGCAGAATAGACTGGCCCCACACGGTTTGGGACGGGGGAATATCGGTGTCGTACATGCGCTCCTTTTCGTCGAGCCAGTCCTCATAAAACGGATGTGAACGGCTGAAATCGTAGATTTTAAGCACGGTGGCAACCAGACGGGAGTCGTCTTTCCCGGAGGATAAAAGCTCGGCCAGCTGCCTGAACACGCCGCTTTCGTCGCGGACGTACATGCTTTCCACACAGGCAGCCGCGCACTCGGATTTCATAAGGGCAAGCTCGTTTTCGTCCGCCACGGTGAAGTCGGGCGGTATATCCAGCGTCTGGAAGTTCGACCGCAAAAGCTCCAGGCAAAACGAGTCAACGGTGCTTATCTGAGCCGAGGCCAGCAGGGCTTGCTGCCGCTGCAAAAACAGGTTGGCCGGGTTTTCGCGCAGCATCTCCGCAAGCCGCACTGCCATACGCTGCTTTAGCTCGGCCGCCGCCGCGTTGGAAAACGTCACGACTAACAATCTGTCCGCGTCCGTGGGGGTAACGGGGTCGCAGATAAGGCCCACCGCCCGCTCGACCAAAACGGCGGTCTTTCCGCTGCCCGCCGCCGCCGAGACCAGCAGGCTGCCGCCGCGCGATTCGATGGCGTCTTTTTGTTGTCGAGTCCACCTCAACTTGTCAGGCATCGTCTTCCTCCTCAGCGAGAAGCTTGAAAAACTCCTGCTTGCCGAATTTTTTGACGCGCACCGTTTCGTCTTCCGGCTCAAAGCCGCAGACTGCGCCGTAGTCACAGCGCTCGCACTGGGGCGCGCCGTCCTCGGACGCTGGCAGGGCTTCGATTCTTCCTTCGGTAAGCAGCCGCGCCATGTCAGTGACAAGCCGCTCCACCTTTCGGCCCAGCCGCGCGAACTCCGCCGCGCCGGCGATCTGGGACGATGCGTCGGGCTTGCCGTCCTTTCCGGCCTTTGCGGGAATAAAAATTCCGGCAAGCTCGCTTTCCATGCCGCGCAAGGCTTCCTCGTCGTCCAAAAGCAGTCCGCTCATGCGCCATTGCTTCGCGAACTCTTTTTTTGCGTCTTCGCCGGTGATATCCCGGCCAGCGCTGAAGTAGCTTTCCCGCGATGGCATGTACAGAACCCCTGCGGGCGTCGCGCCCCAAAGGCCGTCTTTGCCGTTTTCCGCGATCGCGAACAGATACAGCAGCATTTGCAGATTTAGTCCGTACAGCACGTCGCCGAGCTTAAAGTCCTTTACGCCTGATTTATAATCTACCACCCGCACGAAGCGTCTGCCGTTTTTGTTCATGACGTCAACGCGGTCCACCACGCCCTCTACGACTACGCTTACGCCGTCTTCCGTCTCAAACCGCACGGGTTCGACCGGCCCGCCAAGCTTAACGGGCATTTCAAGCGCGTAGGGCTCAAACCCGCACTGGGCGAACTCCGCCGCGAGCCGCCTTATCAGCCGCGTGAGGGTCGAGCAAAGCCGCCCGTACAAAAACTTAAAGCGCTCCGAGAGCATCTCTTCATCCCCGGCGATCATCGCGAGATATTCATGGATGATACCGGCGATCTCATCGGATATCTGTCTTTCGGTCAGCTTGCAAAGCCCCTTGCCGCCGTGAAGCCGCAACATAACCTCAAGCACGTGGTGTGCCGCAGAGCCGTATTCCAGACCGGAAAACCGAACCTTGTCGCGCCTTTTGATATTTATTCCGTAACGCGCGAAATACGAAAACGGACACCTGTGATACTGCTCTACGCGGCTTGGTGAAAGCCGCATAGAGCTGCCGAAAAGCTTTTTTGCCACCGATTTGTCGCCTATCCCGCGGGCGGGTCTTTCCGCCGCGCGCTTCATCCGTGCCAGCGCGTATGCGTATCGTTCTCCGGCCAGAGGACCGGCGAAATACTCCCGCAGCGCGTTTGTAAGCGGGCCGTCCTGCAGGAAACCGCCAGCCAGCGCGTCAAGCGCGGAGCTTTCGCCGGACACGCCGAGGAGGGGGTCGGCGGGAATCGGCAGCAATTTCGGGAACATTGCCTGCAGTTGGCCGACAATCTCCGACGGCAAAAGCTCTCGGCCCTTTAAGCTAGAGCGCGGCCAGCTCACGTAAAGGCGCTCAGAGGGCAAGGTCAGCGCGAAGTGGGCGAAGTATTTTTCTAGCGCGGCCCGCTCGAGCCCGCCAGCCGCAAGCTCCAGCCCCGCGTCCTTGAGCTCCCGGCGCTCCGGTTCGCTGAATACCCCGGCGCTGACGTATGGGGCTGGGAAGACGCCTTCGTTCGCGCCCACGACGAACACGGCCCGCAGCTTTTCGGGCCTGATTCTGTCGGCCCCGCCGACGAGCACCTGGTCCAGCGTTTCGGGCGGGGAGGCCGTCCCCGCAGCGGAAAGCGCCAGCCGGAACAGCTCGCAAAGGCGCGCGGCGGGCATTTTTCGCGCGGCGAGCGCCGTGCCGAAAATGTCCAGAATCTGCATGACGGCGTCCCACAGGCGCGCGGTCTCGCCCAGCGCGTCCTGCCCGCCGTCAAAGGCCTTGACGAACGCCGTGAGGTTTTCTACCGCGCCTATCTCAGTAAGAAAATTATAAACCGCCTTGGCGAATGCACGGCCGTCCGCGTCCTTAATGGCGTCGCGCAGCCGCAGAAGAGGCGGGACTATCCACGAGCGGACCTCGTTTATCCGCGTGAGCGCAGCCAGGTCGGCGTCTTCCATGCGTGCAAGCCCGCGCGGGTTGCGCGTGAAGTCGGCGTGCCACAGCGCACCGCGTATATCCCAGCAGTAGCAGTAGTTTTCCAGAGCGGCGACGTCACCGGCGTCAAGACCCAACAATGGAGATTTCGCGAACAGCAAAACCTGCTGCGAGTCAAAGCCCCTCGCGGCTCCGAGAGCCGCCGTCAGTCCCGCCGCCAACGGGGAGTTTTCAACGTCGCCGGTCACGCTCATAAAATACGGAATGCCCCGCCGCATAAACGCGGCTTCTACAGCGCGCGCGTAGCTTTCGGGTTCGCGCGCCACCACGCCTATCTCGTTGTAACGAAAGCCCTCCTCCCGCGTGAGCCTCGCGATTTCGGCGGCCGCGGCGTCAAGCTCGCCGTAAGAGTCCGCCGCGGGCGTAAGCCTAAGTGCGCCCGTATATGGCCCCCGGTATTCAGGCGGCGCGGGCTCCATAAAATCACGAGCCACGGCCTCCAGTTCCGGCCGCGCAAAGCGGCGGAATTCTGTTAATATAACCGGGTCGGCGACTTCGACGCCGTTTTTTTCGGCCAGGCGCGCAAGCCTTGCCATCGCCTGTTTAGCCGCCGAAAACAACCCCAAGCCGCGCTGGTGGTCAAACAGACTGTCAGCCGTGAAGGCAAAGGTCACGTCGTCCGCCTGGCCAATCACATGCCCCAGCAACTCGAACTCAGCGGCCATAAAGGTGGTGAAGCCGTCCACAAACACAGACGTTCCCGCGAAAAAATCGTTGTTCTCAAGCAGCATGCAGGCGCGGGGGATTGCGTCCTCAGGGTCTTTGTAGCTGTGTTCTATCAAGCTCTGGTAGGCCGAGAAAATAAGCCCTAACTCGCCCAGCTTCGCCTTTAACTCGCCGTCCCGGTGCAGGCCCGCAAAATTTAAGAGCGCTTCGCCCGAGACGCCCGCGCTTTTAAACTCACCGCAGGCCGCGACAAGCGTTTCAAGAAATGCCGTCTTGGCAGCGCTTTTTTGGTAAAGTCTAAGCTTATCCCGCGTTTCCTCCACGGCGACGGACATCAGCAGATATCTTGCCGTGTCGGTGAGCGGCACGCCAGAAAGCCCGCCGTACGCGCGGAAAACGCCGTCACAGAGGCGAGTGAAGCTCAAGGCCTCGGCGTTTAGGGAATCATTTGGCTCCAGCCTGCGGTATAGCTGCCGTTCGGCCTCGAAAGAATACTGCTCCGGTACGAGATAAACGACCCTTTTGGCCCCTGCGCCGAGCTTTTCCCGCATAGCCTCAAGCAAAACCGTCGTCTTGCCGGTCCCCGCGCGGCCGATAATAAATCGAAGCATATTGACCTCTTACAAATAATCAGGCGGGCGGGATAATACGATCCTCGCCCGCCGTGGCCTGTGTATTTATCAGTATTTCTTTGAGTTTAAAGCCCCATCCCCAGCTTGACTGCACGCAGGTTGTGCTCGATTAGATGCTCCTTGCGCGCGGGTACGCATTTGCGGATGGATTTTTCAATCGTGTCCATACCGGCAATATCTGTCACGCCCAGTACCTTGCCAAGCAAGATCATGTTCGCGATACCGTCCAGCGCCTCGTCCTTTGAAAGCTTTGTGGCGGGCACAGAGTAGACCGTGACGTCGTCGCGCTCGCATTTCCTGTCCACAAGGGTAGAGTCTATAACGACCTTGCCGCCTTTTTTGACGGTCCCTATGAATTTGTCAAAGGAGGGGCCGTTCATAGCGACGAGGACGTCCGGCTCGGTGACTAGCGGGCTGCCGACAGGCTCGTCTGAGATACACACGCTGCAATTCGCAGTGCCGCCGCGCATTTCGGGGCCGTAAGAGGGCAGCCACGAGACCTGCTTTTCGTCAATGAGCCCAGCGTAGGCAAGTACCTTTCCGGTAAACAGTATGCCCTGACCGCCAAAGCCCGCCAGGATCATATTTAAATCAGCCATTTTGCACCTCCGCGGATTTGTCCTTGTACACGCCCAGCGGGTAGTACGGGATCATGTTGTCGCGCAACCAGTCAAGCGACTCCACGGGTGTGAGCCCCCAGTTGGTGGGGCAGGTGGAGAGCACCTCTATGAGCGAGAAGCCACGCTTGTTTATCTGATTTTCAAAGGCCTTTTTTATCGCGGCCTTCGCCTTGCGGATGTTGGGCACTGTGTTGACGGCCACGCGCTGCGCCAGCGTTACGCCGTCCATGGTGGCGAGCATCTCGCAGATTCTTATCGGATTCCCCGCGACAGCTACGTCGCGGCCGTAGGGGGAGGTCTGCGTGGTCTGGCCCGGCAGGCTGGTGGGGGCCATCTGGCCGCCGGTCATGCCGTATATGGCGTTGTTGACGAAGATAATGACGATATTTTCGCCGCGGGCCGCGGCGTGTATGGTCTCCGCGGTGCCTATCGCCGCGAGGTCGCCGTCGCCCTGATACGTGAACACCACGTTGTCCGGCAGCGCGCGGACAAGCCCTGTGGCTATAGCGGGGGCGCGCCCGTGCGGGGCCTGGGCCATGTCGAAGTCAAAGTAATTGTAGGCCAGAACCGAACAGCCTACCGGCGCCACGCCGATAGCGCGACCGGTCGCTCCCAGTTCGTCTATGCTTTCGGCCACAAGCTTGTGGATGATCCCGTGCGTACAGCCTGGGCAATAGTGCAAGGCCGCGTCAGTGAGCGCCTTTGGTTTTGAGTAGACGGTCGTCATAGTTGTTTTTCGCCTCCCTTTGCGATATTCCTGATCTGGACGAGCACCTCGTCCGGCGTGGGTATAACGCCGCCCGTGTGTCCGAAAAAGCTGACTGGCAGCTTACAGTCAAGCGCCAGCTTGACGTCATTCACCATCTGGCCCATGCTCATTTCGACCACGAGCACATTTTTGGCGGCCGCGGCGGCCGCGTTCAGTTCTTTTACCGGGAAAGGCCAGAGCGTCACCGGCCTTAACATACCGGCCTTGATACCTTCGGCGCGCGCCGCGTTCACCGCGCTGCGGACAATCCTTGCCGAAGCACCGTAGGCCGCCAGTAATATTTCGGCGTCTTCGGCGAGATACGTCTCTGCAATAGTGTGGTTTTCCTCTATCTCTTTGTAGCGCCCAAAGCGCTCTAACACCTTTTGTTCAAGCTGCTCCGCCACCAGATACAGCGAGTTGACCACGTTGTGCGGCCGCTCGTTGTTCGTGCCGGTAAGAGCCCAGGGTTTGTCGTACTGCTTTACCTCCGCTTCGGGGAACTCCACCGGTTCCATCATCTGGCCGAGCAGGCCGTCCGCGAGAATCATCGCGGGCATTCTGTATCTATCGGCCATATCGAAAGCCGTGAACACGAGGTTGACCATCTCCTGCACCGTGCAGGGCGCATAGACCAGCGCGTGCAGGTCCCCGTGGCCGGGGGCCTTGGTCGCCTGGTTGTAGTCCGCCTGGGAGGGCTGTATCCCGCCGAGCCCGGGTCCGCCGCGCTGGATGTTCAAAATGAGACAGGGCAGGTCGCTGCCGCATATGTAGGAAATGCCTTCGCCCTTAAGAGATATGCCGGGCGACGACGATGACGTCATAACGCGCTTTCCGGCGGCGGCGGCGCCAAGCACCATGTTGATGGCGGCGACCTCGGACTCCGCCTGTAAAAACAGCCCGCCAATCTTGGGCATGCGCTTTGACATATACGCCGAAACCTCGGTCTGCGGGGTTATGGGGTATCCGAAGAAATGCCGGCAGCCCGCGCGTATTCCCGCTTCGGCAAGGGCCTCGTTGCCCTTCATCAATACTCTTTTTTCAGCCATTATCGCTTCACTCCTTTTCCACCGTGATCGCGCTGTCGGGGCACATAACGGCGCACATAGCGCATGCTATGCACTTTTGGGCGTCTGTGACAGACGCCGGGTTATATCCCTTTACGTTAAGCTTTTCCCGGTTGATTTCCATAATTTTTTTTGGGCAGGCCACGACGCATAGTCCGCAGCCCTTGCAGACGTTTTCGTCCACAGTTACTCTGTTTGCCATATAACGATTTTCCTCCCGTGTTTTTTTTATTTCACATGGCAGACGGCCGGGGCGACCGTCTCTACATGGTATTGCAAAAATTCAGGCCCATGGGGTTTTGACGTAAATGTCGACAGGAAATAATCCGTTCAGGTTCTGTAATTCCGATTCCAGACGCTTAACTGCCGCCGTAAGCAGCAGCGGCCTCTGCGTGAGCCGTGAAACATCTTCGGCGTACGTCAAAGAGCCGAGTATGTCGCCTGCGGCGGTTTCTGCGCCGAGGCTTGAACAGTTGGCGATATGCGTCGCCTTTATTCGCGAAACCGTCTCTATATCGCCCAAAAGCGCCGCCGCGTCCTTCGGGTCCCTCGTGAGGGGACGGTATTTGTTGACGACATAAATCATAGTATAGCCGCCGTGAACAAGCCTGCCGGCGTAGCGGCCAAGCGCACGCGCGCCGTCGTCGTCGCCGCCGACGTCTATAATAAGATAACCGCCGCCGTTTATTTTGGCGTCCAGCGCAGCGTTTACGGCGGGAACGTCAAGGTTTGAGTTCGCGTAGTCCGAGGCCACGAGCGCAATACCGCGCTCCCGCGCAAGCGGCTTAAAGTCCGCCGTTCTGAAATACGGGTTTACGACGTCGAGGTCGGCCAACGTCACAGTCTCGCCCCGGCCCTTGAGCCACAGCGCGAGATTGAGCGCGAGATTCGTCTTGCCGCTGCCGTAATGCCCGGTGATGATAATTGTTTTTTCCAGATTTAAGTGCATCGAACGATTTACTCCATTTGAAAGTTGACAGTTGGAAGTTGAAAGTTGACAGTTGACAGTTTATGGAGTCCGTAAGCGGACGACATTTAGATAAATTATGAAGTGATATATAACCGTCAACTGTCCATTGTCAACTGTGCATTATTCAGCAAGTCCACGCTCTCTCTCGCGATGACGATTTCCTCGTTGGTGGGGATGATCCAAATCTCCACGCGGGAGCCGGCAGCGGAGATTTTGCCCTCGCATCGGTTTAGGCCGGCGTTCAGGCTTTCGTCGAGCTCTATGCCGAAGCTTTCAAGGCCGTTTATGATCTTGGCGCGCATAATATCGGAGTTTTCGCCTATGCCGCCCGTAAAGATGACGGCGTCGAGTCCGCCCATATTGAAGGCGTAGGAGCCGATAAAGCCCTTTATCTGATAAGCCATGTAGTCCAGCGTAAGCCTGGCGCGCTCGTTACCCTGCGCCGCCGCTTTTTCAAGCTCGTATTCGTCGCCAGAAATACCCGAAAGCCCAAGCAGGCCGGATTTCTTGTGCAAAATATCCTGAAGCTCGTCGAAGCTTAGTCCCTCGCCTTTCATAAGCAGGCCGAGTCCCGCGTGGTCCACCGTACCCGCGCGCGTGCCGCAGGCCGGTCCCTGGCCGGTACCCATGCCAAAGGAATTTTCCATGGAACGGCCGTCCTTTATGGCGCATGCGGAGGACCCGCCGCCCAAATGGCAGCCGACGATTTTTGTACCCTCCAGCGTTTCTCTTCCGGTAAGCCGGGAAAAGCGCTCCAGCACGAACTGGTACGACAGCCCGTGATACCCGTAGCGGCGGAACCGGTATTTTTCATAGTACTCGTAGGGGACGGCGTAGAGATACGCCACAGGCGGGATGCTTACGTTGAAGGCGGTGTCGAAACCCGCAGTCATTGGCGTGTCGCCAAATATTTTCCGGCATTCATGTATCACGGCGGCGGCCGGCGTGTTGTGTAAAGGCGCTACCGGTATTCCGTCTTCGACCTCGCGAATAAGCTCGTCGTTGACAAACATGCTCGTGTTGCACCTGCCGCCGTTGGCGACCCGGTGCGCCACGCAGGAAATATCCTCTACATCCTCAATGACTTTGCTTTCGCCGGTGGTCAGCATTTTTAATATAAGCAAAAGGGCGTCGCCGTGCGCCGCCACGGGCAAAACCTGCTTTTGGGAATAACCCGACGCGTTTTTAAAAGAGAGCTCGGCGTCTTCGCGCCCCACCTTTTGGCAGTTGCCCTCGGCCAGGACAGACTCGTCGTCCATGTCGTAAAGCTTGAACTTTACCGACGTGCTGCCGGCATTGATGACCAGAATCAGCATTTTTCTACTCCTTAGCGTGTGTAATGCTCTACCATTTTAACTCAAAACATAAGGTTTTTCAAGCGGCGGGGAAAATTTGTCTTACAACCGGGTGTTTTCACCATGAAAATATTGTAAATTAGCGCCTCTTGTTTTTACCTTAGCCGCAAAAAACCGCATGGCGAGGCGCGCCCGGCAGTTGTAGCCCGCTGCGGCTGCAAGCAAATATTAGCATTTGGCCCCAAAAATTCTAAAACGCTATAATTTTACACCTATATTATTTTTGAAAGGCGGTAAAGTATTAAAGGCAACCGGAGCCCAAGGGCTTTTTATATTTAGACTAAATTGATATACAGGAGCGCACACGGTATGAGATTATTTTCAAAGACGTTCGCGGGAGTGGTCTCGCTATTGATATTGAATTTTTTTGCGTTGACAAGCATTGCGGGTATAAACCCCGGCGCTGCGGTCAAAGAGGTATTCGGCGCGAACGGGATCGCGATAGAGGACGTTGAGGACGCGGAGCAGGCGCGCATGGTCGTTCCCGGGGGCACGCCCTTTGGAATAAAAATGCACACGCGCGGTGTGCTGGTCGTGGGTCTTAGCGACATACAGTCCGGAAACGACAACGTAAACCCCGCAAAAGACGCGGGCCTTAAAATTGGCGACATACTGATACGCATAAACGGAATTATCATAAACCGCAACAAGGACGTCTCGCGGTTTGTGGCGGAGTCCGGCGGCGAAGAGGTCGAGATGACTGTGATACGCGAGGGCGACGAGATGGAGCTTTTTTTAACGCCGGTCAAATCGGAGTACGACGAGGCTTACAAGGCGGGAATCTGGGTGCGCGACTCCTCGGCCGGAATAGGTACGATGACATATTACGACCCCGAAAGCCTCGTGTTCGCGGGGCTGGGCCACGCAGTCTGCGACGTTGACACGGGCGAGCTTATGCCGCTGTTTTCGGGGGAGATAGTCGACGTGAACATTACAGACGTAAACGCGGGGATCTCCGGCCGCCCCGGAGAACTGAAAGGCGTCTTTTTGACGGACAAGCCGCTTGGACGTCTCTATCTTAACAGTATGGCCGGGATATACGGGTTTTTAGAAAATATACCTTACCACGTAAAAGCGGTACCAATGGCCAGACGTGAAGAGCTTTCCCCGGGGCCGGCCGAGATACTCGTCACGGTTTCGGGCAACAAGCCGCGCAGTTTTAACGCCATGATAGAGCGCGTGAGTAATTCAGAAACAAGCCCGAACAAAAATATGGTGATAAAAATTACAGACCCGGAGCTTTTGAGACTGTGCGGAGGTATTGTTCAGGGGATGAGCGGCTCGCCGATATTGCAGGACGGCAAGCTTGCCGGCGCCGTGACCCATGTGTTTGTCAACGACCCCACACGCGGATACGGTATCTTTGCCGAGAATATGGAGCAAGTGCTGAATTTAGTCGAAAACGGTCAAAATGAGGAAGATACCCATTGACTTTTTTACCAAAAATTGTATGATTATATCAGTGCGCTTTTTCTTTACAAGCGCTTGCAAATATTTCCAATTTATGGTATTATCTAACAGACATCAAATGTCAAATAATGGAAGTTGACGGAGTGATAAAAATGACATCTGGTATAAAAGTGCTTATCTCGGACGATCGCAAGGAATTCATGGCGAAATGCGCCTCTATGTTTGGCGCAAGGGGCGGGGAGACTATCAGCGCGCCTAAGGACGGCGAAAAGGTCTGCGAACTGATACGCAAGCATGAGCCCGACGTCGTGCTTATGGAAGTCTTTATGCCCCGTATGGACGCGGTGGGAGTTATTCGTGAAATAGTAGCAGATCCCGTGTTCGCCGAAGACCCGCCCCTGTTCATGACAGTTTCGAGCTTTGACAGCGCGGAGCTTGAAAACGAGCTGACCTCGGCCGGGGCTACATATCATTTCCTCAAGCCGGTAGAGGTTGACATTATGGTCGAGCGGATATCGGACATTGCCGAAAATCGTAAAAAAAGCAAGCAGAACGCACTTAAGCACACGGTGAACCAGAGCTTGGACCAACGGCATGACCTGCAGATGATGGTGACAGAGATCATACATCAGATTGGCGTTCCGGCACACATAAAGGGGTACCATTATTTAAGAGATTCCATCATAATGGCGATCGAACAGCCTGATATTATAAATTCCGTCACAAAACAGCTGTATCCGAACGTCGCCAAAAAGAATTCCACAACCTCCTCGCGCGTGGAGCGCGCTATCCGCCACGCCATAGAGGTCGCGTGGGACCGCGGAGACATAGACGTTTTAAACTCCTATTTCGGCTATACTATCCACAATGGGCGCGGCAAGCCCACAAATTCGGAGTTTATTGCCATGATAAGCGACAAACTGCGCCTGAAGCTCAGGGTCGTGACTGTGAGCGTATAAATATAGGCAAGGAGTTTGCAGGGGCGATTTGTAATCGCTCGCAGGTATAGCGGGCGAACACAGTTCGCCCCTACAGGGCAACAAAAACGGGCTAACGTTTATAAGGATTACAGATCCTTATTCGTCTGCCCGTATAATACGCACAGTAATACAAATGCAAGCAATACGAATGGTATTATTTCCTCGCAAGCTCATACTCCGATATAACCAGCCAGCCGCCCATGTCGGCGGTGAAGTGGATATATCCCGAAGCGTCCGTGTAAAAGGCCGGATCGCCCTCCAGTTTTGTGCAGACACCGGTGGAGGGGTCGCAGCTGTGGAGCACGAGGTCACGGACGCGCATGTAAGCTTTGTCGGACTTGACGGCGTATCTGACCGGCCCGCCAAAGCCATTCTCCTGGTCTATTTTCACGACGACGGCCCTGTTACAGTAAAGCCCGTTCACCTTGTCGGCCACGGGCTTAATAACGTCGCCGCCCGCGCGGACCTTGAGCGCAAGGTCGCCTGAAAGCGCAGACGCAGCCGCGAGGTCAAGACTCACTCTGCCCCCTACAGCGCCAGCAACCGGGGTGTCGAAGCGCAGGGTCACAGTCGCGGCCACGTCCGCGGCGGACTTGGCCGCGCTTTTAAGAGCCGCGGCCGGAACCGATGCCGCGTTTTGGACCGTGAGCTTGACGTTTTGGCCCGGAACGAGCGCGTCGTTAACAAGCGCGAGGAATTCCGCCGAGGTTTCTTTCGGGTTCCCTGCCTGAGCTTGGCAGATAGATTTCTTCGTCGGCGCCCGGGACGCTCTCTGTGACGGTGAGCTCTATGGAACCTGAACCGAGGCTGGTCTGCCTGCCGCGGCTGTTGGGGCCGCGCAGTGTCACGGTTATAGTCGCCGTTCCGGGGGAAACGCCCGTAACCTCTCCGTACTCGTCGACCTCGGCGACATTCGGCTCGTCGCTTTCCCACACAACTTCATCGACCTTGTTTTTAATAAAGCGGCCGCTGACAGTGTATTCCATGTTGGCGAGGTCGGATTCGGTTATGTCCTCCTCGTCATTGAAAAACGTCGTTTGTGTGGGCCAGCCAACCTCGTAGTCCAGCGCTCTCGTCTGGCTAACGCGAAGTGTGGTAAGTCCCGCGAAAACCGTAATCTTTCTTGTACGCACCACATACGAGGTGGCCGCAAACGCCTGCGCTGTCAGCAAAAGCGCGGCGAAAAACGCCAGAGCGGCGCGGAAGAAGCTTTTAAAAATCACACGGAACAACTCCTCGTTTTACGTTTAAACACATAAAAGCATATCATGTCCACATAAAAAAACAATGAAGAAATTATTAAATCACGGATAAATTTTAAAGTTTCTGCGCAAAGCGCGCCCCGGCGTTGCGCGGCGGAAATTTAAGTGTTATAATCACCTTATAGTTGCATATTTAAGGGGGCCGAGGCTATGAAGATCAACGTAACGGAATTCGGGCAAATGCCTGACGGCGGCAAGGCGCAGCTGTATGTATTGGAAAACAACAGCGGCATGAGCGTACATATCACAAATTTCGGCGGGACGGTGACGCGCGTCTTTGTTCCTGACAAAAAAGGCGAGACCGCCGACATCGTGCTGGGCCACAAGGATTTTGAGGCGTACCTTGAGAATCCGGGATATTTGGGCGCGACCGTTGGAAGAAATTCAAACCGTATTGCGGGCGGCAAGTTTTCTATAGGCGCGCAGGCGTTTGAGCTGCCGACAAACAGCGCAGGGTGCAATCTCCACGGCGGAAAATCCGGTCTTAGCGGACGCCTGTTTTCCGGCGAGGTGCGCACGGTGGCGGGGTTGCCGGCCTTGCTGTTAAGCTGTTCGATCGGCGACATGGAAGACGGATTTCCGGGAAATATAAACGTGAACGTCGCCTTCGCGCTTACAGACGACAACGCGCTGATGATAGACTACCGCGCCGTAAGCGACAAAGACACGGTGATAAACCTCACCAACCACAGCTACTTTAACCTATCGGGCCACTCCGGCGGCGACGTTCTCGGCCACACGCTGGAGTTGGACGCCGATTTCTACATGCCCGCCACAGACGCGCTTTTGCCCACCGGGGAAATACTTTCGGTGGCGGGTACGCCGTTTGACTTTCGCGTCGCAAAGACGCTGGGGGAAGCCATTCGCGAGGGACATCCGCAGATAAGGCTGGCTGGCGGGTTCGACCACAACTTCGTGCTGGGCGGCGGTTGCGACTACCGAAAGGTCGCCACAGTCACGGAGCCCGCGAGCGGCCGTGTAATGACTATGTTTACTGATCTGCCGGGCGTGCAGCTCTATACCTCCAACAACCTTGCCGGAGAAGTGGAGGGAAAGGACGGCGTAATCTACGGCAAGCACAAAGCCATTTGCCTAGAGACGCAGCTCTTTCCCAACGCGGTGAATATGCCCTGGCTGGCGTCGCCTATCTACCGCGCGCGGGAAGAGTATATAACTACTACTACGTATCAGTTCGGAGTTGTCTAGTCGCTTTCAGGTCTGGTCTTGGGGCCGTCTGCGGGGACCGGCGCGGCCAGAGGAGGAGAAAGCGGTATTTCCGCCGGTGACTGCGGCAGCTCCGCCGCTGCCTGCGGGACTTGCGGGGACTGGGGGGCGGGCGCGGACGCAGGCCTGCGCACCAGCTGCTGGACCTCGCTTTCTATAAGCGTTTCCAGCGCCGCCGCGTTTATTGTGTATCCCTTAGATTTTAAAAAATCCGTAACGTAGTTCTTTTTGTCGGTTCCGCTGTTTTCGCCCCAAAACATCTGGTCGGCGGCCTTTACGGCAATGGCCGCCCATTTCTGCAGTTCATCCAGCTTGTTGGCGTTCAGCTTAGATTTTATAAATGGTATCACCATCACGGTTATAACGGTTGCCGCAAGCGAGAGTACCGCTTGCACCATCGGCGTGAGGTCGATCATAAAAATTGCTCCTTATCCGTTTCTGCGGCGTTGCGCCAATACAGTATATGCCAAGAACCCCCGCCGGGACATCGGCGGGGGTTCGCTCGTAATTGTTAGTAGTATTTATTGCGTCGCCGAGGCTTCCTTTAGCCTCGCGACTATCACGTCGTAATACTCAGGCCTGTGCGGCAGCTCGCAGCCCGTACAGTCTTTTACCCGCTTGGGGCCTGAGTATTTAAAGCTTCCGCCACATTTGTCGCCCAGAAAATGCAGCGGGCAGTAACAGAACATGCAGTTGAACAGCTCTTTTTCAGGCGCGTTGTGGCAGGGGAAATACTTGCACGACGCATTGCTGAAAAATCTGTGGCTGTTTTCCATATGCTACGCCCTCAAAAGCGCGCCAACAATATCGGTCGCCTTTGGCGGGCAGCCGTGGACGCACGTTTTAAACCCGCGCGCGCAGTTGCCCACGCCCACGCCTTCGCCTGTCTTGCCCTTGAAGCCCTGGCCGATATGTATTTTCTCCCCGCCGGAGGGATTCCTGCCCAGACGGTGCAGCGCGTATACCAGCGCGGAGTAACACGCCGAACAGGCCGCGTCTTCCTCGACCAACCTCTGGTATCTGTCGGCTATCAGGGCGCCTTTCGCGGCATGTTTGGGTTTATTGTCAAGTCCTATCTCTTTAATTTCGGTTTTTGAGGAATAATATTCGCCCAGCCCCAGGCGGCGGCCGATCGCCATATATTCTATCTCATCGGGCTTGTAGCCAATCAGCTCCGCGCAGAAAGAGTCGACAAGCAGCGGGTTTTGTCCTGCGATGATCCTGTCGGCCTCCACAGGGTTGCCGCCCTCTTCGAAGGAAAGATCCCCGCATATGCCATCAACAACGCAGTAGCCGGTCTTTAGCAGCGTGTTAAGCGCCGCCACGGGTCCGTGTATACCAAGCGAGTGAAAGCGGCGTTTTTCGGCGTCGGTTACGCAGCCCTTAAGATTCTTCATGCAGCAGGTAAACCGTGTCTGGCAGTGCGCCTTCAGCACCGGGACGTTTATCAGAAAGCCCGCGTTAAGGGCTTCGTCACAGACCTCTATGCGGTATTTACCGTGGCTTAAGGTCGTGTGGCTGTCTGACTTTAAATCCACGAGCGGAACATTATGCTTTTTGGCAAGCTCCTCGTAGCCGCAGTTTTTAAAGGCGCGCCTCGTGCTGTCTCCCACCCATGAGCCTTCGATTATCTTTATTTTCTTTACGCCGGACTCTTTAAGAAAGACGATTATAGCCTCCACGACCTCCGGATGCGTGGTAGCTCCGCCGTAAGCGGGCCGCGCGACCACAAGGTTCGGCTTTATCGCCACGTTTTGTCCCGCGTCCAGATACAGGCCAATGTCGGACGCATTAAGCGCGTCGTAAGCGGTTTTTACGATATCCTTTCCATACGACACCAAGATGGAACCTTTTTCCGACATATACACTACTCCTTTTCCTGCTTTGGGGTCTCGCCTTCTGCCCGGGTTTCGGGCAGGGGCGTTTGCGGAAGCTCGGACCCTGGGCGGCGCTTTTTGCCGGGCAGCCTGAATTTTTTTCCGCGGAGCCTCTTTTTAAAGACGAACACGACCGCCGCAATTATGACCGCCCACATCAGAAGGAACGGCAGGGCCTCCACAAGGCCGACCGCAAAGTCCTGCAAAAAGTCGGCGAAGTCCGTGAGGGAATTTACAAACGCGCGGGATATGCGCTCGCCAAACGTGACAGGCACGTTTTCTACGGGCTCGTAGCGGACAACCTCGTAAAGCGAGATGTACACCGTGGAGTGGTTCACGTAACTGTCCATGCGGTTAAGCGAAGAGTTCAGGCTTTCTATTTCGTAGCGCACGCGCATAAGCTCCTGCTCAAGCCTGATTAAATACTCAAGCTCCTCGGCCCGCTCAAGCATCCCAAGCAGCCGCTCCTCCTGGAGCTTTAACGAGTCCAGACGCGCGCGGCTGTCGTAATAGCTTTCGGTAATATCCTCGGAGCTGGTGCTCTTGCCGATTACGTTAAACTCACCGCCGCCGAAGGAATTCAAAAAGGCGTCAAGGCTTTCCGACGGCACGCGGGCCGTAAAATTGGCGTTGCGCTCGCCTCGCTCGTTGTATAAATCGCGGCCAGAGACATAGCTGCTCTCAAGGTAGCCGCCAAAGCTCGCGGTTATCTGTTCCACAGAAGCCACGGCCTTGTCGAATTCCTGAGTCTGCAAATCAAGATTCGCGTTGCGTATGACCTTGCGCACGTCCTGCGCTGGAGTGGTTTGCGGTCCCGCTATGCCGCCCACAGGGGGTACTATTGGCATCGCGGCGTCCGCCGAGCCGCCGGTGTCCATGGGCAGCTCGGGCAAGGCTATATCCGCCTCGGCGGCGACTTCTTCGTATGCCTCCTCGTATTCAACGTCCGCCATGTCCATTGCGGATGTCTCCCGCACGGCGAAGCCGCTGCCCTTGTCGTATGCGGCAGCCGGAGCGGCCGGCGCGGCGGCGGGAGCATAAGAGGCGGCGGCGGTTTCGTATCGGGACGAGCCGCACGCTGCCATTGCGAGCGCCAGTATCAGGGCCAAAGCGGTGAGCATTATTCTTTTCATGTTGATAACCTCGCGATCAATATTTAATTCCGTCGTGTAATTAGTGCGGCGAGTGAGCCGTTTTAATGCACGGTTTTTAAACTGTAACAAAGACTTAACATCGCCGAAATGAATTGTAGTTTTTATGCGTCCATTTTACAATAATGCTACAAAGTTCTTGTAAATATTGCCGTATTGTGCTATGATGTTCTACAAATAACCGTTATTGTTCGCAAATATAAACGAAGCGGAAGGTGTGTATATGAGGCTTTTGACACGTTCCGATTTTGACGGGCTCTGTTGCGGGGCTATGCTTAAAAGTCTGGGAGTCATAGATACATGGACCTTTGTCCACCCCAAGGACATGCAGGACCGTTCGGTTGAAGTCACGCCGCAGGATGTTCTCGCCAACGTTCCTTATGTGCCGGGCTGTGGCATGTGGTTCGACCACCACTCGACCGAAATCTCGCGAATGGGCGAAGAGCGGGCTTTCCTGGGTGAAAGCCGGCTCGCGCCGTCTGCCGCGAGGGTCATCTACGACTATTACGGCGGGGAGCGGCGGCCGGAGCTGAAGCTTTTCGGCGAATTTGTGACGGGAGTCGACAAAGTGGATTCCGGGCAGCTTTCTATAGAAGAGATACAAAACCCGCAGGGCTGGGTGCTGCTGGGGTTTATCATGGACCCGCGCACTGGGCTAGGGCGCTTCAGGGATTTTACTATCACCAACTACGACCTCATGCTCAAGCTGATGGACCTGTGCTCACAGATGGACATAGAAGAAATACTCGCCCTGCCGGATATCCGGGAGCGCGTTAAGCTCTATCGCGAGCAGGCGGAGTGCTTTAAGGAAATGGTGAAAAAGCACACGAAGATAAAAGAAAACGTCATCTTCACAGATCTTAGGGGCGAGAGCACCATATTTGCGGGGAACAGGTTTATGCTCTACAGCATGTATCCGGAGCAGAACGTCTCTGTGTGGGTGGTGGACGGCCGCGGCAAGGTGAATTGCCCGATAGCCGTGGGCTACAATGTGCTGAACCGAACATGCGTCAGCGACGTGGGAGAGTTAATGTACAGACACGGCGGGGGAGGCCACAGGATGGTGGGTACCTGTCAGGCGGACTACGACGCCGCGGAAGAGGTAATAGAGGACATTATAAAAACCCTGATAGAGGACGATAAGAACAAAAACCCGCCGGAATAAGGCGGGTTTTTCCATATGTGTGCCCGGCATGGGCACAGTCTCTACGGTTAAAGTCCGGAACACGGCCGGCAGCGGCAAGTGTTAGCCAAGGCCAAGGGTGTCCTCCGCGAGG